>Ga0302325_10007178_pt1 | contig 24794 bp, 24 predicted proteins | sample Palsa_T0_2_FD_201948 | JGI IMG/M metagenome (GOLD analysis project Ga0302325, IMG submission 201948) | Peat permafrost microbial communities from Stordalen Mire near Abisko, Sweden - Palsa_T0_2 | ecosystem: Environmental > Terrestrial > Soil > Palsa > Peat permafrost | place: Sweden: Abisko... | reverse complement strand
CGCATCCCGCGCTGTGCGCTTTCTAGATATCGCGCACAACGCAGCGCGATGCGAGTGTTTTGCTTCCAATGAGAGCGCATCCCGCGCTGTGCGCTTTCTATGATATCGCGCACAACGCAGCGCGACGCGAGTGTTTTGCTTCCAATAAGAGCGTATCCCGCGCTGTGCGCTTCTCGGCTGTGCACTTCTCAGGAGATAAAATGGCGCGCTGTCGAACACGAACCGTAAGACGCTGTCCGGGCGGAACCTGAGACAGGAATTTGTGTGGTACAGTGCATGGATTATGGCATCGCGCAGCGTTAACAAAGTAATTCTGGTCGGCCACTTGGGTCGAGACGCCGAGACCAAGTTCACGCCGGCGGGTGTGGCGGTCACCAAGTTTTCGGTGGCCACCAATCGCCGCTGGAAAGATCAGCAGAGCGGTGAATGGAAATAAGAGACGGACTGGGCGAACATCGTTTTGTGGCGCCAGGAGAATCTGGCGAACTACCTGACCAAGGGCAAGCAGGTGTATGTCGAGGGCCGGCTGCAGACCCGCAGCTATGACGACAAAGACGGCAAGAAGCAATATATGACCGAGGTGGTAGCCGAGGATGTGATCCTGCTGGGTGGACGAGGCGGCGATGGAGCCGAAGACGCGGGCCGCCAGCCAGTTTCCATGCCACGCAGCGCACCGCGTCCGGCCGCGGCGGCCGAGCCGATGGATCAAGGGATCACCGACGACGACGTGCCGTTTTAGACTAGGGGGCCAATGCGGGTCGCCAGCCGGGTAATCGGCATCGTGCTCGGACTGGCCGGAGCTGCGTTTTTCGGCCTTTCGGCTTTCTTAGTCCGCTTCGGCCGCAAGTCCGTCCTTGCGGAGCCGGGCCCGGATGGAACGGCGTGGATTGCCGGCGTGTTTTCTGCGGCGCTTGGGGTTGGGTTCATGCTGGCCGGCAGGCATTACGTCAAGCTGGACGTGAACGCGATTGATGAAACGCCAGACCAGCCTGCTTCGCGCTTTGCGCCTTACTTCATAGCTCATCGTCGTGCGCTGAAGATTGTCGCGGACGTGGGCCTCGCTATTTCAATGATTCGTCTGGGAGCAGCGTGTTTCCGTGTCGACTGGCCGGGACCGTGGGCGGTATGGCCGTTGCTTCTTGCCTCTATCGGCCTGGTGGTGCCAGCGATAGATTGGCTGCTATCGAACGAAGTACCGCCAAAGATCTGGCGGGAGATCATCTGGACCGGCGAAGCGTTCCCGTTTGGATGCGGCCCGTTCTGAAGCCCATGTTGAAAGCGGTGCGGGAGCGTTCGTGATTCTCCTGCTCCTTTGCGGATGGAACGCATGGTTTCATCCAAAAGCGTCTCCGCGGATTGTTCGAGCCGGGCTCATCGCGATTCTCTTCGCCTGGGAGGCGCTGTTTTTTCAGTATGGAGAACCTTCACCATGGACCGGTCGAGTACGGACGGACCCCTCGGGCAAGCGGGTGCTTCCCGGCAACGCCGATGAGGGCGTGGGCCGCTGGACCCAAGGTAACGTTTTGAAAACCTAAGGGGCTTACCAAATCCTGCCGATAAGAAGAGGCATGGATGCCCTCGTCGCCCGACAGGCCATCTTCGACCGCGACCGTCGCGTCTACGGATACGAGCTGCTGTTTCGCTCCGATGCCGCACGCAACGAGTTCGACGGCACCGAAGGCAGCCTGGCTACCAAGCAGGTACTGGCCAATAGCCTGCTGGTGATTGGGCTCGACAATCTGGTCGGAACCAAGAAAGCCTTCATCAATTTCGGACGCGGGCCGCTGCTGCAGGGCTGGCACGCTTCTCTCCCCCGCGGAAGCACAGTCATCGAGGTGCTGGAAAGCGTGGAGCCGGACGCCGAGGTTCTGGACGCCTGCCGGAATCTCCGCAAGCAAGGCTATCAGATCGCCCTTGACGACTTTGTGTTTCGTCCGGAGTGCGAATGCCTGCTGGAAGTCGCGGACCTCATCAAGATCGAGATCCAAAGCATGTCCCGTCCCGATCAACAATCTCTGGTGCATTCCTCCAAAGCGCGAGGTCTCCAGATGCTAGCCGAGAAAGTGGAAACCTACGAAGAGTTCGAATGGGCGCGGCAGGCCGGCTACGACTATTTTCAGGGCTATTTCTTTGCCCGGCCGGTGGTGGTGCGGGGCCGCCAAATCCCGGCCGCCAAAGTCCACTGCCTGCGATTGCTGCAGGAAACCCAACGCCCCGAGCTGGATTTCGATCGCCTGGAAAGACTGATTCTGGAAGACGTGTCTCTCTCCTATCAATTGCTGCGCTATGTGAACTCGCCGTTATTCGCGCTCACCAGCAGCATCCGGTCCATTCGTCAGGCGCTGATGTTTTTCGGCGAGACTGAGTTGCGCAAATGGATTGTGCTGGCCACGCTGGCCCGCACGGCCGAGGATAAGCCCAGCGAACTGATCCGCCACTCACTGGTGCGCGCGCGGTTTTGTGAATCGGTGGCGCGGCTGGCCAACAATGGGACGGAGCAATCCGCCTTTCTCACCGGCCTCTTCTCGCTGCTGGATGCTTTGATCGACCAGCCGCTCGAGGAGTCGCTATCGGCTATGTGCATCGCGCCGGAAATCGCGGCGGTGCTGAGCGGCCAAGCTGGGGAAAACGACCCTTTGGCGGGCGTGTACCATTTGGCACGGGCTTACGAAGTCGCCGAATGGCAGCGCGTCGAAGATTTGGCCCGGCAGCTTGGGGTGCCCGCCGCCAGTCTCGGCGAGGAGTACTGCGCGGCAGCCGGCTGGGCGAGCCAGGTTTTGGAACCTGGCCCCGTTGCCCTACCGGTCTGATTTTCTGAGACCAGCCCTTACGCGTCGGCCAGCGCCGCCACCAAGGCGCCCTTAGCGGAAGCATGCAGCGGATCGGCGGCGATGCGGATCTCGTTGGCGGCGATGGGCAGGTCAGTCTCCAGTAACGCCTTCTCAAAACGATCGCGGAAACCCTCCGGCAAAGCCGTGCCGCCGCTCAGCACCATGGGCAGGGGGCGGGTGGACTTGGGAAGATTGCGCGCGTGGGAAAAGGCCTGCTTCATGCCCTGCACCAGCGACTGGATCATTTCGTCGTAGTACACACCCAGCACCTGCTGCAGCTTGTCGGCGAAGAAACCGTTGAAGTGGAAGGAGTCCTCTTTCACGATGCGAACCCGGTTGGCTCGCTCGCCGGTGATGGCGGCCGCGCTGGTGTCGATGTAATCGCCGGCCTTAGGAATCGAAAAGCTGAATACGGGAACCGACAGATAGGCCACGCACACATTGCACAATCCGCCCCCGCAACTGATCCCAATGCCGGTGTAATTGGAACTTTCGAGTTCCGAGTAAATCACCGCCAGGCCTTCGTTGATGCTTTTCACTTCGTAGCCCAGGTCGGTGAGTATCCGGCGCAACGTGGCTTCGTGATAGGTGAGGTTGTCCTCGGCGCCCAGCGGCGCGGCGGGAACCGTGAAGCAAAGCTTCTGCCGGTCCTTCACCGGATCGAGCAAGGACTCGACGATCTTGCGCAGCATGCCCAGGCTCTCCGGCTCGGCCGGGTTCAGCACGCCTTTGTCCATGGTGCGCCGGGTCTCGATATTGAGCACGTCGGCGAAACGATCCGATTCGTTGCCGTGCACCACGATATCGGGTCCGCTGACCGTATGCGGCACCTTCTCCTTTTTGAGCACGCTCTCCGTCATCTTCGAGTAGGGAATGGTGACGAAAGCGTTCAACTGCGTCTCATATTGAAAATCTTCGCCCACCCGTTGCGCCAGGCAGACGCGGCTGGTGCCGACATCCAATCCCACCGCGGTATTGTTGACTTTGTCGTTATGTCTCATGACCATTATCGTTGGCGGTGGCCGCTGCCTTGAGCGCCGCCAATACCTCCTTGTATTGCTTTTGAAGAATTGCTCTGTAACGGGACACGGGGATGCCGCGCGCGGCGGCCTGCGTTCCGATCTGATCTTCGGCCAGAGCGAGACCTTGCCAGAGGCGAACGCCGGTGGCGTGAACGAACGCGGGATCGTAGCCGAACCCGAACGCGTAGATGCTGGCCGGCGGCACGGCGTAGTTGTCGGCCAAACCGATATCGCGAAATGGAAAATTACCCGCCCAATCCGTGTGGTAACCCACCAGCATGTTATCCGGATTCACCGAAACCTGGGCGTGGGTCACGCAGTTCGTTTGCGGAATGTGATACTTGGCGCGTAGCATCTCGGTGAGGATGCGCGCTGAATGAACCTGTGCCGGATTCGCCGAAGGCAGGTCGCCAACCTGGGTCTGCGTCTCAAAGGCGACCCCCAGGAAACTGCTGTTCAGGTTCACGAAGATGGCGTTGCCGTCAGCCCACACCGAGTAGCCCGCGTGATTGGCCACGTCGGTCTCCGGAACAATGCGGAACACCTGGCCAAAACGGTCGATCAGAAAATGATAGCTGCGGTTCTGTTGCACCACGCCGATCACAGCCTTACCGATGCGCTTCAGCCGCGCGTTTTGATCCGGCGTGAAGCGCGCCTGATCGCTTTCGGTGGTGTGATACACAATGCCCGCTGGCTCCGAGCGCCACTCCGGCTGGACGGCAAAATCCGACTGCCCCGCTTCGATGGCGCCGCGCCGGTACACCGGGTAAAAGATCCGCTTCTGATTGGGCTTGCTGTAGCGATCGTCAATCCGCAGTCCATTGCTGTAGGTTTCGAAATCGTGAGTCTGATCCACCAGCCAGACACTCGGGATGACGTCGGGCGGCACTGGGTCAGCCGATGCGGCGTCGGCTTTGACCGCTGCCGCGATAGGAGCGCTGGGCGGCGCCGCGATTGAGGCCTTCACGTTCGAGGACGCTCTGTATTTCGGGATAAGAAGGAAGCCCAGAAGCAGGGCCACGCCCACAATCGCCAACCTTTTGACACTCCAGGATTTCACAGGATGAAGAACGGGCCGTCCCGTGACGGAACCCAGGCTGCTTTGCAAGTAGCGCAAACGCTGCACGGGATCTTGGATTTGTCCTGCGCGACGTTCCACAAAAATGCCGACGAGATTGCGAGGGATCAAACGCACGCCATGCACCCGTACTCTTATCGGCGGGTCGGTGCAAAAGCCTTATAGACCCGAGGGGAACACCGCAGGACGGATCGGGGAAACAACTCAGTAGCACTCAAACGGCGCTACTATTCCGTAGTAGGAGCATCGACGCATGAAACACGCCATTGTCCTGCCCTCGTCTCTTGCAGTCCTGGCATTCGTCGCCACGGCGGCCGAAATCCCACCGGGCGCTCACGTGCTGCTGCGAATGGAAAACTCCCTCAACACCCGCACCGCTCAGGAGGGCGACTATGTCTACTTGCGGACCGCCGTACCCATCGCGATCACGGGTCAGATCGCCGTGCCAGCCGGAAGCTACGTGCAGGGCGTGGTTTCCGAGGCCAAGCGCAGCGGACGCGTCAAAGGCAGGGCGCAGCTCGCGATTCGTCTGGAAACGCTGACGCTCGGGAGCGGCAAAGTGTACAAGTTCGCGCCGCACGTTAGCGCGGTGGACGCGGGCGAGACCGGCCAGAAGGTGGTGGGCGGCGAAAACACAGTGGAGCAGGCGCCCGGCAAAGGTCAGGATGCCGAGCGCATCGCGATCCTGGCAGGCAGTGGAGCGGCCATTGGCGGCCTTGCCGATCGAAGCTGGAAGGGGGCGGGAATCGGCACGGGCGTGGGATCGGCGGTGGGTCTCGCGACAGTGCTGCTCACGCGCGGCAAAGAGGTGGAGCTGCGGCAGGGGTCGACGCTGGATGTAGTTTTCGACCGGCCGGTGTCGCTGGAATAGCGGGTGCCGGTCGAGTAACCATGGAACTGTCTGGCGGCTGTGTTAGTCTACGGCCATGAGTACCGCCGTTGAAAATCTTGTTGGGCTCACTGCTCCCCAAGCTCTCGGCGTGCTCTTATCGTCTCTGCAGGAGGTCCAAGAGGTCCGTCTCGCGGAATGCCGACCATTGCCCGCCCTCCAGGTCCGCCTCGACTTCACTGAGGCGGAGCGTGGCGTCTTTGAGAAGGCTCTCGATCTTCGCTTGCGCACGGGTCTGTCGTTCTGGGACGCTGCCCTGCTCACGCTTCCTCAGGTGCCAGAAGCGGTCCGATTGCTTGACGCGGCAATGGTGCACGTTTCGTTCCGGGGACGCGAACGGCGCTTGGCCTGGGCGTCGGCCATCGCCGGGGGCATCGAACGCGCCTGCGCCGGGTTTTCAGCGGCAAGTGATGCTAATCTAGCCTTCCTCTCTGAAGTGGTCTGCTGCGGCGGCTTGCTGCGACATCTCCCTATGGTCGATTTCCACGCATCCAAATCTGACCCTAATCGACGGATCGTGACCGCCGTTGCGGAGCGGATCTTTCCAAGAGGCGCGATCCTTTTGGAATCTGGGGAATCCTACCATGCGTATGGTACGGAGCTTCTTTCCGAGTCCGATTTCCGTACTTTCATCGGCAGGGCCTTACTGTTTGCACCAATTGTCGACCGGGCCTATCTCGCTCACCAATTGATCGAGGGCCGCTGCGCTCTTCGGCTTACGCCGGGGGCGGTAAGTCCTGTACGCCGACCGTCCTAGCAGTCCTGGCTGGAAGGTAGCAAGTGCCCAAAGGCCGGAAGAGCAGCGATCTCCTCGCGGCCTGGAAGAGCCTGATCTTGCCTGAGCGCCTCGGCCTACGCGAGTAAAGGGCCAGCCCGAGGACGATGCCCGTACGCCTTTCGAGAACGATTTTGATCGTGTCGTCTTCAGTTCCGCCTTTCGCCGTCTGCGAAATAAGGCTCAGGTATTTTCGCTGGATTCGCATGACTTCGTTCGGACGCGCCTGACACACTCCATCGAAGTAGCCACGATTGGCCGCTCGCTCGGGGAGGGCGCGGCCGCCGGGTTGATTCGCCAGCGCTCGGAATTCGAGCAACTGCAAGACCGGTTCCGAGACGATATAGGCACCATTGTCGCGACCGCCTGTTTGCTTCACGATATCGGAAACCCTCTCTTTGGGCATTCCGGAGAGAACGCCATCGGCAGGTGGTTCGACGCGAACATCGATGACGGAAAGAGGCTCAAGATTGCCAAGCCAGAGCGGGGCGACATGACCAGGTTCGAGGGAAACGCTCAGGGTTTAAGGATCGCCACCCGTCTCCAGTGGAGCGGAGGAGACTTCGGCATGAATCTTACGGTGGCGACGCTCTCGGCGCTAATCAAATACCCGTGCGCGTCGAACGAGATGAAAGCCGACGGACCCAAGTCGCTTAAGAAGTTTGGCTATTTCCGGTCCGATGCGGATGCGTTCCAAAGAATTCGCTCGGCTACCGGTCTTGAAAACTTCCGGCGAAATCCCTGACCTACCTGATGGAAGCTGCGGACGACATCGCCTATGCAACAGGCGACATCGAAGATGTTCTCAAAAAGGGCTTTGTCGATTATGCAACCATTCGCGGGTGTTTAGAGGGGATGAACAACGAGTCCAGGGAGTGCGTCGAGATGTACTTGGACAAAAGTTACGAGCAGTTCAACGATTTGGCCGCAAGCGAGCGGCAACAGCTGGCGGTTCAACGCTTCTGCCAAATGGCAATCCGCAAGATAGTGCAATCCGCAATACGAGCGTTTCTCGCCAACTTCAGGCCGATTATGGACGGAACTTTTGACGAGGATTTGGTGGGTGTGATGCCCATGAGCGATCTTTGCCAGGCGCTCAAGTCCATCATGGTGAAGCACGTGTACTCTCACGTTGAAATTGCCTATCGCGAACAGACGGCTCGAAGCGTGATCGGCGGTCTGCTGGGGGCGATTATCGAAGAGCTTCAGGATCGCCAAGATGAACCACTGGCGACGTCCACATATCGAGAAGCTCGTCTGCACACCGGCGAGGTTTACAAGGTAAGCGATAATTACCGGCTCGCGCAACGAGCCACGGATTACGTTGCAGGCATGACCGATGGATACGCCCTGGCGCAGTACCAGCGGATCTCCGGAATGCGAGCGGCCTTCTAGGAGAAATAAGTCGCTACCGCTTGGCCGGCGAAAGCTGGTCGTGCTCCGCCACGTACTGCCGCACCCGGCTGTGTCCGCGGCCGTAGCTCACGTAAATCACCATTCCGATGATCAGCCAGACCACCAGGCGGATCCAGGTAGCCAGCGGCAGGAAAGCCATCAGCGCGAACGAAGAGAGAATGCCTAAGATCGGCACCAGCGGTACCATGGGCGTCTTGAAGGGCCGGTGCAGATCCGGCCGGCGGACTCGCAGCACCCACACGCCCGCGCACACGATCAGGAACGCCAGCAGCGTCCCGATACTGGTCATTTCATCAAGGACTCCGATGGGAAGAATGGCCGGCAGAAACGCGACGAATACGCCCACCACGATGGAGGAGATCCAGGGAGTACGAAAGCGCGGATGCACGGCACCCGCCCAGCGCGGCAGCAGACCGTCGCGCGACATCGAGAAAAACACGCGCGATTGCCCGAGCAACATCACCAGCATCACGGTGCTCAAGCCCATGATGGTTCCGATCAAAACCAGAAACTCGCCCCACTCGACGCCTGTCTCGGCAATGCCCAGCGCGATGGGCGCGCCCACGTTCAAGCGCGTATAGCTGATGACGCCGGTGAGCAGAAACGCGGTCACGATATAGAGGATGGTACACAACGTCAGCGATCCTAAAATGCCGACGGGCATGTCCTTTTGAGGGTTCTTGGCCTCCTGCGCCGCGGTGGAGACGGCGTCAAACCCGATATAGGCGAAGAAAATCTTGCCCGCGCCGCGCATCACGCCAGACCAGCCGAACTCTCCCATGGTTCCTTTGCTGGGCGGAACGAACGGCGTCCAGTTGGCTTTGGCCTGTGGCAGGTGATGCCATACAAACGCACCGGCGATGGCGATAAAGACCAAAACCGTCCCAACCTTGACGAACACGATCACGCTATTGATGGTGGCCGACTCCTGTATACCAATGACCAGGATGGTGGTGACCGCCGCAATCACGAGAAACGCAACTACATTGAAGACTGCCGTGGCGTGTGGGAGTGCAGCCGCGTCCACGCCAGCCGGCAAGGAGGCGACGGGTTGCCAGAAGTGCTTGTAATAAGCGAGTTGGGTTCCCGGCGTGGCGATCCATTGCGGCGGGAGATCAATACCCAGCCGCGCCAGCAACTGCACCACGTTCGCAGCCCAGCCGGACGCCACGGTGGCTGCGCCGAACGCATATTCCAGAATCAGATCCCAGCCGATGATCCAGGCGATCAGCTCGCCCAAGGTGGCGTAACCGTAAGTGTACGCCGAGCCGGCGATGGGAATCAGCGAGGCGAATTCGGCGTAACACAGGCCGGCGAAAGCGCACGCCACGCCGGCAAATATAAATGAGAGCACCACGGCCGGCCCGGAGTTCTGCGCGGCCACCTGTCCGGTAAGCACGAAAATGCCTGTGCCGATAATGGCCCCGATGCCGAGCGCGATCAGATTGGTGGGTCCGAGCGCGCGCTTGAGCGTGTGCTCGCCCACTTCGTCACACTCCTCCTGGATCATGTTGAGGGGCTTCTTGACGAGAAGATCAGGCATGGTTTGTGTGCAGCGTAACACAAAGGAGACGCATGTGTGCAAACCGGTGTTCCGAAGGCTTACTTACTGCTTGGACGAGCACACGAAGTTCGCGGCTTCATCGATGCTGCCCGATCCACTGTAACGCGCCACCTGCGGATAAACGCACAGCGGACGCGTCCGATCCACCTGGCCGCCGGCAGTGTGCGAGGCGACGATCCGGGCTGGCGGGTTGCCTTTTTCCACCCACTGTTCCATCACGTTGACGGAGTCGAATGCATTGGGTCCCTCGCCGCCGCCGCAATGATCCATGCCTGGAACCATGAACAGGCGGATGGAATCGCCGGCCTTGGACGCGCCGCCCATTTTGTCAAGAACGCTGGTGTAGTAATTGATGCTGTTCTCAGGCGCGATCAGCGGGTCTGTCCAGCCGTGGTACATCAGCAGCTTTCCGCCGTGCGAGAAGAACTGCTTCAAATTTGGATCGTTGGCGGTGATGGTGTTGTTATCCACCTTCTCGGCCAGCGCGACGCCTTTGTCGTAATCCAGCGTGCGCCAGTCCCAGTGGGGATCGTGATAAACGATATTGCGGAATTCGGCCATTCCGATCTCGGAGGGTTCCTTACCACCGGCGAGCAGCTCCCAGCCGAGCTCGCTGCCCGGCTCCAGGCCCGGAAAGATCGCTTCTCCAGTGCGCGGATTGGTAGTGGGACCGTAGATCTTCTTCGCCGCCTCCACTTGCGGCGTCGTCAGGCAGGTGGGCGCGTCGGCGCCGGAGCATTCTAGAACCTTCGGATCGAAATGGCAGCGGCGCGGATCGTCGATCAGGCCGTCCTTCAAACCGTCCACCGCGTCGCAGGCCTGGATGGCCGCTTCATGCATCATCCGATATTTGGCGGGCGGAATAAAACTGGCCTCGTCTTTGTGGGTTGCAGCGCCCACCCAGACCGAGGCTGCGTTGAGATGGGTCCAGTAATTGGCGGGCGCGCCGGCGATGATGCCGTCATAGTCGTTCGGATAGCGCTGCGCTTCCTTCAGGCCTTGCTTGCCGCCCGAGGAACATCCGTTCCAGTAGGAATATTGGGCGCTCTTGTCGTAGTATGCCGCGACGATCGCTTTGGCCTTCAGCGTCATCTCGTGCACCGCGCGATATCCGAAATCGATCACCTTTTCGGGATGTCCGAGCGCGAAGCTGCCATCCATGGGACCACCGGCGTGCCCGGTGTCGGTGCCGGCGGAAGCGTAGCCCTTCTGGAGCCCGGCCATGAGAGAGTCATAGAAGATGGCCCCGCTCCAACCCCCGTTGCCCACGCCCTGGAACTTGCCGTTCCAGCCGGCGGTGGGAAGCCAGACTTCGATCTTGATATCGGAGTCCTTACTGGGGCGGAGTGTAGCGGCAACGCGGCAGAAAGCGGGCAGACTTTTGGGCAAAATGGGCGACGGCATGAATCCGCCTGGCGGCATGGTGAACGCGCCGGCGGCGACGGTCTGAGCCTGCGTGATGGTGGTCTCAGGCAAGGTGAGAGACGCGAGACTCTCGCAGGTGGCAGCAGCGGTCATGCGCGGCACACAAAAGCCCAATCGCGGCCAATAGGGCAGTGTTCCATCGATTCGGTGTCATAGGAGCAATCTCAGCGGCCGCCGGCGGTTTCCATCATTCGCTCAGCCTTGGCTCGCTGCAGCGGCCACATGGTGAAAAAGTCGGCATAAGCCACCAGGAATGGGAACGTGACGGACAGCAGCGCCGAAGCGAGCCAAATTTCCGACTGATACGTGGGTGGTCCAGGATTGATTTCCCCGGCGGTCACCACGTGTGTGAGCGCCCGGTACAGGAGCGCGAACAGGCTGCCAAGTAGCGCGGCCGCCACCGTGTTCAACACTCCCTTCAAAGGCTGCGTCAGCTTCGCGAACAGCGAACCTTGCAGCATGTTCAGCACGAAAATGGTACCGAAGATGAAAGGGATGGGAACGCTTACCAGGAATGCCACCACGTCCATCTTCATTACGTCGACCCCGATATAGTACGCGCCGCCGCCGACCAACAGGGCCAGCAGCGTCCACACCACGCCAAGCACCGGCTGCTTCATCAGGCCGGGAGACTTGGTGAATGGCCACAGGTCGAAGCACAGCATCAGAAACATCACGCTGAGGGAGGTGACATAGAACACCACCGCGCTCCAGGCATTGAACATTCCCTGCGGATCCTGCGCGGCCACGTAAACCGGCGCGCCTTTCATGAAGTCGTAGTTAAAGAGGACGCGGAAAAGGATGTAGTTGATGACGTAGCAGGCAACCAGCAGGGCCAACCCGGCTGCGATCGGATTCTTGATCAGCACCGTAAACGGCCATCCGCCCCACATGATGGCGAGGCAGAACGTGATGACCACCGAAGCGATCAGGCACTGCGTCAACATCGGCGTGGGAGGGCTCAGGCTGCCGCCCACGCCGGCCCAGTGCGCCAGCACAACGACGACTCCGGCGAACAAGGCGATCAGGCTGAACAGAATGCCGCGCAACGGTTGCGAGCGCGCCGCCGCGAAGCCAGGCTGCTTCATGCCCCACGTTACGCCCATCACGATCTCCATGGGAATGACGCAAAGCAAAAACGTGGCCGCCCATCCGGAAAACCCGGAGTAGTCAAAAAGCGAAATGAAGCCCAGCGAGACGGCGACGATAAGCGCTGTGGCGACGATACCGAGGACCGGTTGTTTGAGGCCAGACAAGGGACTCTCCTTTCATGCCGCCCCATCGAAGGGGGCCATGGGCGATGTTTGAATCGCGGCTAGCAATACTATCATAAGCGGCAACCTCCAGTTCAGCAGATTCAGTAAGATTGTGGAGACGCATGCTCACTATAAAGCACATCCTCTTCCCGCTCGATTTCTCGGCCCCCGGAATGGCTGCCATCCCCTACGTTCGTGAGCTGGCAAACCGGTTTCACGCCAGGGTTACGGTGCTGAGCTTGGTGCCGCCGGCCTGGGTTTCGCCGCCCGGCCTGATTCCGCCACCCATGGGCTCAGACCCGGGGGCGCTGCAGAACGCCTTGCAAGCGCACTTAGACCAGCTGGCGATGGAAGGGTTTGAGTCGCCGCCCGCGCGGCTGACCGCAGTGGGAGATCCGGCGCTCAAGATCGCCGAATTCACGAGCGACAACCGGGTGGATCTCGCCATGCTGCCGACGCACGGTCACGGCCTGTTCCGCGGGCTGCTCCTGGGATCGGTGACTTCCAAGGTTCTGCACGACGTCCATTGTCCGGTGTGGACGGCGGCGCACGCCGAAAAGCAGCACTCGCAAGAAGTTCCGCGGAAGATACTCTGCGCGCTGGATGGAAGCGAAAAGAGCCTGGCGCTGGCGCAATGGGCCGCCGACTTCAGCCGCCAGGCGGGCGCGAGCCTGCAGCTGTTGCACGTGGTGCGGACCATCAGCGATTGGCTGTCGTTGGAAAGCGAGCAGGCCCTGCAGGAGGACCTGCGGACGGAGGCGCGCAACCGCATCCAGGCCAGCCTCAAATCCGGCGGATTGGACCTTCCGCTGCGCGTCGCCGTCGGCGAGATTGTGACCACGGTAACCGAAGAAGCGCGCCAGGAAGGCGCGGATTTGATCGTGCTCGGGCGCGGCGCCATCCATGAGCCACTGGGCCGCTTGCGCACCCACGCGCACGGCATTATCCAGCGGTCGCCGTGTCCCGTGCTAAGTGTATAACGTGGTCGCTCGTTGAACGTTCTCATCCAAAGTGCGAGGCCGGCCGTCGGCCGCGCAGTTGCTACTGGCCGCAGGGCAACTTCCATGTTCCGCCACTTGGGCGCCGCGGGACTGTTTTTTCTCGCGATCCTGGACAGCACTCCGCTGCCAACTTTTGGCGGCCCCGACATTCTGATTGCGATTCTTGCCGCCCGTCACCGCAACCCCTGGTACGAGTATGCAGCCGTGGCGACAGCGGGCTCGGTGATCGGCGCTTACATCACGTTTAGTCTGGCTCGAAAAGCGGGGGAGGCTTATCTGAACAGTAAGTTCGGACAAGGCAAAGTGTCCACGTTCTTGAAGCTGTTCCAGAAATCGGGTACCGGGACGCTGGTGGCTTCCGCCGCCATTCCTTTCCCGTTCCCCACCAGCATGGTGTTCGCGGCGGCGGGCGCTTCCGATTACCGACTCGGCAAATATATCCCCGTGGTCGCCGTGTCTCGCGGCGTCCGATATTCGGCCATCTCCATTGTTGCGGATCTGTACGGGCGTCACTTCATCCGCGTGATCAGCCATCCGGTGCAATATTGGCCCTGGCTGTTGCTGTTCGCCGCGCTGACTTTCGGTTTGATCGCCGGCGGAATTGTAATCAACAAGCGGCTAGCCGTCGCGGCCGGGTGAACAAATCAAGCATGACGCCAAATGAAAACGAGAACGCACAGGTTCAGCGGGCCTGGGACGCCAATGCGAAATTTTGGGACCAGCGAATGGCTGAAGGAAACGCCTTCTTCAAAACCCTGTTATGGCCTGCGACGGAGAGATTGCTGCAGCCCGTTCCGGGCGACCGCTTACTTGACGTGGCGTGTGGAAACGGAGTGACATCACGGCGGCTTGCGCATGCTGGAGCGAGGGTCACGGCTTTCGATTTTTCGGCGCCGATGATCGATCTCGCAAGGAAGCGCAGTGACACTGACATCGACTACCTCATCATCGACGCAACAAACAGCGAAGCGCTCCTCAATCTGGGGGCCGAAGCTTTTGACGGCGCACTTTGCAACATGGCGCTGATGGACATGGCGGACATCAATCCGCTCATGAACGCTCTGGCGTCGCTCCTGCGGCCAAACGGACGCTTCGTTTTCTCAGTCTTACATCCCTGTTTCAATAATCCGGCCACCGTTCAAATGGGCGAATTGGAAGATCGGAAAGGCGACTTTGTCACCACATACTCAGTAAAGATTTCACGTTACCTGACGCCGTATACACAAGTGGGCCTTGCCATGCGCGAGCAGCCGATTCCGCATCCCTACTTTCACAGACCGCTTAGTGCCCTGCTTGCTCCGGCGTTTGAGGCCGGGCTTGTTCTGGACGCCATGGAAGAGCGCGCTTTCCCCGCGGAAAACATAGACGACGGTCCAGCCCTGTCATGGGATGGCCGTTTCAGCGAAATTCCAGCGGCGATAGTGGGACGCCTGAGACGGAAAGCCGTGTAGCGGCGAAGGCGGAGCTACTGCCGGGTGAATTTCACTCCATCCTTCAGCAGTTTCTCATAGCGCTCCGGATCTAGATTATTCTCGGCGCAGACGTACTCCTGCACACGAGTGCCCTCACGCAGCATCAGGCTGGTATGGATGGTCCAGGGATTGGTCAAGACCTTGGGATCTTCCATGGTTACGTCGTACTTGATCTGGTCCTTGTCCACGCGCGTGTAGCGCTCGGTGACGTGCAGTTGGTCGGAATGAAATGTCCCGGTGCCCGTGAGCCAGCCTTTGTCGTTGAAGCTCACAACATCCACCACCAGGGTGTCCCCGTCCCAGTGCGCCACCGAATCCCCCATGTAGGTTGGAACCAGATCGTCGGAATGTTTTGCGTTCAGCGGAATGATGCGGAACACGTTCATGTACTCGTACAGGATGATCACCTGCTCGGGAGTCTGGACGATTTGCAGAGGAAAGAGCCCGGTAATCGTAAGGCGCGGCACGCCGGGCGGCAAGCACAGGGCCGACGGATCGTCGATGCCTCTTTTGTTGAAGGACTCCAGAACCTTCTTGGCCGCCCACGGTTGATAAGGCGCGGGCGCATTCACTACCTGCTGCGATGCTGGATTCGGCGGCGCCGAGGGATCGCGGCCCGTACCGCCCACACCCAGCCCGGAATTCGCTTCCTCCCAACTTCCGCGCCGGGTGGTTCCGCCTTGCCAGACACCTGTCAGATTCGGTTTGCCGTCCGGCATGCGCGGGATTGAGCTTTGCGCCGAGAGGATCGGCGAAAAACTGGCCAGCAGGATCGCGGTCAGCCGGAATCTCATTGAGGCGCCTTGACCGCGGGAGTGTTTCCTCCGTCCCCTGTGCCGGACGGCGGTCCAAAGAATAGCTTCTTTCCGTCAGGGAAGGTGATCTCCCGCGAATGCGCCCAGTTGGTTCCGTCTCGTGCGCGCCAGCCGAAGACGGTGATGGTGTCGCCCGGCTTCATGGTGACATCCCGCTTCCAGCCGGTTCGGTAAAGCACCACCGGTGGATAGCCTTCAAATTTCCAGTTTGCGACGTTGCCCTTGTCGTCCTTCACATCCATGAAGAAGTGGCTGTGCGGGTTGGTCCATTCAATCTTCGTGATCACGCCAGTGAGTGTGACGGGCTTGTCAGCGTCGTATTCGGCGCCAAAGGAATGATGCGCCGGCAAAGGGACCACAGCCAGACAAAGCGTGCAAGCCAGCAGCCAAGGGTCACGAATCGGACTCACCATAGTCACCTCGGCTCTCAAGTTTATCGGAAACGAGGGGCTACTGTGAAGCGAGGAGCCGTGAAGTGGCGTCCCCAAGGGGATTCGAACCCCTGTTATCGCCGTGAAAGGGCGGTGTCCTAGGCCGGGCTAGACGATGGGGACTTTCCGGGAAGGAGCCTTGCAGAAACTAATGTAACACGGCGTCCGCCAGCGCCCAGTGTTTACAGCGTTTTCAAATACGCGATTAAGTCGTTTTTGTCCTGATCGGACAATTGATCCCCATAGGCCGGCATTCCGTTGCCGCCGGAGTTGATCAGTTCGCGCACGTTGGCTTCGGTGACCGGTTTGCCGTTCACCAGCTTGTCCATTTTGAACAGCCCTTTGAGTCCGGGACCTACTTTGGTCTCTGTGCTGTCCGCGTTGTGGCACACCGAGCATTGATCAAAAACGTCCTTGCCCTTGGCCGCGTCGCCCGGCTTCGCCTTATCCTGTGCGTTCAACCCGGCCATCGATCCGGCCAACAAAATCGCGCCCGCGGCGCAGCCTGCCATCCAATTTCGCATTCGGAATCCTCCGCTCGTAAGCATCGTACTCACCAGTCTACAATCTTCGCGAGGGTTCGTCATCCTCGTAGCCATGCCGCGTCGCCATCCCGATAGAATGTTGCTATGCCCAAAGCTCTGAAAGAAGGCGACGCCGCGCCGGCGATTCAAGTGGAGGACGACCAGGGACAGCCCTTCTCGCTCGCCGCTCTTAAAGGCAAGAACGTGGTGCTGTATTTTTATCCCAAGGCCGATACGCCCGGCTGCACGCGCGAATCCTGCGAGTTTCGCGATCACTCGAAAAAGTTCACCAAGGCAGGCACTGTGATCGTCGGCGTGTCGCCCGACAAAACGGCTGCGCAATCGAAGTTCAAGGACAAGTTCGATCTGCCGTTCACGCTGCTGGCTGACGTGGACCACAAGGTCGCAGAAGCCTACAGGACGTGGGTGGAAAAGAGCATGTACGGACGCAAGTACATGGGCATTGAGCGCAGCACCTTTCTGATCGGCAAAGACGGAAAGATCAAGAATATCTTTCGCAAGGTAAAGCCGGATGGCCACGCCGAGCAGGTTTACGAGGCGCTGGCGGAAGCATAAGCCATGAGCGCACAGGCTGCCGAGCCGAATCAGCCGCCGCGAGCGCTCTGCAGTGAAACGGTCAGCCGAATTCCAGACGGGTCCCGGTTCGCAACGCTGACCGTGGCGCCGAATAGCGAAAGAATGCGGGATGCCAAGGCAGGGCCCACGCCCAAGTCTCCGCCCGGTGTCATTGCTTCGCCGATCGAGAAGACATCAAAGAATTTCCCCAAAGCGGGTTTCGGGACGGTCCGGCCCAGACTTTCGATGATCACCCGGGGTGAATCGGGAAAAAATTCACGTGATATTCGGACAGTCTCGCCAGGATTTGAGAACTTAACGGCCGCTTCCAGCAGAGCATGCACGGCCCTGACCAGCAAGTCGTCGTCTCCCAGGACCAGCTCTAATTCGGCGGACGGCGGGCCGATGGTCACGTGGCGGGATGCAGCGAACGGAGCGGCGCTCTCAATGGCGCGACTCAGCACCGCATATAAGGAGACCGGAGTGGATCTGAATCCCTCCCCCTGGATGTCGATTTGAGTGAGGAGCAAAGCGTCATCCAGCAGGGAAAGAATTCTTCGGCGAGATCGTTCGAACATCTCTTGGAGTTCGGTGTTCTCGGAGCTGGAAGGCATTTCTTCCAAAATGAGTTCGCCCACACCGAGCAGCCCGTTGAGCGGGGTGCGGAACTCGTGCGAGATGAGGTTGAGGAACTCGTTCTTGGAACGATCCAGGATGGTTAGCCGCTGGTTGGCTTCGCCCAGTTCGCGCGTGCGCGCGGCTACCGCCTGCTCCAAATGCTCATTGTGGAGCTTCAGTACACTCTGCAGCTGGTGCAGTTTGAGGTGCGTCTCCACGCGGGCGTTCACTTCTTCGAATTGGAATGGCTTGGAGATGTAGTCCACGGCGCCGGACCGAAATGCCCGCACCTTGTCCTCGGTCTCGTTCAAGGCGCTAAGGAAAATTACGGGGACGTCGGCAAGCTCCTGGGTACACTTCAGGCGTTCACATACTTCGTAACCGTTCATCTCCGGCATGTTGATGTCCAGCAGGATCAGATCGGGCGGATTCTTCATCGCCGCCGCCAGCGCCAGCCTGCCGAGCGGAAAGGAACGCACTTCATGTCCTTGATCGAGCAGCATACCTTCCAACAACTTCAGGTTGGCGGGATTGTCATCCACGATCATGATGCCGCTTTCAGCCATGGTAACCCTCCCTTATCGGCGGCACGCCTCCTCCAACAGGCGTGTCAGAGCGTCGTATTGATACTTGTCGGCCAGCTCCTGGAGGGAGCGCGCGGATTCGGCGTCTCCGGCCTCGGGCACTCTGAGGATCAGCTTATCCAGGAGTTTCTTGTTTCCGTTCAGCGTCGCTTGCTGGAGTTCTTCGACTAACTCCCGCGGCAGTTGAGCCAGCGCCGCACCCAGGGCCGCAATCCCGGCCGGAGGTTCGCCTTCCCCCTGTCCGGTCTCTTCGTAATCATAGGCCAGGTTTAGAAGGACGCGTATTTTCTCCAGTATTTCGTCCTCCCGGCAAGGCTTGGCGATGAAACCGTCGGCTCCGCTGTGAGTTACCGCCCGGCGATCCTCATCCAAGGCGCTGGCAGTCAGAACAACGATAGCCGTTTCTTTTCCACGAGGGTCCGCCTTGATTCTTCGCGTCGCCTCCAGACCATCCATAACCGGCATATGCACGTCCATCAGGATCAACTGCGGGCTCCATTCCTGCCAGGTTCGAACGGCCGCCTCCCCGTTGTCCGCGCTATCTACAGAGAACCCAATGGATCTCAGAAGTTTCATCAGCCAGTCCCGGTTCTCATGGTGATCGTCGGCGACTAGAATCTTGGGCGCTGCGTGCACCTTTTGCAATGCCACCACGCGGCGCAAAGCGCTCTGTTTGATGGCAACACCGGCATCGCCAGGTTCGATCGGGATCTCGAACCGGAATGTCGAACCCTGGCCCGGCCGGCTGGTAACCGCGATGTCGCCTCCCATCAGGCGCGCGTATTTGCGGCTGATGGCCAGCCCCAAACCGGTGCCTTCCTGGCTGGTAAGACCGCGGCTGGTCTGGATAAACGGCTCGAACAATTTCCTTTGTTCCTCTTCACCCATACCGGAGCCAGTGTCATCCACGCTGGCTGACAGCCAAAGCCGGCCGTCGCCTCTTTTTTCCACAGTGACGTGCAGTTTGATCTGGCCGCGTTTGGTGAACTTGATCGCGTTTCCGAGCAGATTGATCAGCACCTGACGCATCTTACCTTCGTCCGCCACAACGTAAGGCACCGAATCCCCATCCACCAGCATTTCGAAGCGCAGCGTCTTGGCCTCGGCCCGCAAGCGGAACATCGCGGCCAGATCGTCCAGCAGCCTGGATAGGTTGAATGTCGCCGGATTGAGCTCGGTGCGGCCAGACTCGATCTTGGACATGTCCAGAACATCGTTGATGAGGCCTAGCAGGTGCTCGCCGCTTCGGCCGATGATCTTGAGATTCGCTTTCGCGTCCGCGCCCAGGCTGGGATCGCGCAACATCAACTGGGCGTAACCCAGAATGGCATTCATCGGAGTCCGGATTTCGTGCGACATGGTGGACAGAAAGGTGCTCTTGGCCCGGTTGGCGGCATCGGCCTCCGCCTTGGCTTGCAGTAACTGCGCATTGGCGTCGTGCATCTGGCGGTTGGCGGCCTGCAACTGCTGCGAGTTGTGGAAAATCTCGGCCTCCATCTGCTGCACCCGGGAGAGCGTCGACAGGGCGGTGGTTTCCGATTGCGGCCTCCTTCGTACGAACTCGGTTACATCGACTACGCGATTAATGAAATACTCGATCTCGCGGCCCGATCCGAGCACGGGGGAGTTCATCGGGCTCCAGTAACGCTCCTCGAGAACGCCGTCGGACCGGCGGATATCGTACCTCTGAATGGCCATAGTATCCGGGGCGCCGGTTTGGCGCACCCGGTCGATCGATGCGCGCCACTCAGAAATTGTCGCGGACCCAGGTTGTTCCGGAAAGATTTCGAATATACTGCGGCCAAGTACGTTTTCGCGCTTGATCATAGTAGCTTCCAGAAAAGCGTCGCTGGCGGAGACGATTCTCAGGTCGGGTGTGAAGATTAAGAACAGGCCGGGAAGCGACTCGAGGAGTCCCTCCAATACGGCGCGGCTGCGGCGCAACTCGGCTTCCACTTCGCGGCGCTCGGTGATATCGCGAATGGCGCTCGAAACCAGTACACCTTCCTCGGTCTCCAGCGGGCTGAGGCTGATCTCGACCGGGAACTCGGAGCCATCCTTGCGCAGCGCGTAGAGCTCCACGCCTGCACCCATGGATCGCACATGCGGGTCGGCGAAAAACGTCATGCGATGGCCGGGATGCTTGCCCCGGAAGCGTTCCGGCACCAGCATCTCAATGGTCTGGCCTAGGATCTCCGCGCGCCGGTATCCAAACAGCTTCTCCACCTGCGTGTTGACCAGGACAATCTTGCCCTCACAATCGACGACCACTACGGCGTCTGGCGCAGCTTCCAGCAGCCCCCGGAACTTGGCCTCCGCCCGCTTCCGCTCGCTGATGTCACGCGCGATCGACGAAGCCGCCGTGACTTGCCCGCGGATATTCCGAATAGGAGAAACGGTGAGCGCGACGTCAATCATGGTGCCGTCCTTGCGCCGCCGCACGGTTTCCTCATTGACTATTTCTCCCTGCATGAGCTTGGATACGATGGCGAGCAACTCGTCCGGGCGGTCGGCGGGCAGCAGAATGGAGATCGGCTGGCCAATGACCTCTTCGGCCGAGTATCCATAGAGCCGCTCGGCTCCTTTGTTCCAATTGACGATAATTCCCTCCAGCGATTTGCCGATAATAGCGTCATCCGAATAGTCGACGATGGAGGCCAGTTGCTCGCGGCTCCGTTCCACGCGCCTGCGCTCAGTGATGTCCCGAATGGTGCTCGAAACCATCGAGCCCTCTTCGGTCTCCAGCGGGCTCAAGCTGATCTCCACCGGGAACTCCGTGCCATCCTTGCGTAACGCGTATAGTTCCAGGCCGGCCCCCATGGGCCGCACCCGAGGATCGGCGAAAAAACCGCGGCGATACCCCGGATGTTTGCCCCGGAAACGTTCCGGTACCAGCAGGTCCATGGTCTGGCCCAGCAACTCGGTTCGCCCGTATCCAAACACCTTCTCCGCCTGAGCATTCACCAGGACGATCTTCCCCTCGCGATTCACCACCACCACGGCGTCCGGCGCCGCTTCTAGAAGCTCCCGAAATTTCGCCTCCGCCACCAGTCTCTTGGCTGTATCGCGCAGCTTCTCCTCCGCCTCCCGCCGCTCGGTTACGTCCCAACTGACGCCGGTAAGCCGCTGCGGTTGTCCCGCGCCGCCGGAATAGACCTTTGCGCGCGTATTCACGGTCCGGACGGCGCCCTCGGGCCACATCACTCGGAATTCGGTGTTGTACTCCGCGCCATGTTCCACCGCGGCGGCTACCTCCCGTTGGACACGCTCGCGGTCGTCCGGGTGCACCAGGGCCGCAAACTCCTCCACCGTCCGCGGAAACCGGCTGATCGGAAGGCCGAAAAGAAGCGAGCTATTCTCATCCGCCTCGATGATATTGGCTGCGATTTCCCAGCTCCAAACCGAGACCCCCGAGGAGCGCAGCGTCAGGCGTAAGCGTTCCTCGGTTTGCGCCAGTGCCTCCCGTGCCGATGTGGCACCTTCCATCAGATGTTGCCGTTCCGTCGCATCGGCGGAGAATCGGCGATCAATGATTGATGTAAGGATCGTAAGGCCGAGGATGATTATCGTGGCGCTGCTAATCGCGACCGTGCTCAGCGAGGTAATCTCCACTGTGTGGGCCAAGCTTCCGGTTGATGCCGTCGGAAGGAAGGTGACCGCTGCCATGCCAGTGTAATGCATGACCGGGATGGCAGAACCCATCAGTAAAGCGCTGAAAAGCTTGCGCCAATCGGTGGCCGTAGCTTGGTCCCTCAATTGGAATGTCAGCCATAAAGCTACGATGGAAATCACCACGGCCATGATGACCGACAAGATCACCAGGCCGGGAGAGTAACTGCACATGGCCGGCAGACGCATGGCTTCCATCCCGATATAGTGCACTCCGGCAATGCCGGCTCCCATAAGCAAGCCGCCGATAGCGGTCCGGAAAGGACCCATCGTCTTACGGCTTACTACAAACAACGCGACGCACGATGCGAGCATGGCTGCCAGCAGCGACGCCAGGACCGTCGGCCAATCGTAGAACACGGCAACGGGAAGCTTTAAGGCAAGCATCCCAACGTAGTGCATCGCCCAAATTCCGAGTCCCATGGTGACGGACCCGCCAATAAGCCAAATGAATCGAGTACGTCCTCGGGCGGCGGTCACTCGTCCTGAAAGATCAAGCGCCGCGTAGGAAGCCAGAACCGCGATCAACACGGATAATCCGACCAAACGGTAATCGTAAGAACCGGCCAATGCGCCTATGTGATTGTCAGGCACCGGGGGCTCCGTTAGCGAGGGAACGGCTGTTCAGCATGGTGGCGCCGCGCCAACAATAAGGCTGGTAAAACGCCTCTTTCTCGCAAGCGAGGTTCGGAGCCTGAGTGGTCACCCGTGAGGCTGGAGCTCTGTCGGTCATCGTCGTGCCTGTAAATTGCGCGGACTAAATTAGAATCGACGGAAATTAAGCCTTCATTAGCTCCGGCAACGAAGTGTCGGCTGGGCGTCATACCCATTTACGTCTCATGAATGGAAAATGAATGAAAAAAAAGCTGGTGTTATGCCTAGAAAAAAGATTCGCCAGCTACGCTCGTGACCGCAGGCAAGTGCTTTCCTTGCTGGTAGTTAACGCTGGGCCGCGAGGATGCCCGAGTGGATTGATCGGCGACTGAAATCGCGAAAAAGGGAACGTCGCCAGCATTGGCTGGTTGAGACTTACGCTGCCGCCAGAGGTAGGTACCAGCGAACGAGGACGGCTGCATGGCGAGAACACGTGTTAAATACGCCTGTCCTAGGAATCAAGATGGGCCTAGGTTCACTTAAAGGCCAGCGGTCAACGCAATGAGTTGCGTATCACTTGCGGTCGGGCGCACATCCGGCACACAAAATCTCCGTGGATCGCAGCGCAAGAAAAAGAGAAAAATAGAGGTCCAGCCGCTGGTCTGCAACTGATCAAAACCGGGACAGAGCCTGCAGTTGAAATGGACCATGCAGCATCCGGCCGCGACATCCAGTCCGCCAGCCCGGGCACGTCCGTTATTGAACTGTGATGGTTACAGGTGCGCTTTGCTGGCCGCCGACAGTCCCAGATTTTCGCGGCCGCGACGTTTCCCGATCAAATTCCCGACGCCGCGCGATGGCCGGACCAGCATCATTACCTGACGAGCGATGCCCTGGCGCATGTTATTTCCGACGACCACCTGCCGTGGGACCCGAGCTCTGGAGATGATGGCCTCGGATATAGCCTGGACCATACAACTCGGGAACGCTTTTCTGGCTCAACAGCCGGCTCTGATGCATGCGGTTCAACGCCAGCGCCACGTGTTCGCTCCCCGCGGCCTGGCTTCTTCATTGGGGGCGCCATCAGCTTCCGTTTTGGGTATTACGATCGGCGTCGCATTTGCGCCCTGGGGCTGGGGCGTGAGCCGTTTTGGGCGGGGCGAGCACCGGGTGTTTATCAATAATGTCGTGTGGAATCGAACTTGGGCGAGTCGCGCCATTCATCCCTGTCTATACAGGTCCGCGGCCGCGGGAGCGGCCATGGCGCGAGTGGAAGAGCATCGGCGGTAAGTGGTTCGGCGGTGGAGTGAACACGGCGCGCCACGCTATCCTGGGTTCGTTGCAACGTTATGATGCCGGAATGGTCCAAGACATTGGTTCCCGTGTTCTTAGCCGCCCAGGGACTGCTGGTTTACTGGACGGCCGGTACGGAGCATCCGCCCGCGCTCCCGGCGCTCACGCAATTCCCGGCGGCATTCAGCGGATGGACGGAGTTGCATGAGGATCCCATCGACCCCGACGTGGCGAAGACGCTGGGCGCCGACCAGTTGCTGAGCCGAACTTACGCACAGGGCACTAGTGAGCAGGCTGGACTCTTCGTGGCGTGGTTCCAATCCCAGCGGGCCGGAGCCAGCCAGCCCCACTCACCCCAAGTGTGCTTGCCCGCCTCTGGCTGGACGACGGAGTCCACTGGCGAATTGAGCGTGCCAACTTCCGCCGGACCCCTCAACGTGAATCGCTATGTGGTTGCCAACCGTTCCGACCGTGCGGTGGTTCTGTATTGGTATCAAACCCCGCGCCGCGCGATTGCGGGCGAGTGGGCGTCCAAAGTTTGGCTGGTTGCGGACGCTCTTCGAGACCGGCGCACGGATACCGCGCTGGTCCGGATTGTGGTGGAAAGCGCCACTGCCGGCAAGCCGGACAGTGACGAACGGGCCACCTGGACGGCGGCCAATTTCACCCGCTCGGTCTATCCCCTGCTGCGCGAGCGATTGCCGCGCTGATTAGAATGCCGCCCCTCGGTGGCGCCGCCAGTTCTCTATCTCAAAACTGCGATTCGATCCGATAAGAACTGCGGAGGAGATCCATGGGCGGGGTCAATGCGGACGCCGATGAGGCGGTCATCCAGCTAGTGTAGTGTCCAACAAATAACTAGACAGAACGTGCCGTGACGCGTTATCCTGAGGCATGGGAACGTTGTGTCAGATTTCCGAGGTGGAGCAGCAGAAACTCCAGCTCTGGACTTCGGCACATG
>Ga0302325_10007177_pt1 | contig 24796 bp, 24 predicted proteins | sample Palsa_T0_2_FD_201948 | JGI IMG/M metagenome (GOLD analysis project Ga0302325, IMG submission 201948) | Peat permafrost microbial communities from Stordalen Mire near Abisko, Sweden - Palsa_T0_2 | ecosystem: Environmental > Terrestrial > Soil > Palsa > Peat permafrost | place: Sweden: Abisko... | reverse complement strand
GGTCTTGTTTCGAATCTTTTCTCTCACTGATTATACATAACCTTTGCTTACTATTGAGAAGGACTTTGCTTTGCTTAAGATGAATGTTTTTGTGATGTTTACTTACTGGGAGTTGTGTTTGTCCAGTTTTAACCGAGCGATCGCTCGGTAGGATCAACCCCCTTTCCTGCCCCTTTTCCTCAACACCAAAGCTCTCGCTTAACATAAATACCCACAACTCCTCGTTAAGTCCACGACATAAGATTCTTAGAATAGGTATGCAAGTCTGTATTTACTTGTTGCTAGCGAAACAGATACAGCTACGAGGTTTTGAGCCAGATGAAAGAGAGTGCTAGGGTGGGTGGGTGTGAGAGTTTGGATTTGTTTGTCTTATTATTAGGAGTTTAATTAGGAGGGAGGAAAGGTATGGAAGGTGTGGAAGGGGAAGAGTGAAGCCCCCAGGGCTTTACAGTTCGGCGGATAAATTGGCGATGAAATGAGAAAGGGTGATTAATTCAAGCTTGACACATCATGAAAAAGACTTGGACCTAGGGCTTAGAAGAAAATGCAAGCCAAGTGTAAATTGTTAGCTAAAGGGTATATTATATGCGTGAAATGACTTTTAGATGTATACCCCAGGAGAATATGAGCGGAAGGTACTGTATGCCCCACTCCTCAGATACTATTCTCGTCCCCGTTCGATGCCAGACCGAACGCCGTCCCTCTATGCACACCAATCCCAATCCTAATCCATGCCCACGCATCCAATGCAATATGCCGCCCGAACAAAACATATGCCCTTCCCTATCATATATGCAAAGAAAGCAAGAAATAAAGAAAGGAAAATGATTCCCATCGTGAATGATGCAGATCAATGATTCGAATACGGCGTCACGAGATCGATACTCCGCGGTCGATGCCCGTACCCACTCGGTCCACTCCTAGGCGGTAGTGGACGATCCATGCCCATGCCCCCGGTATTCCCATACCCTCCTACCGCCCCATGACTCTTCGCATACGAATACAAATCTTCTCGACTCCGGCCCGCATACCCATTGGTCGCATAGTAACCATTCCCGTAGCTCTGCGATGCGGTGTGCGCATGCGTCCCGCCCGAGTACGAACTTCCCGGCGTCGCGCTCGGAGTGGGGGTGGTCGCGGTCTTCGAACTGGCAAAGGGGATGTAGTTCCAGACTCCGCTACCCGGACGATTTATCGAGCTCGCGCTGCTCTTCGGAGGGGATTCGGGGTCGCGGCGGCTGGTGGTGCTCGTTCGCGGTAATGCGGTTGCGAGCTCGCGGAGTGATGCCAGCGCGGTGCTGGACCCTGAATGCGCGTATGCTTGGGGAGGCGAGGTGGAATAGGCTGGGGCTTGGTAGGGTTGCGCGTATGGCTCTGAGTTGAAGTAGGATCGTGGTTGCGATTGAGTGGGCGAGAAGCGGGGGACGATGTCTGGTCCTTCCTCGTGTGACGGGGTCGCTTGTGCGGACCACGAACTGTATTGTCTTGTGTAGGGTGTAAGTGGTGGAGAACTCGGCGTGTATGAAGCGGGGTAAGAAATTGATCGCATTGGCTGTGGGGGTACTTGGTCGTGGAGGCGGCAGCTGCGGACAGAGATAAGTTAGTTTGATGCTTTTCCATGCGGGTGTGGTGGGGTATAAAGATAGACCCCCATGAATGGGGAAGTAAGCAACAGGGGAGCTTACGCCTCAGAACAGTAAAGGTAGGTATTGTTGACAGGCAAGAATTGCTTTTCGCAGGTCATGCTGCATCATTCGTCAGCACAGATTCCAAATATGCACTGGTTGTGGGGGTCCCAATTCTTGGGTATGGGGTTCCTGGGGATATCTCCACGATTTGCTGCCAATCTCTCCTAGCTGCATGGAAAAAGAAAAGGAGTTTGACTTACCAGTACTGCGGAAAAGACTCCCCACTGTCCCGTGCACTGTGATCGTCATCACGTTCTCGTTCCCGTTCCCGTTCTCGTTCTCTGTGACGGCTGGAACTCCTCCCACTGCTGTGGCCATGCCCGGCTTTGGTCGTGTACTCATGGGTACTTCTTCGAGGTGCTGCTGGTCTGGACGAGGGCTTCCTCTCCGGAATGATCACGAATTCCTTTCCTGATTTCCTCCTCGAGTGATGTCTTTTCTCCTTCTCGGAATGGGTACGCGGTGACAACGGTGGAGGTGACGTTCCGGCATGGTGGGTACGAACTGGTGGGGGGCGTGACTGAGCCAGCTTGGCGAGTTGGTTATATCAATCCTTTTCAATTGATTTCTGGGGAAGCAATTGAGAATTAATTGGAGAGAATAGGATAGAATAGCTGGAGGGGCTGCTGGATTGAAGTAGAAATGTGTGAGACCGTAATCGGGGTCAGCAGGGTCTGGGTCTTGTGATGCCTGTCGCGGATGCGAGAAATGACAAGAAATCGTCAGATAAGGGTGACTCCTCGGCTAGCGCGCAGATGCGATAACGGCTGAAACCCCTAACAGAGTGATACAGCTACCACTGCCAGATGAATATAGAGTGTTTAGATAGCCGATGGATCCTGGCCGTTGATATATATTGCAGGCCCGAGGCCGAGAGCGGAGAGGCGATGGAGATTATCGTGAGTTGTTGTGAAGACAAAGAGGTTTTGGTTGGCTGTGAAGCTTGGAGGGAGCGCTTTCGTTATCAGGGCAAACCTCGGAGTTTTTTGTCTAGCGGTAAAGGTAAAGATACGACAAAATCTCTAGCTGAACGACTACGACTAATCAATCAGACGTGACTGTTGACTGCGAAGAACTTCTGCTAGAAGCGAATCCCGAGGTGGCTGAGGGTCTTCTTTTGAAGGCTTTTCACGTCTCACTCAGATCGTTCTCTCAGCCTTGTGCAGAAGTATTGCCGTGCTGACCGCTGATGCGTGATCGATGGCGCGATGCGGCCGAAGAGCAAGATTCAGGGACGGTGTCGATGTCGTGCTTGCGGGGCAAGAGTCACTTTGCAAATGATGCTATTCAGGCCCGAATTGCGTTCTGTCCTAGCATTGCAACCAGAGAGGGGAATGGCGATATATTATACAAGTCCTACGTCTGCACTCGCATTGCACCACCGCACCGGGTAATAATTTGATGGATCGGTGTCTCCACACGTCTCAGCTCTGGCTCCAACACGTTCTCTATCCTCGCGGCCATCGTTGCATCGTATTCCTCTGCGGTGTGCTCTGGGCTCTAACGCAACCGGCAAGGTGCTCATTATTGCGCGTACCCGGATCACACTTCAACCCCCACTCGCTTTCTTCTTGGCTTCTCCAGCTCCACCACGCACTTCTCCAAGAGGCCAAGTTTGGCGACTCAGCCAGGCCGGATCAGCCAGTCAGCCAGTCGAGCCAGCCATGTGCCTGCCCAGCTGCCAATCACCGCTTTAATCACTTCCACAGCTACGATGCAGAAATGATCAAAAAAACTTGAATGGTTCATACAAGAATGAGGCCCCGTTCGTCAGCTTCCTCTCCCTCTCCCTCGGCCACGATGTTCACTTCCTCGTGCTCTGCACCTTGGCCGACGACCCTGTCGTAACTCCTGTCTGACGGCGCCCCCCACGCCCTCATGCAGGCACAACTTTCTCAAAGCGGTATTCCGAGAACGCCACGCCGTCACCCTTGGTATACTTCAGTATATCTCCCCTCTGCAGCAGGGCGTCTACGGTCTTGCTTACAGTCGGCTTGTTGCGGCATTCCTCATTCGAGGTAGGAGATAAAGTATGGGTATGTATATTTTTGGGGGTCCCATCCGCTGCAGCGATACCTTGAGAGGTGCAACCCTTGCTAGCTACCGTAGCTAGTTCCTCCCGCCCTCCATTGGCCGCTTCATCAATCCGGATCGCCAACAAAGGGAATGCGAAGATCGTAACCGGAGAATGCATATATTAACCCTCGAATCAAGACCCACCCTCCCCTCTTCCAGAATATCATTTAATTTATATCTTAGCGACGTGCGTATTATTGTGTACCCGTGGGGTGGGTTTGGTTTCGCTTCTCACCACGATTCTGCCGGTTAACGGAGTTGAGATGCGAGGGTTTCAAACACAGCCATACTGCACTTGGTATCGCGTTTAATTTGCAGGAAAACGAGAGCTCAATACCCGCTTGATGCACGAATTCGCCGGGAGCGATCCAAGTGGCTCACCGGTCGTGCTTCCTGACGTCCGAATAACCTCGAATTATGCTCCTCGTTGCAAAAATCATTCAGTCTGATTCAAAGCTCTCGGGTGCGTGGGAGCCGTCAAGCAGATGATTATACCCGTTATTTCCGCTTGGGATCTGCCTTTCGTTGGTTTCACGGCAGACTGAATGTTGCGTTCGATGAATCAACAGAAGACAAGTTTCGAGGTTGCCGCTTGGCCTACCCGTGTCGTGAAACATGACATGTCGTCATCGGAAGCTACTTCCCATCCCACGAGGCAGAAAAACCTGAGAAATGATACGAGGTATTTGAGAAGAAAAAAGTCAGAGACATGTGAAAGTGGATAAGGATCAAAAGTTTTCATTTCGTAAAATCGTTTATCTTTTGTGAAACATGCGCTTCTCCTTGATGCTTCTCTTTTCTGCCTATGAGTTTGAGGCTGTTTATGGCGTTTTTTCTCCCCTTCTTTTTTTGTAAAAAAAAAACAGGAGGGCGACTTATTCGCTATTGAGGCTATTAAGACGAGCTTCGTATATGCGAAGAAAAGTTCAGGCTTATGTGTTGCCGCTTTCGGCTATTGCAGTATACATACCCTACAAGGTTCTCACTACTCGAACAAACGTATCCGTTGCTTTCGCGAATAAACCATTACACTCAATATCCTCACCGCTTTTTCTTTCTAGCTCAAAGTTCCATGTTCCCGTGTTTTTTTTTTTGTTTCGACACGTGAAAAATTGCTAAATCAAGACATTTACCTTACTTCCCCCAAACCAAACGCCTAACACGTGAACTCACCACTGTCCATTTCCCGTTTCGAATACACCGTCTTCCTTTTAACATTCATTCAATGTCTGAAAATAATTAAGCTGCTACTATAAAGGGGATTCATTATCAAGCGTTTTCTTTTCTTTTCATACACGCATTCTGCAGCATGTCTCTCTAGAGCAGGGGCGAGTAGCTGGGTGGCTTATGTTACAGGCGATAGTGATGCTACAGGGTTATCTTATCCTACGGGGTTTAAGGCCTGTAGGTAGCCAGCCGTAATAAACCATTCGTCGTTCCCAAAAGCGTTGGATATTGCGAGGACAGGCCGTGTTGCGGTTGAAGGGAGCTTCAGGGGAGTGGCTGGGGAGTGGCTGGAGTGCTGGAGGGCGGTGTGCTTATTGGGTGTTGCGGTTACTTGTCGATCTCTTGTTCCTGGCGTTGTTGTTCCTGCGTTCTTGTTACCGGTGTCTTGTTACCGGCACTGCAGGTACTGGGAGCCCTGGGAGCCGTGGGGTAGTCCCGGCAGTTGTCGGCCGCTGCGCGGCCTCCTCGTTTTAGCCAAAATATCATAAAATCGGCACCGTTTATGATGGAGGTTAGGTGGCTAGGCTAGTTCCCTTAGTTCCTGGACCAGAATAGCATTTTCCAGTTACTAGGAGATATATAAGTATGAGGTGAAGCAAATTCAAATTCGGAATTGTATTTTAAGAATACTTAATACTTTAGGGTAGCGTCCCAGATCGACACAGGGATGGTCCAACTATCTCTATTATGATATCCATCCGAGCTTTTCGACTATGAGAATTCTATCTACGCTTACCTCCTAGTATAAGACAACAGATGCTGTCTATCAAGGTACCTCAACCTAATCCCAGATAGTTCATCCCCACGTCTCAAGTTTTGGTTGCAGGTGAAAAGAATGTCCGTCCGGGTATTTAAGTACACTAAACAAAGCAAGCTTCGTCAAACATTCTCGAGAGGAAGGACAAAGGATAATTTCTCTATTCCCTAGTCCTCTTCACTATCTAAACCCCATCCCTTCCCAATTTCCTATCCCAAAGCCCTGCAACATCAACTCCCTTCCTCTCCCCCTCTCTCTCCCATCCCCCTTTCCCCTTTCCCCTACTCACCAAAGCGGATACCTACACCCCCTACTCCCACCACCCCCTCTACCCTCCCTCGGGTGTCCATTCATATCATACCCGGTATCCAGCCCCCCCAACCAATTCCGCATCCGCTCATTCGGCTCCCGGAACCGGGGTCTATGGTCACGGTAATGGCTTTGGTTGAATGGGTTCAAAGGAACCGGGAATGGGGAGGAGGAGCGGGGCCCCCGACGGTTGCAGTCCCAGCAGCCGGTTACGATGGAGACGGAGCGCCCGCAGGTTGGACAGGTGGTGTACATTTCTGTGTTTTTAGTTTTGGGTCTTGGCTTTTGGTTTTTGGTTTTTGGTTAGTTTATAGGATGCTTGTAAGTGAGTTTGGGATTAGTATCTTGTGGTTTTTGAAGATGTGATGATCTGGTTTGAGAATAGAAGAAAATATAGATGTTAGCAAAGGGACCGGAAATAATTTATATACTCCACGGAATTTTCTGTGATGTTCGAGGGATGTCTTTTATTCTTTATATACGCGATTAATCCTATGTTTGGCTCATGTCTGCAGGATATGTTATTCGCTTTTATGCAAGGCAGTGCTGATCTGGATCTTGGATGAGAGATGTGAATAATGGATGGAAGATTTAATGATTTTAGTTTGCTATTGATCGTGAGTCGAGTCTATACTATAATTAGTGGATGTGAATCACTTGCTTTTCAATTTTCTCTTTACTTCCAGAAGTCTTGTAGCTCGCGCAATTCAAACCGAGCTTTCCTGCAACAACGCAACACACACTCTCGCGTCACAGTAGTAAGACAATCAGACGGTATGCATTAAGGATACCTTAATCTAGTATCGGGCAGTCTTACTCCTATGTCCCAAGTTTTAAGTGCATAAGAAAGAAACACACTTCCAGCTTTCCAGGTACTCAAGCACACTAAACGGGCCACTTCCAGCTACTAGTTCGTCCAAGGCCAAAAGGATTACGTGCACGGAAGACAAAATCTCTATTCAATAAATTCATTATCATCATTCCGATTCTTCACATTTTGTTTATATTCGAAGAACTTCACGATAGAAAGCTATCCATTTCTTTACTATCTAAAAAGCCATGCACAACAACTTCCCCCATGCCTTACTCATCCCATACCCCAACCAGTCAACCTTCCCCCCTTCCCAACTCTCACCAAAGCGGGTACCTACATCCCCTATTCCCACTTCCGCCCCTCCTATCCCTCCCCTCCAGCGGGTTACCATATTGATCATACCCCGTCTGCAACCCATTCAACCAACCCTGCATCCTACTAAACCCCGGAGTCAGGTTGCTGCGGTGGATGGTGTCTGGGTTTGCGTATCGGGGTGTCCCCCACATCGAGCGGTTGGCGGAACCTGCTGCACAGTTCGGGCAGCTGAAGTTAACGAATTCGCCGCACCCGTGACAGATGCGTACCATTTTGTGTTGGGGTTTTGTTTTCGTTTAGAGAACGGCGTGTATAAAGGAGTATAGGGTTAGTTTATTATAAGTGAGGAATATTTAATATCGTTGAGCGGAAGGAAGAAGGTAAAATATAAAGAAGGATGTTGAATTTATATTCTACGTAGATTTCTGTGATATTCGAGGAAAGTCTTTTTATTCTTTGTATATGTGATTAAACCCTGTTGCTAGGGCTCGATTACTATAGCATATTACGAGTCTGTAAGTATAGACAGTGAGTGATGACTTGATATTAAGTGAGTGAGGAGTGAATAAGGGATGAAAGACTTGCTTTTCAAGAGTGTTATTGATTGTAGAGTTGATTATGTTACGAGTGGATGAGAATCATTTGCCTTTCTACTTTCTCTTTATTTCCAAAATTCTTGTTATGTTTACTTTTCACGTTAGATATGAACCAGGCATCTATTACGACCCATACATGAATAGGCTCCTACTCGAGAATGGCATATCTGCTCAGTGGCATATCTAACTCCCATATGAGAGGTTTTATTCACTAATAGAAGGGGTTCTAGCTAGGAACAAGTCCCATATCCGAATGGCATATGCCAGTTAAGGAGGTAGAAATGTACCGAACTAGTACTGTACATACAATTCCTGGATCTTAGGGAGAGGGAAAGTGAAAGAGACTAGTTACACTCTTTTAAGTGAAATTTGCGACATGTGAACAAGAAGTTATTATGCAGTGCGCATAGAGTATATGCCCTTCTGGACTGGGTGCATACCATTTCCGGACGATGACATTCGTGTATAGGCCGGAACAGATGTTTTCAGTGCCAGGCAGTATCTAGATGAATATCATAGTATTATTAAATATATCTACTCCTGTCCCTCCCCACAAAGTCACGCAAATCCTCCCTCTTCCCCAACTCCCTACTTCTCTGCTCAAACTCACCTACCCAACTACGACATCCGTGGATAATGACATCCCCTTCCCCCTTGTCCGTCACCCTCATACCTATTTTCTCTCCATCCCCGCTCTCCCTCCCTTATCGGCTCACCGTATTGATTATATCCCGTCTCCAGCTGGCCTAGCCAGGAGCTTGATCTGACATCCGGGTTCAAGGACCGTTGCTGCTCCCGCTGGGAACCGAGGTCGGCTAGTGGCTTACCGTTCTCATCATACCCGGTCTCCAGTTGGTGGTCTATCCAGTCGGCTGTTCTGAAATACGGGTTGATGCGCCCATGCCGCTCGTAGTGGTCAATGAGGGAGGGAGGAGGGCAACCGTTGGGGCAGCCGAAGATGCTAGCGTAGTCGCCGCACTCGGGGCATTTGTCCATTTTTTGTATTGTTTATATGTTTATTTTGTTTTGTGTGGGAATTATTTTTTGGAAGGGATATTGGGTGTGTGGGACTTGAGGCTGATGTTGATGGGATACTGGGACGGGAACAGACATAAGAGAGATGGGGTGTAATTATAGGGAGGGAAAGTGAGGTGAATTCTGTGATTTTCGAAAGCTATCCAGTGAGCTTTAAAGTGATTGTTTTTCTTCTATGATGAGAGTTCTGTGTGTGGTTCACTTGAATGCTCGGAGGCGGCCTGGATGATGATACTTGGTAAGTGATTGCCATCATTAAAGTGAGCATGATTCCAACGTGATGTTAGTATTGTTTGCTGCGGTAGAATAGTAGGTCATGTCAGATTGTTCAAGCCATGCTGAGACATTCAAATACGAAGTAGGAGAAGAAGTGTACGAGTCAGGTGGGGAATAAACCTTTTCTATTTGGTGGCAAAACAACGCGGGGTCGCTCGGCAGTAATGCCTTCAACATCTCAATATTGACCACATTCCTCTCAAGTATCGATATGTCCAGGGACTAGAGCTCTTACCACATTTACAAAGCCTAGGGCAATTGTCCTATCAATGGTGGTTAGGAGGGACAAATGATCCTCCGGGACAGGATATTCAGGTCAAATAGCCCCTATAGTAGCGTGGCCAAATATGACTTGACTTGACATCTAAACGTAAACGGAGAGGAAAGTGCATCCGAAAGCTTCAACTCAAAGTAGAGGATATTCTCTACTTTCGAGGGAATCAGAAAATAGGATAGAGAAGGACCAGTAAATACATATCGTTAATGGTTAACTTAACAGCAATCTTGATAGTTCCGAATAGGAGCTCAAAGGATGAAGCATCCCTGGGGCAATAAAACCAAGAAAAGACACTCTAGTCAGATAACCCCAAACCAAGCAGAACAATCGTCGCAACATCCGTGATAATCACAATGCCCCAAATAAACCACGCAAAGAATGTGCCCGCTGAACCAAGCTTCAAGCTCACGGACTCCGTCCCCTCGTCGTTCGGCACGCCCATATACTTATCATGCGTCACGTACCAGACCACTGGGAGCAGTACGAAGACAAGCCCGATAGCGAGGATATAGTTGACGGCGGTAAGAGCGTTACTGATTCCCGCTTCGCCGACAGATACACACACGATCAGCGCCGGGATAATGGCTATGCAACGAGTGACCAGCCGGCGAGCAAATGGGTTGATCTTGATCTGGAACGCGCCCTCCATGACTATTTGTCCGGCCATAGTGGACACGATCCCGGCAGCGACGCCAGAGAACAGGAAGCCGACGGCAAATAGCGTGGCGGAGAGCGAGTTAACCCCACTCTGTATGAGGCTGGACAAATCGTAGAGGTCGCTAAAATCTCCATATTGGCTTAATGCTGCACCAGCGATGATTTCAGGCGCGGAGTTGACGAAGAGACCAATGCAGAAGATGGCTAGGCAGAGATCCCATGTTGCGTAGCGGAGGGTGGACTTGATGGCCCGCAGGCTCGGGCGGTAGAATATGTCGATGGGAGACTCGCCTTGTCGGAAGGTGGTGATGTGGTACTTGGTGTCGTATTCAAGGAGGCGGGGTTGCGCGAGCATAGAGCCCACGTAAAGGGCGTGCGGCATGAGCATTCCGCCGACCATGCCAGCTGAGCTGTATAACCCTTGACTGACGAAGATCTCGCGCGAGGGCAGGAAGCCCTTGAAGACTGGGCCGGGGACTGGGTGGACCTGGCCGAGCTGGACGGCCGTGACGATGAAGATGACAGTCACGAGCAGGGCCATGAAACACTCAAAATAGCGGATGCTGCGTAGAGTGCCGGTTGGCGAGTAGAAGAGCAGTATGAGGAGCGTGTCGAAGACGGTGATCACGCAAGCAGCATCGAGTGGAAGCTTGGGAATGAGCAGATTCCAGGCGAAGGCCGTACTGATGACGGCGCTGATATCGGTACAGATGCAGCATGCCTCAGCGACGGCGTAGACGGCCAGCTCCAGCCAGCGGGGCATATACTTGTGGTTCATCTGGGCCAGGTTGAGGCCCGTGACGGTAGCCATGTGCAAGCAGAGGTACTATAGAAGTGTTAGCGGGAGAACATCCAATTACACTCAACATCGACAATGAGATGAAAATACTCGCCTGCAGGTAGATGGCCACGATGAGCGAGAACAGGACCATGAACAGCATCTTGTAGCCAAAGTCCTGGCCGTCGCCGAAGGACGTCTGGAAGTTGTCCGGGTCGATATAGGCCACGGTGATGATCATGCCCGGGCCAAAGAAACGGGCGAACTTGGCAAGGACACCGCCGAAGCCCAGCTTCTTGGTCGGTTCCTCTGCGATCCTATGCCCGCCATACTCGAGCGGTGCGCCCTCGGATGGTGCCTGGGCCAGCAGCACGCTCTTGACGGCTCCCAGCCAGCCGCGATGCTGGTTGGATATCGACGTGACGGCATCCAAGGCCTGCTTCTCGCTTGGATGGGCTGTCTCCGAGAGCACGGGTGATATACTCTCAAGTTGGGATCTGGACATTGTGGACCTGTGTGGATCTATTCTTGCTCTTGTTCTTGTCCTTGTTGTTTGCTCGTTGACCTGGAGATATGCAGGAGGAGGTGGAGGAGCTGTGGCAGCGAGGCAAAGGCGTGGAAGCATCTTATCTTATCATAAACGTTGAGCTGATCGGCCAAGCTTTGTTCTTGCGGGCTGCCCCGCGATGGCACTCTCCCGCGCCACTTTCCCAGCCGAGCCGCGTTGATTGGAGCGCCAGCATGCCTGTGCTGTCTACTGCCAGCCCCTGAGTGGCGGGCGGTGGCCTGGTCTTGTCTGTTGTATATCGCTGCAGTTCTGGCCGGTGACACGCTGGTGTGTTGCAGGCAAGACAGCCGCATCAATGTTGCCCGGCCTCTCACGGTTGCTTAAAGTTTCTGGCACCTTGGCTAGTAAGATAACCAATCACATCGAGTGATTTTTATATAGATATTTCTGAGGTGGTCCTTGCCTTCGATGGCTTTTGAAACAAAGTTCAAAGATAGCAGTGAGAGGTTCGAGTCTGGGAGGTTGCAAACAGTGCAAAAAGGATGTCCTTGGCATTGACAATCCTCGGCCTTGTCTAAGGTGATACATAGCCTCATTAAAACGCTAATTCACTATAGAAAGCGGTGCGAGGTGAAACATTAACTCTTCCAGAGAGGGTATTTGAGAGACTTCTCAAGTTAACCAAAACTACATGACTTCCGACTCAACATCCAATCCGACCAGAAGGGACTCCCAACAGGTATCGATGCATAAGCAGCCAACGTTAGATGCTAGCTAAAACATCATCAAATTTCCAACGTCAAGGCCCAAAATCCTTCATTTTAGTACTCGCGACAAAAGATTAGAAAGGTTGAATAACACAGAGAATCATGTTAACTACCCACTTGGGCAAAAGATATGGGAATAAAGATCATATCAACACTTTATCTCAATCGGGGACCTCAAGGGGGGAAGTCTCGTCGCATTAAGCAATTCCCTAAATCCCCATTCGCCAAAGATTAAGCAACCAGTTCCGAAACACCCACCCTTTTGCAGTCAAGTAACCATGCACAGCTTGGCAGCCAGCACTTCCCTATTCCAGCCTCTCCTGGAAGAAACTATACAATAGAATACCCAAACATCATACAGTACGTACAAATCATCTTCGTTGCGGCCTCGAGCTCGCCATTTCTCCGTAGCGGCCACGTTCTCGTGTGGTATCGTAAGCTTGCAATACGCGCGTTTGCGACTCGTCTGCTTGCGAGAAAGCATAGCCGCGTTGTTTTCGCATGCGCTGGACTTGCCGCACTTTGCGGATTGCCTTTTGAAACTGCTCCATCCTAGATAAGATATTAGTTTATTATTCAATACTATAAGTAAGGGTGTATAAATTATACCGTGGTCTGTAATCTTGAATATTGTACTTCTGAATCTCTTGTATGTGGTGATAGGTTTGAGGGTAGTACATTCGTTTCGCGCTGAAAGGAACTGTTAGTCAAATCATCAAATTGTTCATCAACACTCACTATTTCCATGCAAAATCTCTCGACAGACAAAGTATTGGAATGGCAAGTGTTTGAAGCCAGAAAATTGGACTTGGGAATAATTTGGGCACGACTCCCTCGTATTCCGTTGAAAATCCAAGTTTTGGCGCCACTGTTGCGTAAACAGCTATGAAAATCATCCAGATGATCATGCTCCCTGGAATAGCGATAACATGGTACTTGGTCCAGATATTCGTTACCAGTGCAGCTTTCCCCAGAACAGTTGCAAGGACAGCTGTGTCAAGCGCTGTACCCCATACCCAATGTCCTGCAGTCTTGCCATCACTCTGAGGAAGATCGTTCCACCATATAAACTCGGAGGCGATGTAGAGTATGAGCGAGTGGTAGAAGCCGTTGCCTACCCATGAGAAGAAGGAATGCATCTTGAAGAAAGTGTTTTTCTGTCCGATTTGGTACAGCTGAGGATACCTGTCCAATAATCTTGCCGAGATGAATTGGTCGAAGATACCCATGGCTAGAGGTGGCAGAACTGTAAATAACACGTTGTAGAAGGATAAGGTCCAAGATTCGTAGATGACTTCTCCAGAGAACGCATTTTGGAAGGAGTACTGTACATGTTAGCTAGTCCAAACATCGTGGAAATTCTACTTACCCAGAACTGCGTCATGTACAGAGTAATATTCTTGTAGAAAGAATACAGGATAACCTTGCTGACTCTTTGGTAACTCCAAGCACCATGCACCAAGAGCAATTTCCGAAGATATCTGAATTGTCCAATGGCAACATCTGCACTTCGAGCAGCCTGGAGACCTTCCATACCGCTGATACCTACCCCAATGTGGGCTGCTTGGATCATAGAAACGTCATTGGCGCCATCACCAATTGCCAGAAGTATAGCCTTAAGATGACGCTTGACGAGCTTCACAACTAAGGCTTTCTGAAGAGGCGACACTCTACAGCAGATGACCGCCTTGCACATCACAGCGAGATCCAAGAAGTTCTTCTCCAAATCCTTCTCCAGTGCATAGGTCAGCGATTTACCATCGATCACAAGAGCTAGAGTGTCCATTGCAATCGTGCCGTCACCTTGGGTTCGAATAGCGTCTAACTTCTTCTGAATGTTGTCTCGGGTCATCATAGCGTTCTCTTCGTTGACAATGAGAAGAGTCATGTCTTCGCTGATCAATTTGCAACTCATACCAATATTGATGGCGGTTTCTTGACGATCTCCAGTCAAAACCCAGACCTTAATTCCGGCTTCTTGAAGGGTGTGAATTGTCTCTGGGACCCCATCCTGGAGGCGATCCTCAATAGCTGTTGCACCCAGAAGAGTAAAATCGCGCTCCAAGATTTCTGCTGCTTTGTCAAGCTCCTCTGCACGATTACCGCTGACGGTAGTTTGCGCTTTGTCGAAAACTCGCCACCATTCCTGAAATTCTTGCTCTGGAATCTCACGCATCGCGAGACAAAGAGTTCGAAGACCTTCAGACGCATACTCCTCGAGATGTTGTAGTGTGATATCGACATGTGGATTATTTCCCCCTAGTCTCTCGAGAATCACAGTATCGGCACCCTTGCAATAGCATCTGATCTTCCCATCCGGGCACCGGAAGATGGTTGACATTCGCTTTCTAGTCGAGTTGAATTCGCAAACAGCCAACAATTCATACTCGAATTGTTCACCTCTGACCGTAATTTGGACGGACCTCGGCTTTCGAGCGGTGAACTGGTAGCCCATCATAACGGCACCCTCCACCAAAGCACCTTCATCTGGAGAGGCTGCTTGATATTTAATTGCTCCTCCTTTCTCGTCTGTTCTTTCAGGAATGACTGTGTGACAGGTTGCTAGCAATGCTAAGAAATTGTGTATTAGAACGCTTGACTCGTGGTTTTGCAGATTCTCCTTTATCCGGCTGAAGTCGTGGATTCCAACTTCGATCCCATCTTGGATTGTAGCACGGCGGTCTTCAGGAACTTCTTCAGCGTATTGAATTCCTCCGATCGAGCACTGTTTGAACTCCATCTGATTGCAAGTTAAAGTACCAGTCTTGTCGGAAAAGATGTACTCGACCATTCCCAGCTCCTCGACCAAACTCGATGTGCGGCACACGGCAGGGGTATCCATCTTGTCGTAATACATATCTAGATCATCGTTGATGAGAATGGCATGCCAGTACTTGACGAGCTCGATGGTGACAAAGAGAGAAATGGGAACGAGAGCAGAGTAGAGCACCCAATATGTGAAGATGTCAGACCAGAATTGTTGGACCTTTTGCAAGGCAGTCGTTGACAAAGTATAGCCGAGGTAGGTCAGCTCCGAGGAGTGAAAGATGCGGACGATCAAATCGCCAATAGAGCTGATGACACTCAGTATTATAAGAATGCTGACGAGCATGAGCACCAGCATATTAAGCTGTCTCTCAACGGCAGTTCTCTTGATTGGGGTCGCCGTTGCATTCCGCATGAGTTTGGTCTCGTGGCCGGTGAAAACAACAACGCCATGAATCCAGGGCGTGTTTCGTAGGGTAGCCCCTCTGAGAAGGAGCTGATCGGGTTGTAACGGAAGTTCTTTCTCCCCTCCTCCTGCCGCCACAGTTAATGTAGCCTCGTAAGTATACAGACTGCTGTTCGGTTGTTCCGAACGTAACTTTCCTCCAAGTCGACTGAGATCGCTGGAGCTAACCATAACACACGTCTCAGGGATTGCTTGCTTTATCTTGAGATTGGTTTCTCCGTCGAGATTGGCCGTTTCAATATAGCAAAGGCCTTCAGGCTCTGAACTGGCAAGCAAGACAATGTCTGCAGGGAAAGGCTCCTCGGATTCAACGCGCACAATATCTCCTACAGCAACGTTTATCCATTTTGTTTCCTGAAATGATGACCCTCGTAAAACTCGTGCCTTCGAATTGTTCAGCGTCTTATCAGAAGTTTTTCTCTTGTAGTCCTCAATCAATTCTTTGCCAGCAGACACCAATAGCACAAGAATTAACGGGCCAATGGTGGTATATTTGTTTGTAGGCGAAATGTTGGGTATTTGTTGCAAAGCCGCTGTAAACAAAAAGAAAATATTCGCAAATTTGGAGAATTGTTCAAAGAGGAATTTCGGTAGGAAGGTCGCAACGTTGTACTTCGCCGTGGATATGTGGTTGTCCACATATTTGTTCGTACTATTCGCTGGGGGATTGTTCAGGTGGATAATCCTGGGGCCTAGAGTTGATGGATCTGGCTTTCCTCTACCAAACCCAAACTTGAAATTGCCCAACTCGAAGTTCTTTTTGGGTGTTTTCGGTGTTTCTGGAACATCCGTGTGTGACCTTGCTCCTGGCTCCGTCAAAGGAAGGTCCATTTCCGAGTACTCCGGGGCCATCCCGAGCATGCTCTTCGCCCTCCCCATTAAGCCGCCTCCCATACTCAGCACACTATTCCGGTTCCTAGGTTTCCCTCCCATTGCCGTACCGCTTCCATCTCCAGCCAGTGCCCCTCCTTGGCCATAGTATGATTGTCCATCGTCCGGGAAGTCATCCAAATCATCCGCATAGCGTTGGTAGTTATTCAGCCCAGAAGTCTGACTGTATGTCCTTCCCGCACTTCCAGAAGCATATGGTCCTGCTCCAAAACCCGGTACAGTCCCAGGACCCCCAGGTAGAGGTTTTGTTCCGGGATGCGGCTCACCACCACCAACGAAATCATCATAGGATATCGAAGGGCGTGGATTCGTGGGATCGTGATCGGCAGTGTATGCGCGTAGGAGATCTTCATCGTTTACCGGAGGTCGCTGGCCAGCGTTGTATATGGGTTGCTCATCATTCAAATCGAGGAGGAGGTCGTTCCTGTTGTCTGGGAGCTTGCCAGCCATTCTGACGAACAGCTAAGAATCGTCGCTGTCAGGACGGTGCAAGCTCTGTCGGGGACATCCAAAGCTATTTGACGCCGAGATGCTGTGAATTCGTCTTCGTTACAGATTGTTTTGTGGTGGTTTAGAAGTGGTTAACCGTTTGTAATATTGAGAATAAGCCTCCAGGCACAGCCGCAATCCTACGACAATACGAATCCCCGAAAGGAGAGATTCAGCTTGGCTCAGCAGGCAGAACTTATCTATTCCAAGTGGAATATCTGATCCGAAACTGGTTGAGAAGCAATTCGAGAGCCATTGATCACAGTAGAATTGATCGCGAAGTTGTCTTAAAGTCTTCTGCAAGCAATTCATGTTCAAAACGGGGGCTCATTCAACCCCTGCTTAGCGCGGGTGGTCAAGGCGCCGTTCAACCTCGTTCAGCCTTCCCTCGCTACAGCATTTCACATCAAACACCATCTCCAGATCAACAAAGATGGTTTGCGCAAAGTGTGCGAAGTTGTCTAAGTCAACGACTCTGGCAACCCCAGGTGTCAAGAAGAAGAGTGAGATGTATTATGGCTCACCTGCAGGATCTTCAAAGACGTCAGACAAGACAAAGACCTCAGCCACCTTAGGCAACAATGGAATAGGGAAGGCAAGTCGTTACTCTGGTATCGTGTCTCATGCTCCTGCTAACCATATCGCAGAGTAAGTTATTATCAAAAGCTGCAAGAAATCCGTATGCCTCATACTCGAGTTCATGCACTACCTGCAAGACAAAGGTGGATCAAGGGCGGACATATTGTCAAAAGTGTGCATATAAGGCAAACGGTTCGCAATCTATTCTAAATAATTGTTAGTAGATGCTGATAACTCTGCAGCTTGTGCTATGTGCGGCAAAGCAAATTCGAAATCGACAGCAGCAGCTCCGGTCATTGCTGGGCAGAAGTTTACCCTCAAATGAATGGACATTACGATTGCCTGACGAACTCAATGATGAATAATATAGAGATTGGCGTTTGGGGTATTCGACGTTTAGGAGTTGAACTTGATTATGTATGGGAGCTCGGAATAAGGAAATAGCAGGAATGTCCTGTACCACGCTTGTTATTCCGTAAAGCTGTCCCTGCTTTGATGGCACGGTCTGTGGTTCCAAGAGGTCAGGGTTAACCTTGCGCCGTTACGACTTAGGTCTATTCAAATTCTGGTTGTACCTTGGAGCTTCAAGGCTTTCTTGGTTTCATCAGACGAGGAATCTGGAGACCGTTTCGCTACAGACTCGTCAGATTCATGTGCCATCCATTTCATGTGTGGCAAGTTCGACTCTCGACCAAGATCGTTTAGTTGCATGTTGTATGGTGGCCATCAGGGTCTGCTCTCCGCCATACTTTGCGCTCGGTACAGGATTCGCCAAGGGAATTCTGCGTGGATCAAGATGTTCTATCAGCCTCTCGATAATATCCGATACTCGATTGCAGACTTCGTCAATGATATCTCGTGGACAATGGTGATATCCAATCAAGAAGCGGATATTGGTTGCTGCCACTATCGAATGGATCTGCACAAGGGAGAGGGCTACCTTTGGCATTTTCTGCTTCCTCTTATGACCGTTGCAGCCAACTTTTATCATTCGATATTGGCGTCGTGCGCTGGTAGCCCGTGTCTTTTCAATCGTCTTCTGAAAATTTATCTAGAGAGTCGTTCAATGGTATGCCAAATTTTTGGTAATATTGTCTTATATCTTTCTCGAGTATCTGAATGTCTTTGAGGAGCTCTGTCAATCTTTGGATCCATTGATTCTGCCCAGGCTTCAATTTGTGTCCTGCAACATACTGGATCCCAGAAATCTTACACTCCTATAAATTATTCATTTATGCCATCCTTCCTACGAATATTCCTGCAATCCTACCAGTCATATTATGCTCTATTGATAGAGATGTGAGGTTACTCCTCCTGCGTCAGCTTGGATGTAATTAATACTTGCCGGATGCTCCGCTCAAACCTGACTCCGAACTTTGTTTGCTGAAATGCTCGAGCACTTCAAACCAGTTCTTAGCAGGCGCAAAATGGCGAGCCCTGGTTCTCTGACCATGTCGTGATTCGATGGAAAACATATTAAGCACTTGGAATTACATGTCTGACACACTTCATGAATTCACGCCCGTTTTCTATTCAGACCGACGACTATTCTCTATATCAAACATTATACAAGGCATGCTTTGTTGTTTGTCAGAAATGCTTTCCTCATATCCTAACCCCCATCATTGCTTCGATTGTCTGCAAGTACCAGAAATAAGCTGAAAGTGTATCTCTCTCACCACTTATGTTCTCGTCAGCACCGCTGGTTCTTTTGTCCATAACGGAGGTGGAACCTTGCAAACTTGTAAGTTGGCTGCCGATTTCTCACTTCTCGAGGATAAGCTCCATATGTGGCGAGAATCCAACATTCTTCTCCCACCAAACGCTAAATGGCAGCTTAATTTTAGCAGAGTGGGTATGCATAACGAGATTAACATCACAGGTTCTCCAGTAAACGGTCATTTCCCAGCACCACTTCGGAATCTCCAAGACAATCTTCCTGCCATCGACAAGAAATGGCGGGTTATTCTTGTCCAAAGACAGCGTGTCATGTTTCTCCCCTTTCCGGATATTCTTTATTTCCCGGTGAAGGCGTTTTGTCCAAACGTTAAACACGAGATCACACTGGTACTCGAGCTTCGGAACAAGAGTTTCTGCGTGGAGTCCATGAGCTATATCATATGCAATATTGTCCTTCATACATTGATCGAAGGGATTACGAATGGTTCGATTCTTGGCTGCTTGATCGCGGTCAGTGGGTGTGAGAAGACGCTTGGGTTTTTGGAGCTTGGATTGACTGAGTGGAAGATAATCGAAGGATGGCTGAGAACTTAGTTCGGGTACGGTGGTTTGAGCGTATGTCGGAGACTTCGAATGTGTCCAGATAGCTGGAATATCTGAATCATTAGCTAACTTATTTCGAGGTGGGTTGCCGTGCTCCATCTGCTGCTGGCGTGCCACGGAAGTGACTAGCATCGAGCTGCGGTGATCCTGGATCACAGGGGAATTAGTAGGTGCTTGGAACAGAATGTTAAGCGAAATTTGAGACATTGCCTTTAGAGAATATCATAGTAGAGGCTAAAATAGGGAAGGATTGCTCTCTTGACACCTACAGTTTTTCTAGGCAGCGCTGTAATCTGAGAGGAGTTCAAGCTTGCACTGGGGGTTGTCGAAGTAGCGGTCGAACAAGCTTGGATGGAGTTATTTGAAGATGTTTTGCTTGAATTTGAGGCCGATGTAGTCTTTTTATGAGATGCACGATGATCAATGGGCGTTGGGGGCCCACCTGGCCCGCCAGGCCTGCCTCGAGGCTCAAGACGAGGGGAAAACGAGCACCGGGGCTCCCGCTTCCGCGAAAACGTCTGGTTGAGGAGAGGGAACATCTTCTCCGGGGAGAAATATCTAGTGCTGCTTCTTACCTCTACTGTCAGCCATTGGAGCCCATATACTCTTGTAGACAAGGGCTTACCTTGGACGTGTCTGGAGGACGAAGCCTCGCATGCGCAAACGCGTGGATCCAACCTCTCCGGGCTCTTGTAGGGAAAGAAGATCTGGACGCTCTCGCGGAAAAGAAAGACGGAAGTGGAGTGTTGGCTTGACAGAGCCAAGGCTGAACACTGAAGAGAATGTTCGAAGCTTTACAGAGATCGAATGAATTGAAAGACGTGCCAAGTTGACGCTCAAAAGATAGAGGGTGAAGCGAAAGCAAAACACAAAGATAATAACTCGCCTCGTGACAAGTGCTGTAGCGGACCGAGATCGATAAAAGAAATAACTACTCCTTATCTCCTCCGAGCCAATCCCCAACTCCAGATATTTAACCCGACTTTGTATCCGGAAAGTACCGGCAGCCCGGCATGATACGTCTCTTCATAACCTCTTCCATGGTTATCCAGATTCTGCCAAAACACAGCATTGCCTGTAATGGCTTTGAAGGTTATACCCATTTTGGCGGCAACTCCATCGCATTCCAAGAACTCGCACCATCTTCCTTTCCTCACATCTGGCATCCTGATCCGTGGGAATTCAGTCCCGCCGCCTTCACATTCTGCGTCGACGTACACCATAAAAGTGCTCACTCGATCAGCATCCCGACTAGCACCACTCCAATCATAGTGGTGCTTGTAATGGCCTCCTACTCCATATCTTTGCGTTCTCAGACGCTCAATATGAAGATTTGGATTCCATCCTTGGAAATTTCTTGCTCGGTGCTCTATACATCTGACAATATCATCACGATCTATGACGGCGACTTCTGAGAAGCGGATGTCTTTTTTGATGGACGTGTCAGCTCCAGTGGAGACCGTGGAAGGCTCAAATTTGTCTTCGCTGTGAAGATATAAGTCACGTGCTATGAAACCGGAAGCTCGGTTTGAGAAGGGACGACATACCTTATCTTCAGAAGGTGAGCAGATTCTTGGGCATTGAGAAAGTTCTCAATGTAGATGATTAATGGCTCATGAGAGAGGATGTAGGTGTTGTAGCTGTGAGGTGGGCAAGATAGGGGTTCATCACTGGCTATGGACGAAATATTGAAGGTAAGGTTCGCAATTGTTGTGTTTGAAGATCTCTGCGAAGTCCCATAGAGCATTTGTGAGACTGGAAGATAAATGAAGAAGTAAAAGGGAACAATTCCCAGAACGTAACCCAACATGGTGATGGTTTGCTTGGCAGTATGCAGGTGGTGGACTAATGAAAGTTGACCCTAAACGCCACCAACCATTTCGGGAGATGGTCACGTGCGCTAGACTTTCATCCGATATTCTTCCGACAACAACCTCCATCAATGCTTCATCAACAATCGAGACTTTCATAACAGAATTTTGAGGTCCCAGGAGGGCACCAATTGCAGGCGAAGTCTTGATACCAATGCAAGACGGTCAAGCACGCGAATAGACTTCAGACCCATTGCCCAGCTTGCCAAGTGTCGCAAAACCACGACGAAAAGCAGCCTTTGCAAGTTTCAGAAAGTTTCAGGCAAGCTTGTAGCTTTTAAGATCTATCTGGGCTTTCTTGGCTGCTATCATGCCATGCAGGCAGCCAATCGTCGCCCGATTTTCCTACATCTTACGGACAATCATATGATTGGCGTTTGGACTCCAAAGTCCGGAAAGACGAGGACGAGCTAGACCACACTGCAGATCGATACTTCTATTCTTGGAAAATGGGGGACGATACGCAACGTGCCAATTCAGTCGCCTGTTACGAAAATCTTGGTACATCTGCCGCCATCTTATAAGAGTAGGCGTCAACAATTTCTCCATTTCTTTTCTCCAGCTGCGCTCACATCCTTCGTACCTCACATCCAGAAGCAAGTCTTCTTCAAGTCGTTAACGATTCTTTCATAATACTCTCCTTACATCTACTCAATTACATTTCGATCCACAGCAACCAGCAGCCATTCTCAATCACTCTTGTATCATGCGTTACGAATGCGCCATCCTCGCTCTTCTAGCAACATGTTCCGTCTCCGCCGTTCCCTTGAACATTAACCTCGGTGCCTACTCTCCTGCGCTGGTAGTCGGTGATGGTGCAATCTCCTTCGGCAGCGGCGCTGAGGCCGAAGAACTTGTCAACACCTTAGCCAGCACAGAAGGGGCCTCTAACCTCGAAGCTCTCACTCGAGCCGGAGAGAACACACCCACGGTCATAACGCCCGCAGAAGCCTCAGCAAGTGCGTCCTCCATCCCCTCAGGTATTTTCGGCATTGGAAGAAGTGTCAACACTCTCGAGCCGCGGAAAGACATTTCTGATGCCGGTGTAGAGAAGCGTGACCTCGGTGGCTTTAACGCGGCTCTGAACTTTGCAACTGGTGCCCTGACGACGAGTCCCGGTGTTGAGTTGGGGACGGGAGAGGGTGGGTCCGGTGTTGGGATTACTGTGAAGCCTGGTGGCGCGGTTGGGAAAAGGGAGGATGCTAGTCTACCGGTTGCTACTTCGGCTGAAGATTAGGACGCCCGCTGATAGCGTAATACGGAAGCCGCTGTATAAATATTCGATCTCAAGCTTAATTGAGATATTTGATGTGAAGTTTCAAAGTAGGAGAGGGTTAGTGAGAAAGAGATTGATGTTGAAGCGGTCGATGAGGTCAACGTGAACTTGATTAGGGCTGTCGAGTTGACGTTTATGGAGGTCAAACCCTGCAAATTTGAGAAAGCAGTCACCAATTTGGCTGCACGATCGAGTCATTAATGATAGTTCATGGTACTTAAGAAGATTAATCACATTCAATACAAATGATCAGTCATGATCTTCTTTCGTAGCAGGCGTGATATTGATTGGTAGAGAGCAGGTTAGAGCTGGGTTTCACAGAGCGATAAGTCGTTGATTCACTAAATATCGGACATCTCTAACTCAAGAAAGCATCTGAATTTTATCACTGTACGAGCAAAGAAGAGCAACACCAAGATTCTTTATTATCCAAGGTGATTAAACCTAAACGTCAACGCATAGAGCCATCTCTAAAAACACCTGGCTCCAAGATCTGCCATCCTACCTCCAGCCCATCAACAAGGCTCCAGCCCGGGAGGCGGAGAAGTTAGGGGCCGCCAAGCGTTGGTTGCATCGTGCAACCACAAGTGCCACAAACTGGTGCGGGCCTCGGGCTGCCTGTGCACGCGGTAACGCCAGTACAGTAGGCGCATTTCCACCAATAGCCTCCAGAAGCTAGGACAAAGATGGAGTCCCAAGAGTTCTCGTTGATCGCAACCATTTTCTTGTTTTTCTTTTCTTACTTTGCTATGTAATTTGTACTTATGCCTTTCAGTCTCTGATCTGATAGTGTGATGTATGTTATTTTTTGGTTATCCGTATGGGGAAGTTATTCAGTTTGGGAGTTGTTCTGTAATGGAAAGTCGGAGCAACTTTGAAAACAATAGCCCTTGATATAGACATATTTTCTGTGGATTGTTCGAGAAGTGGATGCCATTCATAGAGAGCTTCACAGGGGGCACTGAATATGAGAAGAATAATGCAATGTATTTGATTCAAGAGCAGGGGATATGTATCGAACTCTGTGTGAATCAAGCGCTGATTCAGGTATAACTGGGAGGTTCAAAGGAATATTAATCAGTTTAGAGGGCATGAAGTTGTGAGACAGCATCTCGTGAGCGCAATTTCCGTGACTCTTGACTGACCTCGGTCCTTGCTGTCCTAATAACAGGCAGACCTTTGGGTTCAACTTTTACAAATCCTCTGCTACTGCAACTTCAACACCAGCCCAAATACATAAACTGCAAATCTTCAGATGAACTAAGATAGCAGAGTGAGGTGTGAAAAGGGATACATTTTGCGATGAGAAAAAATATAAAAGCTCTCAGTACCATCTCTTTACTATGGTACAGAGTGCGATATAGTGTTGATAAGCTCATGAAGCTCTATACTAGCCATGTCGGTTCAGGGCTCAGTTTCGTTGCAGATCTACGTTTTAGGGATAGTGATAAAAGGTCTATACCGGCCAATGGCAGCTCTTGGCTCATTTTCGTTACACATCTATCTTTTTAGGGGCAATGGTAAAGCTATATTCTGGCCAATAAGGTTGTCTGCTCTTTTCGTTGCACATCTACGTTTAAGGGGCAGCGAGTGATCAAGCTTTTGTTCCGGCCAATGACAGCTCTTGGGTTCGATTTCGTTGCACATCTGCGTTTGAAGGGCTAATCTATGGCTAAACTACCCATCTCCAGAACTTCGTTGTACATCTGCGTTTAAAGGGCTAATCTATGGCTAAACTACCCATCCCCAGGATTTCGTTGCACATCTACGTTTTAGGGGGTAGTTATAGAGCTCTATAGGGGGTTCAGTATTATATTTCGTTGCACATCTGCGTTTTTAGGGGCAATGATAAAGCTATATTCTGGCCAATGACTGCTCTTTGTAATGGTTCGTTGCACATCTGCGTTTTAGGGGCCTTTAAATATAGGTATGTAACAAATCGAACCAAGAGCTATTATTGGTCGGTACAGAGCTTCAAAGGGCTTTAGCACAACCCCTTTAAATGCAGATGTACAATGAAATATAAGATCCTACCACTATTGACCGGTATGGAGGTTGAAGAGCTTTCCACTACCCTTTTAGATATAGATGTTTA
>Ga0302325_10007176_pt1 | contig 24796 bp, 25 predicted proteins | sample Palsa_T0_2_FD_201948 | JGI IMG/M metagenome (GOLD analysis project Ga0302325, IMG submission 201948) | Peat permafrost microbial communities from Stordalen Mire near Abisko, Sweden - Palsa_T0_2 | ecosystem: Environmental > Terrestrial > Soil > Palsa > Peat permafrost | place: Sweden: Abisko... | reverse complement strand
CACCCACGGGCGTCGCCCACAGGGTGGATCTTGGGCCGGCTCGAGACGTCGGGCCGCCGGCCGCTGACAGGGCCGAGCGGTACCTAGTTCGGTCCGCAGGTCGCGTCGACGAGGTCGGCGAGGACCCGTCTCAGCTCAAGCGTGCTGCGGTCCGATCGGGTGTGGATCTCGATGGTCGGATCCAGGGGGAGCACCAGTTCGTCGAAGGCCTCTTGGATTCGAAGGTCCTCCTCGAGGACCTCGATCTCGAATTTCACCGCCGCCGCTATCGCGACGGGATCGCCACCGAGATCGTTTCTCCACAGCGTCGAGTAGACGCGACAGCGTTCGTCGGTCTCGGGCTGAAGGAAGAACCCGATCACGTTCGTCCCGCCGGCCTCGATGAAGTCGATCCGAAGTTGCAGGTGGAACGGGGCGTCGAGCCGGTAGGTGAGCCGCCGGGACTGGATGAGCGGCCTGATCCCGGCGGGCACCCCGGGGTCCTCCCGGTTGGCAAACGGGTGCACCCGACGGGCGACGAACGACCAACCATGGCGCTCGACCTCGTAACGGGGCACCACCGACGCTTCATCGGCCCCGAAGGTCCCCCGGTGGACGAACGGGAAGTGGGCCATGTCCAAGAAGTTGTCGGCCAGCAATCCCGCCGACGCGCGGGCACCCATCGGGGGAAGCTCGCCCGCCTCAAACGACGGATCTTCGCTCTCTTCGATGCGGCCCAAGGGGGCGATCGGAGGTTCCAGGGCCACGAACACCATCCCGCTGCGCTCGCTCACCTCGGCCACCGGAGTCAGCCGGGCCTGGCTCGGCACCGACGCGTCCGGTCCAAGCGCGGGGATCTCCACGCATCGGCCGTCGCCGCCGAACCGCCAGCCGTGGTAGGCGCACTGCAGGACTCCTCCGTCGCAGGAGCCGAGGGAGAGCGGGGTCCGACGGTGCGGACAACGGTCGGCGAAGCAGACCATCTCGCCCCGACTCCGGAAGAGCACCAAGGGATTGCCGAGCAGGAGCGCCCGGAACGGCTGGTCGGAGACCTCGTTGCTGCGCGCGACGGGGTGCCAGCATCGCCGCAAGGCGGGGTGGGTGTTGTTGAGAAGGACCCCGGCCGTGCCCATGGTGCTCATTGTGCCGAGTGTCGGCTCAGGGCGCCCGTTCACCGGCGGCCGGGCCGACGTGGACGGCCAACCAGCTGGTCCCGGGTTGGGTGGAGAGCACCCGGTGTGGCACGCCCGGCTCGAGGCGCAACCAGTCACCGGCCCCGAGGGCCTCGGGCACACCGTCGACATCGAGCGTGGCCGCCCCGGCCAGGACCACGACCCACTCCTCATGGTCGAGAAGATCGGCGACCGGCTCGGCCAGCCGGCCGCTCAAGATCTGCTCGATGCGCCATCCCTGGCCGCTCGCCAGCACCTCGACGAGCTCGCCGGCGGGCGGCGCCGCCGACGGCGACCGGAGGCGGCCCCGTCGGGCGCTCACCTGGTCGCCCGATCGCGAGCGGCCCTCACGGGCATCCGGGCCGGCGCGTCACTCCCTCAACGTACCGGTGTGCCGCCGGGCCCTGAAGGTTGACCGCCGGCGGGCGCACCCATCGGCCCGTCGGTAAGGTTCGGGCGATGCGGGTGGGGGAGATCTCGATAGCGCCGGTCATCGACGGCGTCGCCCGGGTGAAGCCGACCGTCGCCTACCGGAGCATGGGCGCGGCCTCGGGAGCCAAGGGCACCAATGAGGCCGATTGGGCACCCCACCGGAGCCTCATCGCCGAGGACGGCATGCTCGAGATCGCCCTGGGCGGGTTCCTTCTGCGCACCGGTGACCGGGTGGTGCTCGTCGACACCGGGCTGGGCGACCTCGAAAGCGGGCCGATGAAGGGTGGGCAGTTCCTCATCGAGCTGGCCAAACTGGGGGTCAGCCCCGAGGAAGTCACCGACGTGGTGCTCACCCACCTCCACTTCGACCACGTGGGATGGGCGACCAAGCACGGCGAGATCGTGTTCAAGAACGCCACCTACCGTTGCGACGCCGCCGACTGGGACCATTTCGTCGGCCCCGATCCCGGCGCGACCAAGAAGCTCCGTCCATTGGAGAGCCAGCTCGAGCCGTGGAACGGCACCGGCACGCTGTTCGCCGGGCTCGACACGATTTCGGCACCCGGCCACACCCCGGGAAGCACGATCATCGTCGTGTCGTCGGGCACCGACCGGGCGATGTTGCTGGGTGACGTGGTCCACTGCCCGGTGGAGTTGCTCGACGACGAGTGGAGCGGGATGAGTGACGTCGACCCAGAGCTGGCCAAGCGCACCAGGGTGGCCCTGGCCAAGGAGCTGGAGGGGACAGACACCCCGGTGGCGGCGACGCACTTTCCCGGCATGCGCTTCGGCCGAGTGCTCACCGGCACCGGCAAGCGCTCCTGGGTCGTCGGCTGACCTGGGTCTTTGGCGCGCGGCCGGCCCCGCCCGCCTCAACGCAACCCGAACACGCCGCTTTCGACGATCGCCCGTGACCACGGGCGCACGATCGCCCGCAGCCGATCGGCGTCCTCCGGTGCAATGGCCGACCATGGTTCGGCGGCCGCCTGGTCGGTCTCGGCCTCGATCTTTTGGCGCAAGGCGAGCCCCGCCTGGGTGAGACCTTCTCCTTCGAAGAGCCCCCGCTCGGTCAGGCGGGCCCGAGCCGCCTCCCATTCGGCTTCGGGCCAGGCCCGCGACGACTGAAGCACCTTGTACGCGATGCCAGCGTCGTTGGCGCCGGCATGGGAGATGAGTGCCTCGCAGGGATCGAGGCCCGCCAGCACCAGTGCCGCGATGTGGCCGTCGCCGCGGAACTCTCGCAGCAGGGAAATGGCGTGCCACAGCACCAGGTGGGGCGGGTCGGGCCACGGGAGCGCGGCGTGGGCGGCGAAGAGTGGTCGTCCGGCCACCGACGCCGCTCGGGCGACCCGCTCGGCCAGCACCGCCGCTCGGGCGACCTCGTCGCCGTCGACCTCGTCGCCCAGGATCTCGCGCAGGGCCAGGTCGGCCGCGGCCAGCCGGGCCGCCAAGATATCGGCCGGCGACGCCTGCTCCCACACCGCCGGTATGGCGTGTCGGACCAGCCGGGGGAAGAAGTTGTAGAAGGTCGCGATCACCACCTCCGCGCTCACCGGACCGAGCGGGGCCGCTCGGGAGGCGAAGTACCCGTCGCGTCCGTGGATGCCGAGCTCGGCGTATTTGGCCTCCGCGTGGGGAGTGAAGTAGATGATCCCGTGATAGGGCTCAAGGGTCCGCCACATCTTGTGAGCCAGTTCCGGTGAAGCGCTGGACATGTCGAGTGCACCTACCCTCTTGTTTGCCCACCGATGGAGGACGCGATGAGCCGGCTCGTACGAATCTACGCCGATCGGGACGGCGAATCCCATGTCGAAGAGCTCGAGCTCTCGGTGGTCAACCCGCCGACTCCGGGCGCCGCCGGCGGGACGATCCCCTCGGAGGGTCGCCCGACCCTGCGGGCCTACCCGGTGCGCAGCCCCGAGGACGACTGGGCGGTGGTCGACTGGCATCGCGCTCCCCGCAAGACCTTCGTGGTGGCGATCTCGGGCAACATCGAGGTCGAGGTGTCCGACGGCCAGCGTCTGGCCATCGACAAGGGCGACCTCGTCTATCTCGAGGACACCACAGGCAAGGGCCACGTCACCCGTCTCCGGGGTGCCGTGACCAACCTCTTTATCCCGGTCCAGCCCGACTTCGATGTGCTCGCCTGGGTCGAGCGCCACGGGGCACCGGACCCGGCACCGGGCTGACCGCCCTTAGTCGCTGTCCACCGACAGCTGCTGCACCACGGCCGCCGGAGCCGGAGCGGACTCGCTGGCCGTCGTGGCCATCGGGGCTCCGACGGTCGCCGCGACGTTGGTGCAGCTGCGGGCCTGGTTCCAGCTGTCCAGCGCGCTCTGCGCGGCCGCTCCAGTCAGGGGTTGGGGCAGGTCGTTCACGATGACAGCGGGGCGCCAGGTCACCTGGTCGATGTGGCGTCCGGTCACGGTGATGAGGAGTGCTCCGCTGGCGTTCTCCGGTGGCGAGTTGTCATAGAAGGCGAAGTTCCCGAGCCCGTAGTCGACGTAGGCCGAACCGAGATACCCACCACCCAGGAGCACGTGCGCGTGGGTCCCGATGACGATGTCGGCACCGGCGTCCACCAGCACCTGGGCGAGCGGCTCTTGGAGCGGGTTGGGACAAGCGTCGAGCTCGGTGCCCCAATGCAGATACACGACGACGGTGTCGGCGGTCTTGCGGGCCTGCTCCACCGCGGTGACGAGCGCCGGGACGTCGTAGGCGGACGCCAGCCCGGGCTGGGTGGCGGTCGCCGTCCAGGCGGTCTGGAGGTCCGAGTCGATGACCTGGGTGGCGGCGATGATGGCGATTCGCTCGCCGTTGATCGTCGTTCGGTAGGGGGTGAACGCCTGTGCGGCGTTGTTCCCGATGCCGAGCACGGTGTACCCGGATTGGGTCCGGGCAGCCAGCGCGTCTTGGAGCCCCGGCTGTCCGCAGTCCTCGCCGTGGTTGTTCGCCTCGGTGATGAGACTGACCCCCGCTCCTTGGAATGCCTGAATGGCCGTCGTCGGCGCGTAGAACACGTATTGCTTGGGTTGAGCGTCCGGACACGAACCGTCGGTCATGGCCGACTCGAAGTTGACCATCGAGAGGTTCGCGCCCGCCAAGAGCGCTGGCACCGTGGACCCGAGTGCGGTCGACGGGTCGACAGCCAGGCGGTCGCCGAGGTTCGTGCCGGCGGGGAAGTGGACGTCACCCCCGAAGGCCAGGGTGACCGGTTTGCCGTCGCCGTCCCAGTCCGGGTCGAGCGGACTGCGGACCGTGATCGCCGCATGATGTGCCGGCGGCGGACGGTGGTGGGGCGGCCGGGTGGGGCCGGAGCGACCCCGCCCGCCCAGCGCCAGCAGCAGCGCGACGACCAGGATCACGGCGAGGGTCGAGGCCAACCAGATTTGACGGTTCCGGCGTATTCGACGCGACGCGGACCGGGGGACGGCGGCCGGGGCCGGCCCGACGGGCGCCGAGCCGGTCTTGGGTCGCTCGAGGAGGTCGAGAGGTGACGTGGCAGTCAGGTTACGACGGGCTCCGACGTCGAAACCCGGCCACCCCGTGTCGAGCCCTCGCCTCCTAGGACCTCGGAGTAGCGAGAGCCCTCCCTTATTCGAGTCGGCCCTCACCCTTCGCGTCGGCGCCGCGTTGGCCCATCTCTCGTTCATGCTCGGCGACCGACGCGCGTTCTTCTTGAGAGAGGGTCGAACCGAACTCCTCGGCCGCCTCTTCTTCCTCGGCGGTCGGGGCGCGGTCGGCAACGTGAGCCTGTTGGGCGTCGGATTGCTCGGCCTTTCGCGTCGCTTCGCTCGGCCGGTCTTCGCGTGGAGTCATGGTTGGCGCCTACCCGGCCAGCGTCCCTTCGAAACCTTGGCCGGGGTCGACGCTCTAAGAAGGGGTCTCGATGATCTCTCGAAGCTTGCGCAAACTGGCTGTGAGCAGGCGCGAAACCTGCATCTGGCTGACCCCCATGCGCTCAGCGATCTCCGATTGGCTGAGGCCGTTCACAAAGCGCAGGCGAAGGATGGTCTGCTCTCGCTCGGGTAGCGTCGACAATGCGGGTCCGAGGAGCGCCCGGTCCTCGACACTGTCGAAGGACGCATCATGCTCCCCGATGATCTCGGTGCCGGCACGCTCTGTCCGCGATGGTTCGTCGAGTGAGGCGGCGCGGTACCCCATTCCCGCCTCGGTGGCTTCGATGACCGCCTCGAGGGTGGAACCGGTCGCCTCGGCAAGCTCCGCCATGGTCGGGGGTCGGCCCAGGGCCTGGGCGAGCTCGCCGGTTGCGTGGCCGATCTCGAGATAGAGCTCCTGGACCCGCCGTGGCGCACGCACCGACCAGCCCTTGTCGCGGAAATGACGCTTCAGCTCTCCGAGGACGGTTCGGGCGGCGAAGGTTGAGAATTCGACACCCCGGTCCGGGTCGAATCGGTCGACCGACTTGACGATGCCAATCGATGCGACCTGGATCAGATCGTCGAGGGACTCTCCACGATTGGAGAAACGACGAGCGAGGTGTTGCGCCAGCCCGATGTGTTCGGTGACGAGCTCATCGCGCAGCTTGGGATCTCGAGTGACAGCAAACTGGACGAACTTCTCTCGATCGAATCGTGACGCTCGGGATGTTTCGCTCATTCCGTTGGCGGGTCATGGTGTTGTTTGTGAAACCATGCCCGCGGGCGCCCAGCCACCACGTCGATCCCGTGCGAGTCCGTTAGGGCGCTGAGCAACTGCTCTGTCAGTTGCGTCGCGAGCTCACCTCTGGGTTCGGGAGTGGCCGCGGAGTCGCCTTCGGGTTCGAACGTGCACTCAACCTCGAGCGTGCTGCCTCGAAAACCGAGATGCAGGTAAAGACGCCCCGGTCCGCGACCTTCGAATGCGGCCAGACACAGCTCTTCGATGGCCAGTCGGACGTCCTCAACGTCTTCAACGTCGAACCCTCCCTGGCTCGCGATCGCCGCGGCGGTCATCCGCGGGAGCGAAAGGAGTTCGGGTCGTGCCGGGATCGACAGCTGGACGAACTCTGAATCTGTGGTCACGGAACCTTGCACTCCCTGGGTTTTGTCCACCGTCTACTCGAGGGTCTCGGAGATGTCGAAGACCGACGTCAATCCGGTGAGGTCGAAAATCTTGAGCAGGCGAGGCGAATCGATGACCAGACGGAACTCGGCTTTGTTCTCGCGACATCGGCCCAGCGCACCCACCAGGACTCCGAGGGCCGAGGAGTCCAAGAAGGTGACCGCACGGAGGTCGACCGTGACGAACGGAGTATCGGCCGTGCACAGCTCGTGGAGCAGACTCCTGAGCTCCGGCGCGGACGCAACATCAATTTCGCCGCGAACGGTCACCACCGCCACGTCATTGACCCGTTCCTGGGTGATCGCTGCCTCGTCAGTCACTGATTCCTCCGTAGTGCGCTTCCTGGCGCCACAATGCTTTTGCGTCCGAGCGGGCCCGCCTTTCCGGCCGCGCCTTGCCTTAGACGCCGCCCGTGAGCTGCTCAGTCCAAGACCAGCTCGAACCATACGACCTTGCCGTTCTCGACCTGGTCCGACCCCCAGCGCGACGCGAGACGATTCACGATGGCCAGCCCCCGCCCTCGCTCGCTTTCGGGGGCCGGATCCAAGAGGACCGGAGGCTCCGGGCTCGCGTCGGCGATCTCCACCCTCAGCGTGCCCGAATCCCGCCGGACCCGAAGTTCGCATTCACCGCCGCCGTGCAGCACGGCGTTGGTCACGCACTCGTCTACCAGCAGCACCGCGGCGTCTCGAGAGGATTCTGATTGATCGCTCAATGATCGCGACACCAGCTCACGAGCCTGGCGAACATCGGAGACGTTGCCGCAAGTCATCCACATGCTCACGCGGCATGCCCTCTCGTGTTCGTCCCGTTGCCAGCGTCGGCCGAGTGGCCGAGCGCTGGTTCAATCGAGGAGCGTACGAGGAGCATACCGGTGCAATTCGTGGCAAAGGGCAAACGGGCTATCCAGGCTTGGCGCTCCCATTGGGAGCGCTAGTTCCGGCCTACCACCGGTAAAAGCGATGTGATCCCGCTTCGGCCCCGCGCCCGACGGCAAAGCCGATGACCCAGAGGACGAATAGAATCACCGCTGCAATCCAGAGGAGGTGCAGACCGGCAACAAACCCAAGTCCGAAGAACAGTAAGACAAGCAATAACGCAAAGATGATTAGCATGCTCAGTCCTTTACCTCTTTTTCGATTCGTTAAACCTCGGCCGACAACTTTTCGAATCGTCAAACCTCGGCTCAACCTTTTTCGGAACCGTCAGTTCACCAACTGACCGATCGCGCCAACGTTGACCCTGGGCACGGGGGTGTGATCTCGGTCCAACGTGGGTATGGATCCAAATGTCGGCGCTCCGGGCAGGTCCGGAGCCACCCCGGCAGGGGTTTCCCCAGGAGGTGACTCCCATGGTCGCAACGACCACCGTGAATCATGAACAACCACGAGAGCTCGTAAGGCGCCGGTCCGTCGATGCCTCGGCTCTCATGGCCAACGTTGGCCACCTCGGGCTCGGGACCGTGGGTCTCCTGCTCGTCGCTGTCTCGGCTTGGGGGGGCATCGTCCCCTTCATCGGGCCGACCTTCGGCTACAGCGCAGACGGCGCGGGGTCGTGGCACTGGAGCCTGACCCATGCGGTGGTCTCGGCGGCCCCCGGGGCGGTCGGCGTCTTGATCGGGCTCATGGTCCTTGCCCGGTCGCGGGGCCTCGTCGTGGGTCGCGGTCGATTGAGCTTGAGCGGTGCCGGATTGCTCGCGCTGGCGGCCGGCGGTTGGTTCGCCGTGGCGCCGTGGGCGTGGCCGGTCGTCGAGAACACCCGGGCATTCTTTGTCGGAGCCCCTCCGCTCCGCCTGCTCGAGAACATCACCGGCTACGCGCTTGGACCCGGCCTCATCGTCGCCGCTTGCGGGGCGTTCTTCTTAGGCTGGGCGTCCAGACACCAGGACACCGGTAGCTCGATCGTGACCGACGAGTTGTTTGCTCCTCCGCCCGCGGTGGAGACCTATACGCCGCCTGCGGTGGAGGCCCCCGCAGTGCAGAACTAGGGGCATTCGCGACACACCAACCCTGGCCAACATGGTGGGTGCGACGTCGTAGATCCAGGTAGCTCTGACGGGACCCCCTTTCGAGGGGGTCCCGTCGCGTGCCGTCCCGACGAGGTCACGCCGCCCCAACCCGCAGGGCCAACAGTGCGACATCGTCGGCCCGGTCACGACTCAGCGTGTTCACTATCCCGTCGCACAGCGCCGAAAGGTCGAGGCCCTCGCCGACCGACGCTTGAGCGGCGTGAGCCAGTTCAACCATGCTGCGCTCGGACCCCTTCCCCCGTTCGTCGATGGCCCCATCGGTGTAGAGCAGCAACGCCTGGTCATCCTTCAACCAGCCCTGCCAGTCGGACGGTTTGGAGCCCTGAACACCGAGGGGGGTGCTCGGGCTGACCGGGAGGAAGGAGGCCGACCCCGCCTGCACCAGAAGGGGCGGATAGTGCCCCGCCGACGCCATGGTCATCTGGCCGGTCTTGATGTCGAGCTGACCAAAGATCCCGGTGGCGATCCGATCGAAGTCGAGCTGGTCCCAACTCTGTTGCAGTGCCCCGATCATCTCTGCCGGAGAATTGACTCGACCGACCAGGGTTCGAGCGGCGCTCCGTAGCTGGCCCATGAGCGCCGCTGCGTCGCCGTCGTGTCCCGCCACGTCACCGATCATGAACGCAACCCGATCCTCCGCCGCCCGGACGAGATCGAAGAAGTCCCCGCCCACCTCGAGCCCCTCCGATGCCGCGATGTATCGGGTTTGAATCGTGAGACCGGGTATCTCGGGCAACCGCCTTGGCAGCAGCGTCGACTGGAGGATGTGCGACGTGTGAGCCGTAATGTCATAGCGCCGGGCCTTGCCGACGACCGCCGCGACCTGTTCGGCCAGCTGCTCGACGAACGAGACGTCGTTGGACGCGAAGCTCCGCGTCACCGAGACGAGCGTCACGCACCCGAGTGTCTCCCCCTCGTATCGGAGGGGGACCGAGATGTAGGAACGAAAACCGAGCGTCTTGGTGAGCCCCAGGTGCTCTTCGTCCTGGGTGGTCGCCGAGAGGAATTCGTCGCTCATCGTGGGGGCCCAACGCGTCACACCGTGGCTGATGACGTCGGCGGCCGGATGCTCGCCGCCCGGCTGGGGTGGGTAGTGCGTCTTCAGGCGATCCACCAGACCCTGGCGGGCCCGGTCGCGGTGCTTTGCCACGGTACGGGTGATCCGTCCGCCGTCCTCGATCACGTCGATCAGGCAGATGTCTCCGAGCGCCGGCAACGCCACCGAAGCCAGCCGATCGAGCGTGTCGGCGAGGTCGCTCCCCTCCGCGAGGACCTTGGCCGCACGGGCGAAGAACGCGCTGATCTCGGCCAGTTGGTCCTGTTCGCCCGACAGTCGAGCCCGCTCGAGGGCCTGGGCAACCTGGCCCACCACGGCTCCCAGAAAGTCGCGCTCTTGGGTGGAGAAACCGTGGTCACCCCGATGGATGGTCAGCAGGACACCCAGGCAGGTCCCCCGGTGGATGATCGGGACGACCGCCGCGCTCGAGTGCGGGAACACTCCGCCCAACACCGGGAAGCGCTGGTCGTACTCGGCGGGGTCCTCGATGTAGATGGCGGTGGCCCGTCGTGCCGCCTCCGCCACCGGGTGGTCGCCTTCCAGTGAGAGTGGCTCCAGAGATGGGCCGCCGCCGGCTTCGGCGGCCACGCTGATCGGGTGGAGGAGACCATCTCGCTGCAACCAGACCGATGCCCACAGGTGGTTCTGATCCCGTTGGCCTTCCACCAGGGACTCGGCCAGGGCGGTCGCGACCTCGTCGACGGTGTTGGTGGCGGCGAGCTTGGACGTGATGCCCTGGATCCTTCTGATGCGGTCGGCCAGCTGCTCGGCGTGGGCTCTCGCGGCGCGCTCGGTCTCGAACAGGCGGACCCGCTCGATCGCCGAGGAGAGCCGCTCGGCCAGGAGCTCGAGCACTGCGGCATCCGACGAGTCGAACCTTCCCAGTTCACGGCTGCCCGCGTACAGGACTCCCAATGGATGCTGATCCGAGAGCACCGGGACCGCCACGACGGACCGCACACCGCTCTCTCGCAGGGCTGGCGAGGCCAACGTGATCTTGGAGATGTCGGCAACGATCAACGGTCGGCGGTTCTCGAGCACCCAGCCCGTCATCCCTTCCCCGGACCGAACGCCGGTGCCGATGGATACCCTCTCGGTCAGTCCGGTGGCCGCCCTCGAGACGAGCTCGGTCCCGTCTTCATCGGCCAACAAGATGGCCACCGTGTCGACTTCGAGCGCACGGCTCATCCCCTCGATGGCGTCTCGGAACAGCGCATCGAGGGACCGCTCGGTGGTGGCGTTCTCAGCCTCGTTCGACACGGTCCTCCACCACTGCCCGGCCGACGCGCCGGCCGCCTTGGCGGCACGTTGAGCGGCCGCCAGGTGCTCGACCTCGAGACGCCGACGTTTGGGCATGAGGAATCCGATCGCGGTGGGGACGCGCGAAGTCTGGCGCTGGCGGTTGGCGGGTTCAACCGGCAGTTGTGAAGGGACGTGGGGGATTCGGATGGCCGGCCCTTGGCGGCGGCCGGGAGCCCAGAGGCAACCACGTTGAACAGGGATTTCTCCACGAGGCGTCGGTGTGACGGCTCGACTCGTGGGGTCGACGAGTGGGGTGCGAGTCCTTCCCGGCCAGCGACCCGCCCCAGCATTAGGGGTTCGACCGTCGTCCGTGCTCCTCGAGCGGGCCGTTTCTACCTCGGAGCGTTTTAGGCCGCCGCCAGGACGTTGACCCGTTCGTTGGGCAACCCGCGCACACTTGGGAAGGCCAACACGATGGCCACCGTGAGGAGCAGCCACCCCGCACCCAGCCACAGCGTCCCGGTGATGCCGAGCAACGAAGCCACCCACCCCTCGATCGCAAAGCCGATCGGCAACAGCACCATCGAGCCGAACCAGTCGTAGGCGCTGGCCCTCGAGAGCACATCGGGGGGCAGCTGGCGTTGCATCGTTGTGTCCCAGACCGGTCCGAACACGCCGAAACCGACACCGCTCACGAATCCGGCGACTGCGACGACCGGGGTCGGTGCTCGCAGCGCCAGGGTGACCAGGACGACAGCCCACCCAAGCATGGCCAGCTCGCCCGTCAGCATCGGGCGGCGGGGTTGGATCCGCAGCATGGAGACGGCGGCGATGGTCGCCCCCGCTCCCTGGCAGGCGAGCACGATGCCCCAGCTGACCGCCCCGCCGAGCGACTCCTTGGCCACCACGGCTCCCAACACGAAGAAGGGCGGGAACACGATCAGGCCCAGCGTGCAGAACTGGGCGACGACCGTCCAGAGCCACGTACGTGAACGGAAGGCCTGCCAGCCGGTCAGGAGTTGGCGGAGCAGCGACTCCTCAGTTGCGCCCTTGGCTCCGACCCAGCCGACCCCGAGCACGGCGAGGCACGCGGCGCTGACCGCATAGGTCATGGCGTCGACCGCCACCGCCCACCCGCTGCCGACGGTGGCCACCAGGACGCCGGCGATCGCCGGACCGATGAGGGTTCCGCCCCATTGCGCGGCGCCGTTCAGCGCGTTGGCCTGGTGGAGGGTGTCGGGAGCGGTGACCTGGGGGATGAGGCCGGTCATCGCCGGGGTGAAGAACGCCGTGCCGATGCCGACCGTGAACTCGAGCGCGAGAAAGCCCCACAGCGGCGGCCGGCCGGTGAGCAGCCAAAAGGCGAGGCCGGCCTGGGCGAAGCAGCGAAGCACGTCGGCCCCCAACATGAGCAACCGACGGTTCATCCGGTCCGCGATCACGCCGGCCACCAGCAAGAAGAGCGCCAGGGGGAAGACGTCGGCCGAAAGCACCAGGCCGACATCGGTGGTTGAACCGCCCCGACCCAGGATCGCGAACGACAGCGCGACCGGGATCATCCCGGTCCCGATGAACGAGGTCGCTCGGCCGATGAAGTAGAGACGGAAGTCCCGGTGGGAGAGGACCCCCAGCCAGCGGTTCGATGGCACCGATGGAAGGTACCGGAGGATTGGGGCCGACCGTTCCGACCTTTGGCCAACCCGAGAGGGGAGATCCCCATCGCTGGCGAGATGCCAGGATGGTGGCCGGTTTCGGAGGGGCGGAACTGGACGTCCATGTGGTCGCCAAGCCGCGTTTTGCCAGTGTTCGATCGGAGGAGCGACTCATGGCTAGCAGGCTCGAGGTTTCCAGGGATATCGCCGCGCCTCCCAACGTGGTCTATGCCGCGATCTCAGATGTGGCCCGCATGGGCGAATGGTCAGAGGAGTGCTACGCCTGCGAATGGCATGAGGGCTTTGACACCGCGGTTGTCGGCGCCACCTTCGACGGGCACAACCGGCACGGCGATCACGAGTGGACGACTCAGGGCAAGGTCACCGAGGCCGACCCTGGACGTGCCTTTGCGTTCGAGTGCTCGATGATGGATTTCCACTACTCGACCTGGGGATATCGCATCGTGCCCACCGAAACGGGGTGCGCGGTGACGGAGTGGAACGAAGACCTTCGCCCCGACTCGGTCTTGGAGTTCAGCCAGCAAGTCTCAGGTATCGCCGACCGCACCGGCCGTAACCGCCAGACGATGAGCCTCACGCTCGAGCGCCTCGCGGCAGCGCTCGAATGCCGCAGCTAGGGGCCCGGGAGTCATCTCATGAATCGCTCACCCGGGCTCCGTTGATCAGCACGGGAAATTGACGCTCGTCTGCATCCGCAGGCAGATACCGAGTGTCATCGCGGGTCGCACCGACGAGTACGGCGGCTCCGTCCGGCGCGTACTGGACGATGTAAGCCTTTCGCACCTCATCAGTCCGATTGGGGCCGGTGCAGTGCGGCGTGAGTGATGAGAAGACGACGATGCCCCCGGCACCCACCGGGACGGGCAGCGCATCGTCTGCCTCGTCGAAGCAGACGAGGCCGGTATCGGTCGCCTTGTGGCGCAGCGTCCCCATCGTGTGTACGCCGGGCACCACCCACGGGCATCCGTTCTCCTCGGTGGCGTCAGTCAGCGCGATCCAGCAGGTGAGGTACTGCTGGGGCTCGAGAAAGGCATAGCCGTTGTCCTGGTGCCAGGGGAAGGACGCCGCAGTCGACGGCTTCTTGAAGACGGCCTGGTCCCAGTAGAGGCGCACATTGGGGCCGATCAGGTCGGCGCAGATGTCGAGCAGTGGTGAGGAGGCGACGAAGTCGCGCAGGAGGGGGGAGCGCGCCACCAGGTGGGTGGTGAAGGTGATCTCGTCGGCCCGCGCGATAAAGACCTTGCCGCCGTCGGCCTTACGAAGAAGTTCCTCGAACTCGTGCTCCATCGGATCTATCTCGGCCACCACCTTGGCCACGGTCTCGGGGGCGAAGGCATGCTCGAGAACGAAGAAGCCCTGTTCGTCGTAGCTCGCTGCCTGTTCGCCCGTGACGAAATGGAACGGTGGTCGGGGTGGTGTCCAGGTGAAGTCGACGTTCAGGGGATGGCGAACCGCGCCGGTCATCGTCGTGATCGTAGCCACGGCCACCCGCCAGTTCCAACAGTCCGTTGATTATTCTCACCAGGATGTCTAGTCTTCTACGAAGTCCAGGCGCTCGAGCGACTCGAACGAAAGGAGACGCCGAGCTGCAACCACGTTCCGTTCTTGTCGCGAGCTCGACCGTGCTGACGGTGTTGCTTCTGACCCCCCTCACGACCGCCGCAGTGACGAGGGCGGACCGCTATCCCGTGTCGACTGCGTTTGGTGCCCCCGGACCCTTCGCCATAACGAAGACCACGATCACCGACGGGTCGGCGACCTACGACGTGTTTCGCCCCGCTCACTACGACAAGCTCGGTTTCAAGAGCCCCATAGTCACCTGGGGAAACGGGACCAACGCCACGCCGGGCATGTACACGACCCTGTTGAGCCACTTCGCCTCCTATGGGTTCACGGTGATCGCCACGACGCTGGTCGACACCGGCAGCGGCCGGGAGATCGACGCCGCGGCCCGCTACCTGGTCGCGGCCGACGCCACCTCGGGCAGCGTGTTCGCCGGCCATCTCGACATCCACGAGGTGGCGGCGGTTGGACACTCCCAGGGTGCGACCGGAGCCGTGCGGGTGGCCACCCAGGATCCCCGGCTGATCACCTCGGTCATGACCTTCTCCCTGCCCAATCGCAAATGGTCCGCACCCAACCCTGACTGTCCTGTCAAGGCCGACTGCGAGGCCAATCCGAACCGATTGACCCAGCCGGTCTTCTTCATCTCGACCCATGGACCCCTCGATGCCATCATCACCAGCCCGGCGAACGAACGGACCGACTTCGACAGCGTCCGAGGACGTGCCGCCCTGGGCATCATTTCTGTCTCCGGAGGGCGCCCAGCCGACCACAGCTCCATCCAGGATGCCGATGTCGGGGGCAACCCTCAGGGTGAGATCGGGTATGCCACCGCCTGGCTCGAGTACACCCTGCGAGGCAATCGAACGGCCGCCGCAGCGTTCAGCGGACGCCATGCCGAGCTCGTGTCGAACGTCGACTGGCCACAGAGCGCAGTGAAGAACTGATGTCTGACCCACTTCGCGGTGATCCCCTCCGGCTTTCTCGACGTCAGGTCATGCTGGGCACCGCGGCGGCCGCCGGCGCGGCCGTCGTCGGTTCAAGCGCGCCTGCGGATGCCAGTCCGGGTGTCCCTGTGACCTGGCCCACCAAGAGACTCGGGAGCGAGGCCGCCATTGCCGTCGACGCTTCCCAGTTCCTGCCGGAGGCCCAACTTCGCCAATGGCACGAAGAGCTCGATGCCCTGGGCATGCGGTCGACGGGATCCCCGGTCCACGAGCACTACATCGATCTGATGATCGATCGGCTCAAGGCGGTAGGGGTCAGCCAGGTGCACAGCCAGCCGGTCCCTCTCGAGAAGTGGACGGCCGAGCAGTGGTCGCTCGAGCGCGGCGGATCATCGGGCGAAGGTGTTGCCACGGCGTCGTACATTCCCTACTCGGGCCAGACGCCACCAGAGGGGGTCTCGGGTCCCCTGGCCTACATCGGAGCGGGCGTGACGCCGCCGCCGGACTCGCTCTCGGGGAAGATCGCGCTCTTCGAGGTGCCTAGCTCCGGGGTCACCTACGGCACCATGGAGGAAATCTCCTACGGCAAGTACGACCCACAGGGGCTGCTCGTCCCGACCCAGGAGTACTCGAGGCCCTGGGGCGGGGTCACCGACCTCATTACGCTCCTCGACTCGTTACCGGCCGCCGGCGCCATCGGTTGCATCGCGATCATCGACCTTCCGGCGGCCGGCGCCCACGGCTCCTACTACCCGTACGACGGCAACATTCGAAATGTCCCTGGCGTGTTCGTAGACGCCTCTGTCGGCTCGCGTCTCAAAGCGCTGGCTACGTCGAGCGCCACGGTCCGCCTGACGCTCACCGCTACCGTCGAATCCTTCGTCAGCCGCAACGTGATCGGGCTGATCCCTGGTGCCAGCGATGAACTGGTCATCCTCAACTCCCACACCGATGGGCCCAATGCCGTGGAGGACAACGGACCCAACACCATCGTCGCCATCTCCCAGTACCTCTGCCGGCTCCCGATTGAGTCCCGGCCCCGCTCCTTCATGGTGTCCTACACCACCGGCCACTTCCACGGTGGCATCGGCCAGATCACCTTCGCCGAGGACCACAGGGATTCCACCTTGACCAGGGCGGTCTGCGCCTTGACCCTCGAGCATCTCGGGGCCCGCGAGTGGAACGAAGACGCCGATGGCCATATGGCTCTGACCGGCCACCCCGAGCTGGGCGTCATCTTTGTGCCCGAGAACCAGGCGATGGTCTACGCCTCGTTGGCCGCCTTGCAGCGAGCAGACGCCGGACCGGCCCTCGTCCTGCGCCCTTACGTCAGCGCCCCGGGAAGCCCGAACGGCTACGGCTGGCCGGGCGAGGGTACCCAGCTCTGGAGCGATGGGCACGTGATGACGATGAACTACATCACCGGACCGACCTACCTCCTCAACTGGGGCATACCGACGCTCAGAAAGTGCGACATCGCCCGCATGCGCCGAGAAGCGATCTCGTTCGCCCAGATGGCACTCGACCTGAGCCGAGTTCCTCGGGCATCGCTGAGCACCCTCGACCTCCCTCCGCTGTGACGTCCGGCGGATCCAAGGCGTCTGGGTAATGTGCGCGATGGCCCGGAATACGGCGATCGAATCCGCGACCTCCCCGGGTAGACGGCGAGGAGGGCCAAGCAAGGGGGACCTCAAGGAGGCAGCCATTCTCGACACGGCCTGGCGTCTCTTGGCAGCAAAGCCCATGACCGGCATCACGATCGAGGAGTTGGCCGCCGGGGCAGGAATCTCCCGCTCGTCCTTCTACTTCTACTTCGACTCGCGTGACGCCGTCATCCGCGCTCTGGTGGCACGGGTGTCATCAGAACTCGGAGCGGCCGTCGTGGGAGTGATGCGGTCCGATCTCAACGCCCGCGAGGCGGTCAGCGCAATGATCCGCGGCTTGTTGGAACGCTGGCGCGCCAACGCTCCGCTGTTGCGGGCGATGGATGTGATGGCCCAGAGCGACCCTGAACTGCGCGACTTCTGGAGCATGGTGACCGATGCTGTCGTCGAGGAAGCCGCCGCCGTCATTGATCGACACCGGACGGCTGGCCAAGCTCTGGGTGGCCCTCCTTCGTCGCTGGATCTGGCATGGGCTTTGACCCACATGTATTGGCGGGCCGGGCAACAAGCTTCCCTCGACCCGCCGTCACCCGAGGACCATGAGCGACTTGTCGAGACCCTGACCATCATCACGCTGCGGGCCATCTACGGGACGGAGTAGGCGAGGGGACAAGTCGTGGCGCAGCGGCTTGAGTCTGATCTCACGGTCTCTCTGATCTCCACCGGACGCTCCCGAGCGACATCACGCGCCGGGATGCCAGGATGGTGGCGGATTTTCTGCCCGGTTGTCGGAGGTGTCAGATCCGTGTGCCCGTCGAAACTGGAGACCTACCAGGCCAAGCGTGACCCCGAACGGACGCCCGAGCCCATGGGGTCCCGACGTAAGAAGCCGACCCCGGCCGCGCCGACCTTTGTGGTTCAAGAGCACCACGCCCGGGCCCTGCACTGGGACTTCCGATTGGAGCGCGACGGCGTCCTCGTCTCGTGGGCGGTCCCTCGGGGGGTGCCGCTCAACCCCCGTCGGAACCACCTGGCGGTGGCCGTCGAGGACCATCCCCTCGAGTACGGAGGCTTTGCCGGACAGATTCCGGCGGGAGAGTACGGGGCCGGCACCGTCTCGATCTGGGACTCGGGAACCTACGAGACGATCAAGTGGTCCGATCGCGAGGTCATGGTGGTGCTCCATGGGGGCCGGGTGACCGGTCGCTATGTGCTGTTCAAGACCGACGGGAAGAACTGGATGATCCACCGCATGGATCCCGCCCCCGAGGAGTGGGCCCCGCTGCCCGAGCTCGTCCGTCCGATGCTGTGCCGGGCCGGCGAGCTGCCGAAGACCGCGCGGGGTCGGACATGCGAGTTCAAGTGGGACGGTGTGCGCGCGGTCGTCTACATCGAGGGCGGGAGGGTGCGGATCAAGTCGCGCAACGATCTCGATATAACGGCCGCGTACCCCGAGCTTCGGCCGCTCGGCCGAGCGCTCGGCTCCCGGCCGGCCATCTTGGACGGGGAGATCGTCGCGTTCGACGACTCGGGTCGGCCCAGCTTCGGACTCCTCCAGCAACGCATGCACGTGCGAGACGCCGCCGCCGCTCGACGGCTGGCGGCCAAGGTCCCGGTGAGCTATCTCGTCTTCGACATCATGCACCTCGACGGGCGGTCCACCGTCGAGCTCCCCTACGACGAGCGCCGCTCGCTCCTCGAATCGTTGGGGCTGGGATCCGACCACTGGGCCACGCCGGCCACGTATCGGGAGCGCCCGCAGGCCGTGCTGGACGCTGCCTTGGCGTCGGGGCTCGAAGGGGTGGTCTGCAAGCGGACCAAGAGTCCGTACAAACCGGGGCGGCGGAGCGAGGACTGGGTCAAGGTCCGAGGATTTCGAACCCAAGAGGTCGTGGTGGGTGGCTACACACCCGGAAAGGGTGGCCGGGCCGGTGGCATCGGCGCCTTGATTGTCGGCATTCCCGGCGAGCACGGGCTCGGGTACGTCGGCAAGGTCGGAACGGGCTTCTCCGATGCCGATCTGAAGCAGCTCGCGGCCGGCCTTCAGAAGCTACGGCGCAAGACCAGCCCCTTCACTGGGGAGCTGCCGAAGGCGCAGGTGGTCGGGGCCACCTGGGTGCGTCCGAGCCTGGTCGGTGAGGTCCGCTTCAGCGACTGGACCGCCGGCGGTCGACTCCGCCAGCCCACCTGGCGCGGCCTTCGGCCCGACAAGTCGCCCGCCGACGTGGTGATGGAGGCGTAGGGACCCCGTCCAACCCGGCCGGCCACGGGACGGCCGGCCGGCCGCCTCGGATGCCGAGATCCACTGTGGGCTCAGAGCCGCAGCGCCTTGGTCGGTGCCGCGATCAGGCGGGGATCATGCTGCCAGTCGACGCCCGGGACGTCGACGTACAACTCCACCTCGTTGCCGTCCGGGTCGGCGATGTACAGGCTGTGGGTCACGGTGTGATCCGAGGCCCCGAGCACGGTCGTTCCCGACGCGACGACGCGGTCGAGCGCAGCCTTGAGGTCGGCGTCGGTGTCCCCAACCCGCAGCCCGAAGTGGTACATGCCGACCCGCCTCCCGGCCGGGATCGGCGTCGCACCGGGGCCGACCTCGATGAGAAGGAGCTCGTGGTGGGTCCGCCCACCCGAGAAGGCCGCCATGGGGCCCACCGGTGAGCCCTCCTCGGGGAGGATCTGGTGCCATCCGAGCACGTCCCGGTAAAAGCGCGCCGAGCGCTCGGCGTTCTCGACGTAGAGCACCACGTGGCCCAGCTCGGTCACTCCCATGGGATCCTCCTCGGTCTCCGGCACTGTTCGGTCATCTGTTCAACAGCACCAACCGTCCGGCTATGCCGGTTCAGGGTCTTCGGGGGCCAGCTCGACCACCAGGTTCGGGTCGGTGCCCTCGATCAACACCACCTCGGCGATGTTCCCCGCCTCGCGCAGGTCGCCCTCACCGATGGTGATGGCGGCCAGCCTGGTCGGGGTGTCGGTGATCTCGAGCCGGGACACTCGAGCCCGCAACGAGCGCTTCTCGGCCGTCTTGGCCCGCCGGACCGCCCCCAGGGCATCGGCCACGGCGTCGAGCAAGGCCGGATCGGTGCCCTGGTCGCTTGGCAGCTCGGAGACGTCGGGCCACGGGGCTCGATGGATGGAGCCCTCTTGCCACCAGCTCCACACCTCCTCGGTGACGAACGGGAGGAATGGAGCTAGGAGCCGGAGTTGGACCGAGAGCGCCAGGGCCAATGCGGCGCGGGCCGAGGCGGTCGGCCCCTCGGTGCTTCCCTCGGCCTGGCCGTAGGCGCGCGACTTGACCAGTTCGAGATAGTCGTCGCAGAAGGACCAGAAGAACGCCTCGGTGCGCTCCAGCGCCTGGTGGTACTGGTAGTTGTCGAAGGCGTCGGTGGCGGCGGTCACCACCGAGCCCAATCGGGCCAGCATGGCCTGGTCCAACGGCTCGGTGACCTCACCGCCACCGGCCGCCATGCCGAGCACGAACTTGGACGCGTTGAGGACCTTGATGGACAGGCGCCGACCGACTCGCATCTGCGCGGGGTCCACCGCCGTGTCGGTGCCGGGAGCGCCGCAACAGGCCCAATAGCGGAGCCCGTCCGCGCCGTGCTCGGCCACCAGCGCCTCGGGGGTGACGACGTTGCCCTTGGACTTGGACATCTTCTTGCGGTCGGGATCGAGGATCCACCCGTTGATGCTCACGTGTGACCACGGGAGGAGTCCGTGCTCCAACTGGCTGCGCAGCACCGTCGAGAACAGCCAGGTGCGGATGATCTCGGGGCCCTGGGGACGCAGGTCCATGGGAAACGTCCGGCCGAACAGGTCCTGGTCGTCCTCCCAGGCACTGGCGATCTGGGGGGAGAGCGACGAGGTGGCCCAGGTGTCCATCACGTCGGGGTCGCCCACGAACCCGCCCGGCCGGCCGCGCTGGGCCTCGGTGTACCCCGGGGGGGCCTCGGATTGCGGGTCGACCGGCAGCGAGGCCTCGTCGGCCGCGATGGGCCGTTCATGGGCGACGCTGCCGTCGGCATCGACGGGATACCAGACCGGGAACGGGACTCCGAAGTAGCGCTGCCGGCTGATCAGCCAGTCGCCGTTGAGGCCGCCTACCCAGTGCTCGTAGCGGATGCGCATGAAGTCCGGATGCCACTGCAGGGCTCGTCCGGCGTCGATGAGGGCCTGGCGGCGGGCGGGATCGCGGGCCCCGTTGCGGATGTACCACTGTCGGCTGGTCACGATTTCAAGCGGCCGGTCTCCCCGCTCGTAGTACCGGACCTCGTGCTGGATGGGTCGGGGCTCGCCCAGCAGCTCGCCCGATTCCGCCAACAGTTGGGCGATCTGGGTGCGGGCGGCCTTGGTGGTCTTCCCGCCGAGCGCCTCCCAGGCCCGCATCGCCGCTTCGGTGGTCAACCACTCGGGCCGGTCGGTCTGGAGCCGACCGTCACGCTGGACCACCGAGCGAAGCGGGAGGTCGAGCTCTCGCCACCACACGACGTCCGTCGAGTCGCCGAAGGTGCAGATCATGGCGGCCCCGGTCCCCTTTTCGGGATCGGCCAGGGGGTGGGTGACCACCGGCACCCGGACGCCGAAGAGCGGCGTGGTGACCTCGGTGCCGACCAGGTCCCGCCAGCGCGCGTCGTCGGGGTGGACGACGACGGCCACGCACGCCGCCAAGAGCTCCGGACGGGTGGTGTCGATCTCGATCCCGCCCCCGTCATCGCGGTGGAACGTCAGCTTGTGGTACGCCCCCGAGGTCGGCCGGTCCTCCATCTCGGCCTGCGCCACCGCCGTCTGGAAGTCGACGTCCCACATGGTGGGCGCCTCACTGGCGTAGGCCTCGTCACGGGCGAGGTTTCGGAGGAAGGCCCGTTGGGCCACCCGCCGCGAGCGGTCGTTGATGGTGGTGTAGGTCAGCTCCCAGGCCACCGACAGCCCGACGTCGCGGAACACCTGCTCGAAGGTCTGTTCGTCCTCGGCGGTGAGCGTGTCGCAGAGCTCGATGAAGTTGCGGCGGGACAGCGGGCGCCGCGCCTTGGCGTCGGGTTCGATGTGGGCGTCGGGCTGGTAGGGGAGGGTCGGGTCACACCGGACGCCGAAGTGGTTCTGGACGCGCCGTTCGGTGGGCAACCCGTTGTCGTCCCAGCCGACCGGGAAGAACACCTCCTTGCCCCGCATGCGCCAGAAGCGGGCGATGGAGTCGAACTGGACATAGCCGAAGACGGTGCCGAGGTGCAGCGAGCCGCTGACCGTCGGGGGCGGGGTGTCGATCGCGTACACGTCCTGGCGGGCCTTGGTCCGATCGAAGCGGTAGGTGCCCTGGGCCTCCCAGGTGCCGTCCCACTTGGCCTCCAGACCCTCCAGGGACGGTCGCTCAGGCACGGCCCGCGGGGCCGCCGACCTGGGAACGGGTGCGCTCATGATCGGGTTACCGTACCTGGGTGCTGCGCCTGCACGACACCGCAACCGGTACGGTGCGACCCCTCGAGCTGCGTGATCCCGGCCAGGTGTCCATCTACGCGTGCGGTTTGACCGTCTACGACCGGCCCCACATCGGACATGGCCGGGGCTGGCTGGTCTTCGACGTCCTGCGCCGATACCTGACCTTCGGCGGGCTCGACGTCCACTACGTGTCCAACGTGACCGACATCGACGACCAGATCATCTCCCGGGCCGCCCGGGAGGGGCGGACCGAACCGGAGGTGGCGGCCGAATTCGAGGCCGACTGGTGGGCGGCGTCCGACGCCCTGGGGGTGCTCCGTCCCGACCACACGCCGCACGCCACCGCGTACGTGGGGGACATGGTGGCGCTGGTGAGCAAGCTGGTCGACCTCGGCGTGGCCTACCAGACCTCGACCGGGGTGTACCTGGACGTGGACCAGGTCGACAGCTACGGCCTGCTGGCCCGCCAGCCGCTCGAGTCCCTGCGCTCGGGGGCGAGGGTGGACATCGATGCCGAGAAGCGCTCGGCGCTCGACTTCGTGCTGTGGAAGAAGGCCAAGCCCGGCGAGCCCACCTGGGACTCGCCCTTCGGCCCGGGCCGCCCCGGATGGCACACCGAGTGCGTGGTCATGTCCCTCGACCTGTTGGGCGATGGCTTCGACCTGCACGGTGGTGGGATCGATCTGATCTTCCCGCACCACGAGAACGAGCGAGCCCAGGCGGTGGCCGAGAGCCGGCCGTTCGCGCGGCATTGGGTCCATCACGGTTGGGTGATGAAAGGCGACGAAAAGATGTCCAAGTCGCTGGGCAACTTCACCACCATCGCCGAGCTGCTGGAGAACGCCGACTCCCGTGCATACCGCCTGCTCGTGCTGCGCTCCCACTACCGCTCCCAAATTGAGGTCACGCCCGAGACGATCGCCGACGCCGAGAAGGGCCTCGAGCGTCTCGACCGGTTGGTGCGGCGGTTCGCGGTGCCCGAGATCCTCGGCCTGCAGACCAACGCCGCCGCCGCCGCCGCCGGTCGGGAGCCGGGAGTCATCGCCGACGAGATCGATCGGTTCCGCGCCCGGATGGATGACGACCTCGACACCCCGGGCGCACTGGCATGGATCTTCGACGCCGTGAACCGGGCCCATGCGCTCGCCGACGCCGGTGACGAAGAGACCGGCGGTGAGCTGGCTGGCACGGTGGCGGTCCTGTGTGCGGTTCTCGGACTCGCGCTCAACGGCTCGGCCGCCGAGGTCGACCGAGAGTCACAGATCCTGGTTGACCAACGCGACGAGGCCCGTGCCGCCGGTGACTATGGGCGATCGGACGCCATCCGCGACCAGCTCACTGCGCGCGGCTGGAAGGTGGAGGACGGCCCGGAGGGGACCACCCTCAGTCGGTGAGCCACGCCCGGCCGACTCGGCCGCCGGCGTGACGCCGAAGTCTCCCTTGCCAAACCCGGCCGTGCTGCTAGCGTCGCCGCGCAGTGGTGGGACAAATTCCCATCGCTCCGGGTGCGGCACGTCGGTCGCACTCAGGCAGTCAGCAGGCGGTATTGCTTTGGCAATGCCTCAAGCAACAGGGAGGATTGCCAAAGTGGCATCCGGAACAGTTAAGTGGTTCAACTCCGAGAAGGGCTACGGCTTCATCTCTCAACCAGACGGTGGCGCTGATGTCTTTGTGCATCACAGCGCTATCCAGATGAGCGGCTACCGCGTGCTCGAAGAGGGCCAGCCGGTGGAATTCGATGTTGAGGAGGGCCCCAAGGGTTTGATGGCGAAGGACGTGCGACCGGTCGGTTAGCCGACGCCTTCGTGGCATCCCCGAAGCTCTAATTACCCTTTGGTAATTTGCAACAGCGCTATGTTCGCGCGCGCGCAATTTCCGGGCGCGAGAGGTGAGAAGGGAGCGCGTGTAGTGGCCGAGGCTCCGGGGTTCTCGCTCCTGTTGAGCGAGGAACAGCTCGAGTTGGTCAAGTGGGCCCACGACTTCGCGGAACGCGTCGTCCGGCCCGCCGCGCAGGAGTGGGACGAGCGCGAGGAAACGCCTTGGCCGATCATCGAAGACGCCGCCAAGATCGGCCTCTACAGCCTCGACTTCATGGCCAACACGCTCACCGACAAGAGCGGGCTGATGCTGGCGCTGGTGTCCGAGGAGTTGTCGTGGGGCGACGCGGGCATCTCGCTGGCGATCTTCGGCACCAGCCTGGCCGTATCGGCGATCTTCATGAGCGGGACCCCCGAGCAACAGGGCGAGTGGCTGCCCCAGTGCTTCGGCACCCCCGGCGACCTGAAGCTGGGTGCCTTCGGGGTGTCCGAGCCCGATGCCGGGTCCGACGTGTCCTCGCTCAAGACTCGAGCCGTGTACGACGAGGCCAAGGACGAGTGGGTCCTGAACGGCACCAAGACCTGGATCACCAACGGTGGGCTGGCCAACGTGCACGTCATCGTGGCCTCGGTCGATCCCGAGCTCGGGTCTCGCGGCCACGCGGGCTTCATCGTGCCCGAGGGGACTCCGGGGATCTCTCAGGGCCGCAAGTTCAAAAAGTTGGGCATCCGGGCGTCGCACACCGCCGAGGTCATCCTGGACGACTGCCGGGTCCCCGGG
>Ga0302325_10007175_pt1 | contig 24796 bp, 22 predicted proteins | sample Palsa_T0_2_FD_201948 | JGI IMG/M metagenome (GOLD analysis project Ga0302325, IMG submission 201948) | Peat permafrost microbial communities from Stordalen Mire near Abisko, Sweden - Palsa_T0_2 | ecosystem: Environmental > Terrestrial > Soil > Palsa > Peat permafrost | place: Sweden: Abisko... | reverse complement strand
CAGCACGGCAAGCGGGCCCACCACCGCGCCGAGGTTGGTCACGCCCCGGGCGCCCGAGATGGCGACGAAGAAGCGCCAGAACGCCAAGACGGCCACGACGGCCAGCACCGCCTTGAGCCACGGGAGGGGCCGGGTGCGGCGCCGGTAGGAGAACAGGTTGCCCGCGCCCAGCGCGACGATCGATCCGGCCGCCACCGCCACCGACAGCTCGCCCTCCGCCGCGCACGCGGCGACCCCGACCGCCACCGCGGCGGTCGACGCGACCCGAAGCACCACCGAGTGTTCGGGCGGGCCCGGCTTGTTGGCCGCCCTGACCCGGGCGAGGACGCTCACCGGTGCTCCGGGTTGGCCGCCGCGCGGGCCGCGCCGGCGGAGACCGCGCGGGCCGCGCCGGCGGAGACCGCGCGGGCCGTGCCGGCGGAGACCGCGCGGGCGAGTCGTCGCGCCGCGTCGGCCCGTGTGTACACGGCCTCATGTCGCGGCCCGTCGCGTTCGGTGGTGGCCAGCATCACCGGCGAGGAGCGGGTCAAGAGCGTCACCACGGTCCCGAGGCCCCGCCCGGCCACCGCGTCGCCCTCGGGCCCGTCGTCGGGGAGGACCACCCGCACCCCGGGCACCGCGGCCTCGGGCCGCTCGGCCTCTCGGACCATGAGCTCGCCCCGGTGGGCGGTGGCGGGCCAGTGCACCAGCCGCTGGGGGTCGCCGGCCGCATAGGGGCGCACCCCCCGCGGTTCGCCGACGCGAGCGTCGCGGGGACGGTGGCGGTCGAGCTCGGCCTGGGCGGTCGGGTGGCTGAGCATGGCGGCGTCGGGCGGGCCGGGGACCGGGGCCACCCAGAGCGGCCGGGCCAGGGGGACCACCACCCGCTTGTGCCACCACAGCAGCCCGAAGGGCGCCGCCGACGCCACCTCGAGGGTGACCCACAGCAGCGGTCCGCGACGGGCCGGGACCAGCCGGACCCGTCCGGTGCCCGCCCCGATCGTGGTGGCCTGGCCGTGCGGTGCGACCGCCTCGACCCGCGCCGGCGCCGTGGTAGCCACCTCGATCTCGAGCGGTTGGCTGGCCGTGGCATCGGTGGGGTTGGTCACGACGGAGACCCTCAGTCGAGCGCAGGCCAAGCCGGGGCCGCCCAGCCCGGCGACGGCGAACCCGGCCAGGAGGGACCCCATCGCCTGGACCCACCCGGACCCGCTGTTGTGGGCGACCGCCGCAAAGGCGACCAGGGCGACCACGGTGCCCACGATGGGGCCGACCACCTTGGTCGGGCGGGGCAGTCCGCCCCGCGGCCTCACGGCCGGGGGGCGGGGAGCGTGGCCAGCAGGCCCGAGACGATGCTGGCCGCGAACTGGCCGTCCCCGTCGACGACCAGCCGGTGGGCCAGGCTCGGCACGGCCATGGCGGCCACGTCGTCGGGCGAGACGTAGCCGCGACCCGACACGAGCGCATGGGCCTGGGCCGAGCGCACCAATGCGATCGACGCGCGGGGGCTGGCGCCCAGCCGGACCCCGGCGGCGTCCCTGGTGGCCCGGGCGATCCCGACCGCGTAGGCGGCGATGGCCGGGGCCACGCTGATCTCGGACGTCGCGGCGACCGCAGCGGACCACTCGGCGATCGAACACACCGGGCCCAGATTGGCCAACGCGTCCCGCCCGCCGTCATGGAGGGCCAGGCGGGCCTCGGTCGCGGCGTCGGGGTAGCCGAGCGTCGCGCACAGCGCGAACCGGTCGAGCTGGCTCTCGACCAACGGGAACGTGCCCAGCTGGCCGACCGGGTTCTGGGTGGCCAGCACCAGGTTGGGTTGGGGGAGCGGCCAGGTCTGCCCGTCCACGGTCACCTGCTGCTCGTCCATCGCCTCGAGCAGCGCCGACTGGGTGCGCGGCGGGGTCCGGTTGAGCTCGTCGAGCAGCACCACGTGGCTGAACACCGGCCCCCGGCGGAAGTCCCAGTTGCCGGTCTTCTGGTCGTAGACGGTGACGCCGGTCACGTCGCCGGGCAACAGGTCCGGGTGGCCCTGGATCCTCGAGAGCTCGGCACCCAGCGAGACGGCCAGGGTGCGGGCGAGCACGGTCTTGCCCACCCCCGGGACGTCCTCGATGAGCAGGTGGCCGCCCGACAGCGCGGCGACCACCGCGATCCGCAACGCACCCGGGGCGCCCTTCACCACGCGGGTCAGGTTGGCGTCGAGGTCCTGGGCCACCGCGCCGGCGCTTCGAAGGCGGCCGGCCCGGGCCGCGTCCCCGTTCGGCGTGGGGACCGCCGCCGGGGCGGTCGTCACTGCGCTCGCGGGCGCCCAACGGGCCACCTCGGTCAAGCAGACTCCCTGGTCGCTCGGGCCCCTCGGGCCGATCTGGCCCCCATTCTCACCCAGCGCGGCCGCCGGCAAGGTGGATGGAGGGCCCAACCCGGGCCGCTCCGCCCCGGTTGAGAAGGTGGAATCAGAAGGTGATGGCCGAGAGCTCGGGAATCGTCCGGAGGGCCCGTCCCCGGGCCTCCAGCCACCGGTCACGCTGCGTGGCGCGATCGGCGTCCCCCCGCACCGGCTCGACGGTGGAGGCCGGCCGGTAGGCGTCGGCGACCTCGTCCTCGTCCCGCCAGACCCCGACGGCCATCCCGGCCAGGAATCCGGCCCCGAGCGTGGTCGCCTCCAGGGTCGCCGAGAGTTCGACGGGGCGACCGATCGCGTCGGCCAGCGCCTGGATGAAGATCGGGTTGGCCGACATGCCCCCGTCGACCCGCAGCGCTCCGACCGACCGGCCGCTGTCCGCCTCGGCCGCCTCCAACAGGTCGGCCCCCCGATGCGCCACCCCCTCGAGGACCGCCCGGACGATCTCGGGGCGGCCGGTCCCCCGGGTGATCCCGAACAGCGCGCCCCGCGCGCCGAAGTCCCACACCGGGGTGGCCATGCCGAGCAAGGCCGGCACGAACCACACGTCGCCGGTGTCCTGGCATGCCGCCGCCACGGTCGCCGAGCTCTCGGCGTCGGGGATCACCCCGAGGTCGTCGCGCAGCCACTCGACGCAGCTGCCCGCCGACAGCATCATCGCCTCGACCCCGTAGAAGGTCGACCCGTCGCGACGCCAGGTGACGATGGGGAACGTCCCGCCGGCGCTGCGGTCGAGCGCGCCCGGAACGGACCGACCGGTCACCTGGTCGAGCATCCCGCCGGTGCCGAAGGTCGCCTTGGCCAAGCCCGGCCGGGTGCAACCCTGGCCGACCAACGCGGCCTGCTGGTCGCCGGCCATGCCACAGAGCAGCGGCGCACCGGTCAGGGCGCGGGCCTCGCCGATGGCCCCCGAGGAGTCGACGATCGTCGGCAGCATCGACGCCGGGATGCCCAGCACCTCGAGCACCCGCCCGTCCCACCGGCTCCCGCTCGGGTCGGTGAGCGCGGTGACGGCGGCATTGGTGGGATCGGTGACGTGCAGCGCCCCGTTGGACAGGACCCACGCCACCCAGGTGTCGATGGTCCCGAAGCACAGCTCCTCGGCCGCACGCTCGCGACCGGGATCGACCTCGTCCAAGATCGCGGCCAGCTTGGTCGCCGACGCGTTGGGCGGGAACCGAAAGCCCTGCCCCTGCAGGGTCAGGCACGTCCCGACCGTTCGGAGGTCCTGCCATCCGAGCGCAGGGCCGACCGGGGTGGACGAACGGCGGTCCCAGACGATCGTGGTGGCCCGCTGGTTGGCGATGCCGACCCCGGCCACCGCCCCGACCTCGGCCAGCGCCGCGGCGGCGGTGGTGCAGACCACCTCGGCGATGCGGTTGGCGTCCACCTCGACCAGCCCGGGGGCGGGGGAGGAGGGCAGGACGGTCTCGTGATGGACCCGGCCGACCGACCCGTCCCCCGAGACGATCGCCGAGCGGACCCCCGAGGTGCCCACGTCGACGACGAGCAGCGACGAGCTCACGGCCACGGGGTCGGCCCAAAGCGCGACGCGAACCCGAGCTTGCCCGGATTGAGGATGCCCGTTGGGTCGAGGGCCTCCTTGATCGATTGGAGGACGGCGAACCCCGGGCCGAGCGCGTCGGCCAGGAACCGCCCCCGGTTGAGCCCGATGCCGTGGTGATGGCTGATGGCCGCACCGTGCCGACGCACGCTGGCCATCGTGGCGTCCCACGCCTGGCGGTAGTAGGTCTCCTGCCAGGCCAGCTCGGCCTCGTCACCCCCCGCGCCACCGGCCGGGCGACGCCCGCCGAAGGTGAAGTAGAGGCACGCGCCGTCGCGATAGGCGTGCGACTGGTGCACCGAGGCGGCCAGCGTGCCGTCGATGCCCTGCAGGGTGGACACGACCTCGTGGGACAGCAGGGCCAGCACCGACCAACGCCCCGCGATCTCGATCGTGTCGACGACGATGTTGGCCTTCCACAGCGGGCCGAGAGCCGAGGTGTCGTTGCGCTCGTGCAACCACCGGGCCACCAGGTCGTCGTCGAGCCGTTCGGCCCCCTCGCACTCCTCGTCGCACACCTTGAGCGTCGACTCGACGACCACCGGGTCGGCCTCGTCGAGGATCACCAGGACGCACGTCCCGGCGTCGAAGTTCCGTTGCGACTCGGTGACGTCATAGAGGCGGAGGACGGCCGGCGTCGCCCCGCGCCGCAGGATCCGGCGACAGGCGTCCAGCCCGTCGGCGAACGTGGCGAAGCCGTGCGCCCGCCTTCCCTCGGCGGCCGGGCGCGGCGTGACCCGGAGCCGGGCCGCGGTGACCACCCCGAGTGTGCCCTCGCTGCCCAAGAACAGCTGGGTCAGGCTGGGGCCGGTCGCCGAGCGCGGCGCGGCGCCGTCGGTGGTCACCACCGTGCCGTCGGCCAGCACCACCTCGAGACCGACCACCAGGTCTTCGATCTTGCCGTACCGGGTCGAGTACTGGCCCGCCCCCCGGCACGCGACCCACCCTCCGACGGTCGAGATGTCCATCGACTGGGGCCAGTGGCCCAGCGTGTACCCCGTCCCGCGGGCTGAGAGGGCCGCCTCGAGCTCGGGACCGAAGGTGCCGGCGCCGACATCGGCGAGCAACGAGGTCTCGTCGAGGTCGTAGAGGCCCGACAGCCCGGTCAGGTCGAGGGACAGCCCGCCGAACACCGGCACCGACCCGCCGCAGACCCCGCTCGCCCCGGCGCTCGGCGTGACCGGCACACCGGCGTCGTGGCAGTGGCGCAGCACGCTCGCCACCCCGGCGGTGTCGGCGGGCCTGGCCACCACGGCCGGCCGTGCGGGGACCTGCCCCCGAGCCGCCCACGCGATCGACATCGGCCACCAGTCGCGAGCCGCCTCGGCGCGGGCCGAGGGCTCGCTGGATACGACCACACCGTCGTCGCGCAGCCGCTCCAGGAGGGTCTCGGGGACCTCGACCCGCGCCCCGCCCAGATGCTCGGCCAGCCCCCCTGGTCCGACGTCGACCGGGCTCGATGCGACCCGGCCCACGGTCACCTGGGATCGCCCCGTGCGGCGCCGTGCGCGGCCGGCTGGGTGGCTTCGACACCCGCCGCGGCGAGCTCCGCGGCCACCCGCTCGACGAAGCCGGAGACCTCGGCATCGGTCCGGTCGTCGGCCCAGCCGAGCTCGCCGGCCATGATCCGCGCCACCGCCGTCGCAGCCCGGGTCGCGGCCCGGGCGTCCTGGATCGCGGCGCGGGTGCGGCGGGCCAGCACGTCGCCCAGATGCACCGCCATCTCCTCGCGCACCGCGTACAGCGCCTCGGCGCCGAGGTAGGGGAGGCCGTCGACGATCGGCTCGAGCAGGTCGGGGCGATCCGCCGCGAGAGCGAGCACGGCCCCGGCGCGGCTGCCGTAGCGGCGTTGGAGGTGTGTGGGCGGGTCGGGTTTCCCGGCCCCGGCCGCGGTCGGCTCGAGCGAGGGCGATCCCTCCAGCGCGAGGTGGGTGGTGATGCAGCGCCGGGCCGGCTCGCCCAGTCCCTTCACCACCAGGTCGACGGTGTCCTCGGCCATCTTGCGCTGGGTGGTGAGCTTGCCGCCGGTGATCGTGACTACGCCGTCGCGGGCCCGCCACACCTTGTGGCGGCGGGACAGGTCGGCCGTCCGCTTGGAGATCCGACGACCGCTGGCCGGCTTGAGCAGGGGTCGGAGCCCGGCCCACACCCCGGTCACATCGGCCCGGGTGAGCCCGGCGCTGCTGACCCGGTTGGCCGCGTCCAGCAGGTAGTCGACGTCCTCTCCGGTGCACCGGGGATCGTCCAGGTCGCCCTCGTAGTCGGTGTCGGTGGTGCCCAGGTAGACGAAGCCCGTCTCGGGCCACGGGACGACGAAGATCGAGCGGTGATCCTGGCGGACCGGGATCACCCCAGCCACGTCGGCGGGGAACCGGGACGCCGGAACGGTGACGTGCACGCCCTTGGCCGGTCGCAGCGAGCTCGTCGCGTCGGGGTCGTCCAGCGCCAGCACCTCGTCGGTCCAGACCCCCGTTGCGTTCACGACCGCCCTCGCCCGGATCTCGAAGGCCGGGGCGTCGGGGTCTTCTCGGTCTCGCACCGTGGCCCCGGTGACTGTGCCGTCGCCGTCTCGCAGGAGCCCGACCACCTCGGTGTAGTTGGCCGCCGTGGCGCCGTACCCGTCCACCGCGGTGCGGAGCACGGTGAGGGTGAGGCGGGCGTCGTCGGCCCAGGCGTCGTAGTACAAGAAGCCGGCTACCAGCCGGTCGGTGTCGAGCTTGGGGAAGTGGCCGAGCGCCTCTTGCCGGGTCACCCGTTGGTGGCGCTTCCCGATCCGGATCCCCCCGGTCAGGTCGTACAGCCACAGCGCCGAGGAGTAGGAGCGCGCGACCGCCTTGGACACGACCCCGGAGTGGCCGAACAGCGGGATCAAGAAGGGGAGCGGCGAGACCAGGTGCGGCGCGTTGTCGAGGAGGTGCTGGCGCTCGGCCAGGTTCTCGTAGACGAGGCGGAACTCGCGTTGTTGGAGGTAGCGGATGCCCCCGTGGATCATCTTGGAGGACTTCGACGAGGTCCCCGAGGCGAAGTCGGCCTTTTCGACCAGGGCGGTGGTGAGCCCTCGGCTGGCTGCGTCCAGGGCCACCCCGGCGCCGGTGATGCCCCCGCCGATCACGAGGACGTCGAACGGCCCCGCGGCCAGGCGCTCGAGGTTGGCCGATCGGGAGAAGGGCGAGCGACGCGATGGCTCGTCGCGCCGGAGAGCGGGGCCGGCCATCGGGTCAGCCTGCCACAACGTTCGCGGCCGACCCACCGCGGTCACGCCGTGGTGCCAGACCATTTCAACAACGATTGTAGAAAAACAACGATTGTGATATTGTTGGTGGGCTGATGAAATCACCCGACGAGCTCACCGACCTGTTCCGGGTCAACGGCCGCAAGGTCACCGCGCAGCGCCAGTGCATCTTCCGGGCCCTTCAGGGCAACGTCGCCCATCCGTCGGCCGAGACGGTCTACGAGGCGGTGCGTTCCGAGATGGAGACCATCTCCCTCAAGACCGTCTACCAGACGCTCAACGAGCTGACCGAGCTCGGCGAGATCATGGCGCTCGACCTCGGCACCGGTGCGATCCGCTTCGACCCCAACGTGGAGGACCCCCACCATCACCTGGTGTGTCGTGCCTGTGGCAAGGTGCGAGACCTCCATGTCGAGTTCGACGGGCTGGAGGTGCCGCCCACCGCTGCCGAGGGCTATGCCGTCTCCAGCGCCGAGGTGGTCTTCCGGGGCCTGTGCGAGGACTGCCGGAAGGCCGAGCGTCGGAGCGCATCGGGACGGCAGACCGCGTCGGCACGCTGACGTCCCCGAGCATCGACCGAACACCGTTAGAGAACACCGAAAGCCGTTAGAACACCGAAAAGAGAGAAAGAGGAGCAACCATGCCCGCACTCAAGGGATCCAAGACCGAGGAGAACCTGAAGGTGGCGTTCGCCGGCGAGAGCCAGGCCAACCGCCGGTACCTGTACTTCGCGCAGAAGGCCGATGTCGAGGGCTACCCGGACGTCGCCGCACTGTTCCGCTCGGTCGCCGAGGGCGAGACCGGCCACGCGTTCGGGCACTTCGACTTCCTGCGGGAGACCGGTGACCCGGTCACCGGCACCCCGGTCGGCCCCACCACCGACAACCTGAAGTCGGCCATCGAGGGCGAGACCTACGAGTACACCGAGATGTACCCGGGCTTCGCCAAGACCGCCCGCGACGAGGGCTTCGAAGAGGTCGCCGAGTGGCTGGAGACGCTGGCCCGCGCCGAGAAGTCCCACGCCGGTCGCTTCACCAAGGGGCTCGAGTCGGTTTCGTGAGCCCGGCCCCCTGCACGCGGTGAGTCCTTCGCTCGGGCTCGAGGACATCGTCGACCTGCGCGCCTACGAGCGGGTCCGCGACGACTATCGGCGCCGGGTGATCGAGCTCAAGCGGCGCCGGCGGGTCGGGCTCGGTCCGGTCGTCACGCTGGTCTTCGAGAACGCCGAGACGGTGCGGTTCCAGATCCAAGAGATGGCCCGGGCCGAACGGATCACCACCGACGAGGGGATCCGCGACGAGCTGGAGGTCTACAACCGGCTCCTGCCGGGCGAGGGCGAGCTCTCGGCGACCCTGTTCATCGAGCTGACCAGCGAGGCCGAGCTCCGCGACTGGCTCCCTCGCCTGGTCGGGATCGAACGGGCCATCGGGATCGAGCTCTCCTCGGGGGAGGTGGTGACGAGCCGGCCCGAAGAGACCCATGCCCAGGCGCTGACCCGCGAGGAGGTCACCCCGGCGGTCCATTACGTGCGGTTCGGGTTCTCCCAAGGCCAGATCGAGGCCCTGGCGGGGGGTCCGGCCGCCCTGGTCGCGACCCATCCCGAGTACCGGGCCCGGACCCCCTTGGAGGACGTCACCCGGGCCGAACTGGTGCGTGATCTCGGGGTCCCGGCCGTCCTGGCGCCCCTCGGCTGAGCCGGAATACCGCTCACCAGGGCGTTTTCTCCCAATCGCCAGCGCTTTGACCTTTACAGGGACGCTGGGCGTGAGCCATAATTGCTGTTCGCCGATTTCGCCCGGCCCCCCTCGGGCGGCGGGTCGATCGGCGGAACCTGACCATATCCCGCCGTGACAAGGATGTTTTTCGATGAGTGCCACCACGTGGCGCAAGCGTGCCGCCTGCCGGGGTCTCGACGCCGAGATCTTCTTCCCGGGGACAGACGACGAGGCCGACGCGGCCGAGGCGAAGGCGATCTGCGCCGTTTGCCCGGTCCGCCAGGCATGCCTGGAGCATGCCCTGGGCTCGCGCGAGCGCGAGGGCGTATGGGGGGGCACCACCGAGAGGGAGCGGCGGCGGCTGGTGCGTCAGCGCCGCAAGTCGGCCTGAGCCTGGCCGTCTAGCGGTGCGGCGCCGGCCATCCCCGGGATCGGGGAGCGGCGGTAGCGTGCGGCCGTGGATTTCGACCTAGCCCCCGAACTCGAAGAGCTCCGCCAGAGCGTCCGTCGCCTCGCCCGTGACAAGGTCAAGCCCCGGGCGCGCGAGATCGACAAATCCGGCCAGTACCCCGACGACCTGTTCGAGGCGTTCCGCGACGCCGGCCTGCTCGGGCTGTGCATCCCCGAGTCGCTGGGCGGCTCGGGGGCGGGCATCCTCGGGCTGACGCTGGCCATCGAGGAGGTGGCCAAGTACTCCAATACCGCCGCCCTCATGCTCCTGCTCACCCGGCTGCCCACCGGCCCGGTGCTGATCGCCGGCACCGAGGAGCAGAAGGCCAAGTATCTGCCCGGGATCGCCGATGGGTCCTTTCGGGCCGGCTTCGGACTGTCCGAGCCCCAGGCGGGCAGCGACGTCATGGGGATGCGAACCCGAGCCGTCCCCGACCCCGACCGCACCGACGGTTGGGTCCTGACCGGCACCAAGTGCTGGATGTCGGGGGTGGCCCAGGCCGACTGGTACACGGTCTTCGCCAAGACGTCGGAGCCGACCAGCCGGGCCCACGACTCGATCACCGCGTTCATCGTCGAGCGCGGCTGGGATGGGGTGTCGGTCGGTCGATTGGATCACAAGATGGGTGTTCGGGGTGTCGACACGGGCGAGCTCCTCTTGGACGGGGTGAGGGTGCCGCCCGAGAACGTCATCGGCGAGGTCGGTGGTTTTCGCCTGGCCATGCTCGGGCTGAACGCGATGCGCCCGATCGTCGCCGCCCGGGGGATCGGCCTCGCCGAGGGAGCACTCATGTACGCGACCGAGTACGTGAAGCAACGCCAGGCCTTCGGCAAGACCATCGCCGACTTCCAGGGCATCCAGTGGGAGATCGCCAAGTGCGCGGTCGACATCGAGGCGGCCCGGCTGCTCACCTACCGCTCGGCGGTGCTGGCCGACCAGGGCAAGTTCACCAAGGAGTACGTGCCCTACCTCTCGATGGCCAAGTACCACGCCACCGAGCTGGCCGTGCGGGCCTCGGGACTGGCCGTCCAACTGCTCGGTGCGGCCGGCTACATGGAAGACCACCCGGCCGAGCAGTGGTACCGGGACGCCAAGCAGCTGACCATCGTGGAGGGCACCTCCCAGGTCCAGCTCGGGCTGATCAGCCGGGGCGTGCTCGAGGGCGACCTGTGGTGGGACTGAGTGCCGACCACCTTTGAGGGACTGGGCGGATGGCCCGGGGTGCTCGGGCGACTGGTGGCCGGCGACTCGCTGAGCGCGGACGAGGCCGAGTGCGCGCTCGACCAGGTGCTGGACGGAGCGGCGAGCGACGCGCAGATCGCCGCGCTGGCGGTCGCGCTCCGGATCAAGGGTGAGACCGTGGACGAGATGTACGGGCTGGTCCGAGCGATCCTCGCCCACGCCGAGCGGGTCGCCATCGACGGTGATCTGCTCGATCTGGTCGGAACCGGTGGGGACCGGTTGGGCAGCATCAACGTCACCACCCTGGCCGCCTTCATTGCCGCGGGCACCGGTGTGCGGGTGTGCAAGCACGGCAACCGGGCCGCGTCGGGCTCGGTCGGCAGCGCCGACGTCCTCGAGGCGCTGGGCGTGGTGGCCGATCTCGGACCGGCCGGCGTGGCACGTTGCGTGGCCGAGGCCGGGATGGGCTTCTGCTTCGCTCCGCGCTTTCACCCCGGCTTCCGCTATGCCGGGCCGGTGCGCCGCCAGATCGGGGTGCCCACGATCTTCAACTTCTTCGGGCCGCTGGTGAATCCGGCCCAGCCCCGCTACCAGCTGGTGGGCGTCAGCGACGGGACGATGGCCGAGAAGATGGCCGGCGTCCTGGGTGCGAACGGCAGCCGTCGGGCCATGGTCGCATACGCCGACGATGGGCTCGACGAGCTCAGCGTGACCTCGCCCTCCACCGTGGTCGAGGTGAACGGCGATGGGACCGACTTCGAGCTGCGCAGCTGGCGGTTGGACCCGGCCGACCTCGGGTTGCCGAAGGCAACGCTGTCCGATCTGTCCGGCGGCGATGCCGCGTTTAACGCCACCGCCATCCGGGCCGTTCTCGGCGGTGAGCGCGGCCCCCATCGCGACATTGGCGTCCTGAACGCGGCCGCGGCGCTGCTCGTCGCCGGGACGGCCGCTGACCTCGCGTCGGGCATGGCGTTGGCCAGCGATTCGATCGATGACGGTCACGCGGCCGGTGTCCTGGATCGCATGGTGGAGGTCTCACGCCAAGTGGCCCTCGAACAACTCGATGGCCGGGGGGATGCAGCAGCCGGCTCCGGGAGCCTCGGTACCGGCTGAGTTACGCGCCACCATGGACGACGTCATGGACGATGACGTGACCAACATGCAGTCCCAGGCGATAGAGGCTCCACTTCTCACGGCGCGACAACGTGCCCAGTTGTGCGCCGCCCCAACGAATCTGATCCCACCCCAGCTGCTGATACCGGCGGTCAACCTGCTCAAGCGCGTCCGAGAGGTCCACTCCCTGTAGGTAGCCGCCCAGAGACCGGGTCAACCAGTACCGCATGTTGCGGTATCCGAGAGCGAAGTCGCTCTGACGGAACTTGATGTCGAAGAAACCACCGAAGTGGAAGAAGAACGCCCCGGCCAGCTGCTGTGACGGCGGTTCGGTCACCGAGGGGTCGACGGTCGGAGACACGACCTCGACCCGGATCTGGTCTCGCTCCTCGAGTCCGCTGGCCGCCCTGACCAGCGTGTCGAGGATGGTGGTCCAGTCGCTGGTGTCGTCGCCACCACGATCCACCGCGTGTCGGTTGGCCAGTACCGCCACGTCTTCCTGAGCGCCCCTCACCTCTCGGAGCGCCTGGCCCAACGCCCCGGCGAGGCTGCCGCGCAGCCGGTTCGCCTGGTCGTCGGACAGGTTCGCGTCGCGAATGCCGGCATCGATGCCCGACGCGACCGCGGGAGCCACGGTGCCGATCCATTCGAGTCGCGAATTGGTCTTTTCCAATCGCAGGAGATCCTCGTAGATCGACTGATCTCGGCCGATGCTGAAGGCGTGGGTGCCGGTGCGGGCCCACGGGGGCAGTGGTGCGTCACCACCCCAGACCGGTGACGGCGGGGACATGGGAAAGGCCGGGTCGGGATGGATCAGGAGGAAGAGCCGCTGGTCGTCGCTGGCGACCTCCTGGGCCAGGTCGATGGTCCGGCCGAGCGGTTCGTTGTCGACCGTCCCGCCGTCGGTGTACCAGAAGAGCCCGTCCTCGGGGAAGCCGATCAGGCCGGCCTGGTCGTACTGCGCCTTGTCGGCCAGCCTGTTGAGCTGCTTGGCCGGGAAGCCGATGGCGTTGGATCCCGAGGCGATGGCGGCCTGCGCGTGGTCGAGGTAGCCGTCCGACCCGACGGCGTTGGTCAGCGTGACCTGGTACCAATCGAGGAACGTGGCCGCGTCCACGGTGGTGTGTCCGGCCAGTACCGCCAGTTTGTAGGTGAGGCCGGCCAGGCTGGTCAGCGCCATCGAGACCAGCACCGGCTCCCTTTGCCATGTCGTCTGCTCGCCCTCTGGGATCCCACCGTGTCCGAGCACCTTGGTGGCCATCTCGCTCAGCGCGCCCGACGACAGTGGTGCGTCGGTCGAATCGGTCTTCATCGCCTGGAACGAGACGTTTTCCACCCAGGCCGCCTTCAGTAGGTCGACCGGGTCGACACTGCGAAGCATCGTGCGGTCAGCAGAGCGGTGATCGAGCCGGCCGACGCCGCCGCGATGGAGTCGATGAGCATCGTCTCCTCGCCCAGTGTCTTCGCGGCGACGATCAGGGCGGCCAATGCGCCACCCTCGTACGCACCGAGCGACACCGCCCCGGGAATGGTCAGGGAAAGACGTAGTCGCGCCATGGGCCTCGATGTCCTCGGCAGGCCTGGCTGGGCCTGCCCGTTGAAAAGCTACCGGTCGTCGCCGTTTCGTTGCCGGTCCGATGGGGACCCGTCGTCGGGTCGGTCGCTCTCCCGCTGGACCGGCTCGATCGGCTTCGGCGAGGCGTCTTCTGCGTGGAGGCTCCGGTCCGACCCCGGCGGGCGGTGTGGTCGTCCGGCATCGGCTCGCTCCCAGCGGTTGCGGCGCCACACGATCATGGCCAGGCCGAGCCCGATGACGCACGCGAAGGCGATGATCGAGGGGACCGAGTAGCGCGCGGGGCGGGTCGCGGCCACGACGAGCAGCGTCAGGGCCATTTTGCGAGGGTAACGCGGCGGTTCGGGCTGGGTCGGGGTCGACCCGAAGCCGGGCCGCCGCCATGACCGGTCACCGGAGAAAGCCGGCCCTGGCCGGCCAGTAATGTCCATTCGTGCCCGCCGTGCTGGAGGTCGAGGACCTCCGGACCGAGTTCCACCTGCGCCACGCCAACGTCGTGGCCGTCGACGGCGTGTCCTTCGAAGTGGGGCCCGGTGAGTGCGTCGGGATCGTCGGTGAGTCCGGCTGTGGCAAGAGCACGACCGGCCTGTCGATCATGCGCCTGCTCCCCGGGAACGGGCACCTGACCAACGGTTCGGTACGCCTCTTGGGGCGCGACCTCGCCCCCCTGAGCGAGAAGGAGATGCAGCAGGTTCGGGGCGACGAGGTCGCCCTGATTCCCCAGGACCCGATGACATCGCTCAACCCGACCATGACGATCGGACGCCAGATCGCCGAGGGGGTCCGCCTGCATCGAGACGTGACCCGGCTCCAGGCGCGCGAGCGCGCCCTCGAGGTCCTGACGTTGGTGGAGATGCCCCGTCCGGCCGAACGGTTGGACCAGTACCCCCACGAGCTCTCGGGCGGGCTCCGTCAACGGGTGATGATCGCCATGGCGCTCGCCTGCGACCCGAAGCTCTTGATCGCCGACGAGCCCACGACCGCCCTCGATGTCACGATCCAGGCGCAGATCCTGGACCTGATCGACGACCTCCGGGCGCGCCTGCACATGGCGGTCATGTTGATCACCCACGACATGGGGGTGATCGCCGGACGCACCGATCGGGTGGTGGTGATGTACGCCGGCAAGGTGGTCGAGGAATCCAAGACCGGCGAGCTGTTCACCCGGATGCGCCACCCCTACTCCGAGGCCCTGCTGGCCTCGGTGCCCCGGCTGGATCACCCCCCCTCGGAGCGTCTGCGCAGCATCCCGGGGCTCCCCCCCGACCTGTCCCGGCCCCACACCAACTGCCGCTTCTCGCCCAGATGCCAGTACGCCACCGACCAGTGCCGCGAGCAGGAGCCGCCGCTGGTCGACCAGGACCCCGGCGCCGGCGTCCACCGCTTCGCCTGCTTCCATCCGGTCGACGGCCCCGGCGCGGTCGAGGTCGAGGTGTCCGGCGCCGCCAGGGTCCGCGATGACGTGAGCGCCGCCCGGGCCGAGAGTCTGAGCCTGGCCCCGGAGCTCCTGAGGGTCGAGGGCCTGGTCAAGGAGTTCCCCGTGCTGGCGGGGGCGCTGATCCGCCGACAGATCGGGAGCGTCAAGGCGGTGTCGGGTGTCTCGTTCACGATCCGTCGGGGCGAGACCTTCGGCCTGGTCGGGGAGTCGGGCTGTGGGAAGACGACCATCGGCCGGCTCCTGGTCGGGCTGGAGCGACCCAATGCCGGGTCGGTCCACTTCGAGGGCACCCTGATGACCGGGCTGTCCGATCGGGCCCTGCGCCCCCACCGGCGCGACATCCAGCTGATGTTCCAGGACCCCTACGCCTCGCTCGATCCCCGCATGCGGGTGGGCACCATCATCGGAGAGCCGCTCAAGGTGCAGAGCGTGGGCAACGCGGCGGAGCAGAAGGAACGGGTGCTCGACCTCCTGCGGGAGGTCGGGCTGAGCCCCGAGGCGGTGGGCCGCTATCCCCACGAGTTCTCGGGAGGCCAGCGCCAGCGGATCGGTCTGGCCCGCGCGCTCGCCCTCGAGCCCAAGCTGGTGGTGGCCGATGAGCCGGTCTCCGCCCTCGACGTGTCGATCCAGGCCCAGATCCTCAACCTGATCAAGGATCTCCAGGACCGCCGGGAGCTGACCCTGATCATGATCTCCCACGACCTGGCGGTGATCCGGTACATGGCCGACACCATCGGGGTCATGTACCTCGGCAAGCTGGTCGAGCTGGCCCCGGCGGCGGACATCTACGACCGCCCCGCCCACCCGTACACCCAGGGCCTCCTCGACGCGGTGCCGGTGGCAGACATCGCCGGATGGCGGGCCAACCAGGCCTTGCGGGTGCGCGGCGAGCTGCCCTCGGCGATCGATCCACCGTCTGGTTGCCGATTCCGTACCCGCTGCCCGCGGGCCCAGGCGCTGTGCGCCGAGGTAGAGCCGCCGGTCGGCGACTTCGGCGGCGGTCACTTCGCCGCGTGCCACTTCCCCCTGCAGACCCCGGTGTCATTGGCCCGGTCGACGGCGACGCCGGCCGGCTCCACCGACTGAGCCGGTTCAGCGGCGCTGGAGACGGACCTCCAGCGCGTCTCGCAGCGAGTCGCCGATGAAGTTGAAGGCGATGACCACCAAGACGATGCACAGACCGGCCGGGTAGATCTCCCACCAGTAGCCCTGCAGGGCGTAGTTGACCCCGTTGGAGAGCATCGAGCCCCAGTCCGTTCCCGGTGGCGGGATGCCGAGCCCGATGAAGCCGAGGGCGGCCAGCAGGAGGATGGAGTCGGCGATCTGGAACGTGGCGAACACCACGATCGTGCCCACCGCGTTGGGGACGATGTGGCGTCCCACGATCCTGGTCCGGCTGCCCCCCATCACCCGCACCGCCTGGACGTACTCGCGCACGCGCAGGGTCAGGGTTTCACCGCGTATGAGTCGGGCCGGAATGAGCCAGCTCACAAACGCGATGACCAAGATCAAGAGCACCTCGGAGGCGTGGAAGATGGTCACCAGCGCGATGAGGAGGAACAGGACCGGGATCGAGAGCAGCACGTCGACGATCCGCATCATCAAGGCGTCCAGCGGGCCCCCGAAGAAGCCCGCGGTCGCTCCGTAGAGGACGCCCACCACGGTGGCGACGACGGCCGAGAGGAAGCCGACGGTCAGCGAGGCCTGTCCCCCGAACATCAGGCGGCCCAGGATGTCAAAGCCGGTGTCGTCGGTCCCGAGCGGGTGCCCGTGCCCCGGCGGAGCGTTCTGGTTCGAGTACAGCAGTGCCCCCTGGGCGTTGGTCTGGTTGGTGGCGTAGAGGTGCGGCCCGACGAAGCAGAACAGCACGAAGAACACGATGATGGCCACGCCGACCACGGCCAACTTGTTCTGTACGAACACGCGCAGGATCTGGACCCCGAGGTTCCCGGTGCCTCGGGCCTCGCCCCCCGTCGGGATGCCGGTCATCGCATCGGGGGATACCGCTTCGAGCCCGATCGGCACCGGCGTCGACCCGGTGTCGGTGGCATAGACGGGGTCTCCGTCGACCCCCTCGCGTCCAGTCACCCCACCCGGTTCTCGTCGCCAGCTCATTAGCTGCCCAGCCGGATCCGCGGATCGGCCACCGCGTAGAGGATGTCGGCCAGGAGCGAGCCGAGCACGGTGGCGGTCGTCACCACCAGGGTCGTGCCGAGGATGGTGGCCACGTCACCGTTGTCGGCGGCGTTGACGGTCAAAAGGCCCATCCCGGGGTAGTTGAAGACGTCCTCGGTGATCAGGGCGCCGCTCACAATGGCCGGAAGGGAGAGTCCGATCAGGGTGAGGATGGGGATCAGGGCGTTGCGCAACGCGTGGCCGTAGAGCACCCGACGGCTGCTGGCACCCTTGGCCCGGGCCGTGCGCACGTAGTCCTCGGCCATCGCGTCCATCATCGACGAGCGCATGTAGCGGCTGAACGAGGCGATGGTGATGGCCGACAGGGTGAGCACCGGCAGGACGAAGGCCCGGGGGTCCTGGAAGATCGTGAAGCCTCCGCTGTTGATGGGCGGAGAGACCGGAAACCACTTCAGGTCGAGTGCGAACCAGAGGATCAACACCGTGCCCAGGAGGAACGAGGGCATCGCGTAGAAGAAGAACGACAGCCCGGTGGCCGTGTAGTCGACCGATGTGTTGCGCCGGACGACCTGGAGGATGCCGAGGGGTATGGCGACGATCAGGGCCAGCACCGTGGAGACACCGACGAGCGCCAGGGTCTTCGGGAGGCGGGCCTCGATCAGCTCGCGCACCCCCTGGTTCTGCCTGAACGAATAGCCCAGGTTGGCGTGGACCACGATTCCCTCGAGGTAGCGCCAGAACTGGTCCCACAGGGGCAGGTCGAGACCGTTGACCAGGTTGAAATGGGCGATGGAGACCGGCGTCGACCGGGGACCGAGGACGGCTCGGGCCTCGCCACCGGGGATGAGCTTGCTCAGGAGGAAGACGATCATGATCACGCCCAGGATGACGATGATCGCCTGGGCGATGCGCCTGAGGAGGAACCCGATCACGCGGCGCCAACCCTACGGGGGCGTGGGCTCCAAGTGCGATCGGAGGATGCGAGAACACCCCACCTCCCCGAGACAGCTCGCGGAGGTGGGGTGTTCAGCACTGGACCCGAATGCGTTCGTGGGTCCGACGATCCGCCTAGCTAGACCACCGGTAGTTCTCGGGCTCGAGCGAGTTCAGGACGTCCACGGGCACGACGTCTTTGAGACCCTTCACGAACTCTTGGATCTGCCCCGCCGGGTCGGGCTGCCATGCGATCGGAGCCTGCACGGCTGCGTAGTTCTCCCACTGAGCCAGGCTCACGTTGGTGGTGATCGACGCCGTGATGAGGGACTGGTTGGTCGAGAAGCCCGGCACCGACGGCCCATAGCTCCCGAAGTTGGCCGACGACCCGTTTCCGAGCAGGGTGTCGCCGCTCGGGTAGCCGTCCGGCGAGAAGGTCCATCCGCCTTCCCAGTTCTCCATCTCCCACCCGCAGCCCTGCGGGCATGCCGTGGCGTCGCTGATGACGGTGTCGAACGACGCTCCGGCGAGAGCGATGTTGATGCCGACCGAGGACCAGGAGGACTTCTCGGCGTCAACCTCGTTGGTGAAGGCGCTGATGCCGGTGGCATAGCCCATGGTGAAGCTCAGCTTCGCCCCGGCCGGGATCCCCGCGCCACACTCACCCGCTCCGGTGCCCGGCTTGGTGCAGGTGTCGGTTCCTCCCGGCACGATGCTCCAGCCGTTGGAGGAAAGCAGCTTCTTGGCCTTGGCCGGATCGTAGGGGAGCGGGTTGGCCGCCACCGTCTTGGTTGAATAGGCGTTGGTCGGGTACGTCGGAACCGGCCCGTAGGTCGGCACGGCATATCCCTTCCAGAGCTTCTTCACGTACAGCGGCTGGTCGACCAGCGACTGCATGGCCTGGCGGAAGTACAGCTGGTCGAAGATCTTCCCGGCCACACCTCCGTCACCGGTCGAGTTGAAGTTGTAGGGGAAGTAGTCGATGCCCCACAGGTACACGGGCGCAATGGTGTAGTTGGAGAGCCGCGGGTCGTTGGGACCCGCCCCCGGCGGGGCCGGGGCGACGCCCGTCACGTCCGAGAACGGCAGGTACCCGACGGTCAGGTTGCCCCCCACCAACGCGTTGAACTCGGCGCTGTCGGTGGTGTACGGCAGCTCGGTGAACTTGGAGATGGTGGGCTTGACCGGCCCCGAGTAGTGCGGGTTCGGCACGAAGCTGGCCTCGCCGTCGGGGTTGAAGGCAGACAGTGTCCACGGGCCGTCGACGATCTTCCACAACGGGTTGGTCGCGTAGGTGGCCAGGGAGTTGTTGGCCGCGCTGGGGTTGCTGGGGTTGAAGCCGGCCGCATTGGCCAGGTACGTGTACACGGTGGTACAGCCGGTGTCGTCGGTGCCGTAGGCCGCCGTCGAGCACCCTCCGGAGCCGGGCGCCTGACCGGTGCCGGTCACGTCCCACGCCAATGGGAGTGGGGTGATCTGTGACATCTCGTTGTAGGTCCACCAGTACGGGTTGACCGACCCCGACAGGGTGAAGGTCACCGTCTGGCCGGCGGCCGTGACGTTCTTCACGTCGTCGGGCATGTTGCCGGGCACGTAGCCGCAGAAGTTGTCCGCCTGGGCGTGGTAGATGTTCATGAAGAAGAGCACGTCCTGGGCGGTCACGGTCTCACCGTCGGACCACTTCCAGTTCTTCAGCGACACCGTCACGGTGGTGTTGCCGTTCGAGAACGTAGGCGTTTCGCCTATCGAGAGCGACGTGTTCAACTTGAACGCCGTCCCGACGCCGTACCAGTAGAGCGGCCGGTACATGAGGTACTGGAACTGGTCGACGTTGGCCACCGAGCACAGGCTGCCGGGGTAGAAGGGGAAGATGAAGTTGGGGGTGGCGGCGGGCTGCTCAGCCCAGGTCACCGCCTTGGAGGAGGAGGCGGAGGCACCGGCACTCGGTGACGTCGCGACCATCGCCAAACTCACCGCGCCAGCGGCCAACATGACACTGAGCAGTCGGCCCAAGATCCCGTTTCGTCGCATCGGTCACCCTTTCCGGTCGCCGACCGGTTCGTGGCGACGGCCTCATGGTTGGAGCGCTGACCCGCGCCAACTCGCGCGACGGTAACGCGTTCGCCATAAAAGTGCCATCAAAAACACCGCGCCGTTACCCAATTCATCCAGTGTTCAATGTTCGTGGCCAGCGGTTGCCCAACCCGCCCGTGGGGTCGAGCGCGCCCGATCCCGGCCCTGCGGCTCGGTGAAGAGGCGGCCGAGGCGTGCCTGGCGGGTTACCGGTCGGTCTGCACCCTGACCCATGCCCCGCCGGCGGGCCGGACGCGCCACGCCCAGTTAGGCAGCCCCAGCTCGCAGCCGGGCCGGCACAGCGCCACCACACACCCGCCGAAGCCGGCTCCGGTCAGGCGGGCACCGTAGACAGCGGGGTTCGAGCACAAGGCCTCCACCAGCGCGTCGAGCGGCGCCGTCGACACCTCGAAGTCGACCGCCAGCGATCGATGGCTTTCGATCATCACCCCGCCCGCGCCGGCCAGGTCGTCGCTCGACAGCGCCTCGGCGAAGGCGCGGACACGAGCCACCTCGGACACGACATGAGTGGCCCGTCGCCGAAGGAATGGATCCGAGAGGCGATCGAGATCCCGTGCACTGGCCCGGCCGAGCGGGACGCCGAGGATCGCCGCCGCAGCCTCGCACTCGGCCCGGCGGGCCGCGTACGGCGACCCTTCGAGCCGACGGGGCTCAGCCGAGTCGACCACCACCACCTCGACATCGTCGGGCAAGGCGATCGCTTCGGTGCTCAACGACGCGAAGTCGATCAACAGGGCGTGGCCGGCCGACGCGGCCATGCTCACCAGCGGGTCCATCATCCCGATCGGCACCCCGATGGTGCGTTCGGCCCGCTGGCAGAGCCGTGCCACCTCGATCGGCATCGGCTCGACCCCGAGTGCCAACGACAACGCCACCGCGAACGCCGCGCTCGACGAAAGACCTGCTCCTGCCGGGAGGTCCGATCGGACCTCGACCAGGCCACCCTGGACCGGCCCCACCAGTTTCACCAGCGCACCGGCGAGCCGCGCCCACGGCGGGAGCGCAGCGGTGGGGAGTTCACCCGATACCGGGATCTCGGCCCGGGCCGGATCCAGATCGGTGTGGATGACCAGGTGTGGCCCGGACCCGGGTGCGTAGGTCACCTCGACTCCCAGGTCGATGGCCATCGGGAGCGCCAGGCCGTCGTTGTAGTCGGTGTGATCGCCGATCAGGTTGACCCGGCCGGGGGCATGCGCAAGCCGGCTTGGGCTCGGACCCATCACCGTGGTGAGCCTGCCACAGGGGACTCCCATTTCCCCCAACCGGTTTGACCCGGTCGTGTCGAGCCGCCACGATCCACCCATGGGTGGTCCGCTCTCGGGGGTCAAGGTGGTTGAGCTCGGCGGCATCGGGCCGGTGCCGTACGCGTCGATGCTGCTCGCCGAGGCGGGCGCAGAGGTCATCAGGATCACTCGTCAGGATTCCCCGGCCGGCCGGGGGACCCAGGGGTCCGACCTCCTGCTGCGCAGTCGGGCCTCGATCGGGGTGGATCTGAAGTCCGCCGGCGGCGTCGGGCTGGTCTTGGACCTGATCGAACGGGCCGACGCCCTGGTGGAGGGCTTCCGACCCGGCGTGGCCGAACGCATGGGTCTCGGACCGGTCGAGTGCCGAGCCCGAAACCCACGTCTCGTCTACGGGCGCATGACGGGGTGGGGCCAAGAGGGCCCGTGGTCGGCGGCGGCCGGCCACGACATCAACTACATCGCCATCGCCGGTGCGTTGTGGCCGCTCGGACGGGAGGGGGACCGGCCGGTGCCCCCGATGAACCTGATCGGTGACTTCGGGGGCGGCGGAATGCTCCTCGCCTTCGGCGTCGTCTCGGCCCTTTTCGAGGCCGGCCGCTCCGGGAACGGTCAGGTCGTTGACGCCGCCATGCTGGACGGGGCGGCATCGCTCGTCACCATGCTCTTCTCTCTGCGCGCGCTGGGCGCCTGGCAAGACCAACGCGGCGTGAACATGCTCGACACCGGCGCGCACTTCTACGAGGTCTACGACACCGCCGATGGTGGCTATTTCGCCGTCGGCGCCATCGAGGCGCCGTTCTACGCGAACCTCCTCAAGGGTCTCGGGCTCGAAGGCGAGGAGTTGCCCCACCAGATGGACCGGACGCACTGGGTGGAGATGAAAAAGCGTTTCGAGTCGATCTTTGCGTCGAAGACCCGTGACGAATGGTCGGCGGTGTTCGAGGGGCTCGATGCTTGCGCCACCCCGGTGCTGGAACCGGGCGAGGCCCATCTGCACCCTCACGTGTCGGACCGCCAGACGTACGTGGAGATCGACGGGGTGGTCCAGCCGGCGCCGGCACCACGTTTTGACCGGACCCAGGGTCAGGCGACCGCCGGGAGGTACCTGACCGGTGACGATGCGAACGCGTTGCTCACCTCGTGGGGGCTCGAGGCCTCCCGGCTGGGTCAGCTGCGAGAGGACGGGTCCCTCGCCTGAGTGATCAGAAGTTGACGACCGGGCAGGTGACGGTCCGGGTGATCCCCTCGATCCGCTGCATCTGACTGACGACAAGTCTCCCCAGGTCATCGATCGAGCCGGATTCCAAGACCGCAATCACGTCGTAGGGGCCGGTGACGTTGTCGGCCGACACCACCCCGTCGATCTCTCGCGCCAGGCGGGTGACATCGGCGGCCTTGCCGACATCGGTCTGAATGAGCACGTATGCGTGCACCGCCATGTGCCGCTCCTTGGTTGGCTTCGCCGATCACGCTACCCGGCGACCCGAGCCCCGACCCACGACGGACATCGAGACGTGTGCGAGGGGGAGCTCACCCGGGGCGTTTTGCCGGCACCGAGATGGGTCCGAGCACCGAACCCCGAGTCGCCCCGCCACCACCGGGTCCGGCCGGTTGGGCGATCGGGAGCCACCTACTGTGGGTCGGTGGCCGTTGGGGACCGGGTAGACCAGTTCCGGGCGCTGGCCCGCCAGGCGCTCGCCGACCTGTTCGACCAGCGAGATCCGTTCGGTCGCCTGGCCCTGGTCCAGGTGCTGATGTTGGCCGGCGACACCCTGGTCACCATCTCGCTGGCCGGCACCCTCTTCTTCTCCATTTCGGCTCACGAGGCCAAGAGCAAGGTCCTGCTGTACCTGCTCTTGACGCTGGCGCCCTTTGCGGTGGTGTCGCCGCTGCTCGGCCCGCTGATCGACCGGAGCAAGGGGGCCCGGCGGGCCACGGCCACCGCGGCAGCGGTCGGCCGGGCCGTCATCTGCCCGTTCATGGCCGCCGACATTCACAGCCTGCTGCTGTTCCCGGAGGCCTTCTGTGTCCTCGTCCTGTCCAAGCTCTACCTGGTGACCAGGGGCGCACTCGTCCCCGAGATGATGGCGCTCACCGCGGCGCGCCAAGGCTCGCCGCCGACGCCGATCGTCCCCTTGGACCCGGGCCCGGAGACGGCGACCCTGGTCGGCCCCTCGTATTCGACGTCGGGCATGACCCCGGACCCCTCCACCGAGGGGGCCGGCCCCACCGCGTCGAACCCCGGTTACGCGACCCTCAATGCCCGCTTGACCCTGCTCGGGACGCTGGCCGGCTTTGTCGCATCGGCGCCGGGCATCCCGATCTTGAAGCTGGCCGGCGCTTCGGGCGTCCTCATCTTCGACACCTTTGTCTTCGCCGCCGCCGCCGTGGCGGCGCTGCGTCTCCCGGTCAGCCGACCCACCCCGGCGCGCCGCACCGTCCGTCGGCGCGCCCCGAGGCCGGTGACGCATGCCACCACGGATGCCGACGAGGCGATCGATTCCGACCTGGCCAGCCTGCAGCCGGTTGCCGAGCCACAGGTCCTGCTCGGTCTCACCGCCAATTCGCTGCTGAGGGGGATCGCCGGGTTCTTCGTCTTCATGCTCGCCTTTGGTCTTCGGAGGGTTCATGCGCCGTTGTTCTGGTACGGGTTCGCACTGGGCGCGAGCGGGATCGGGTCCCTCGTCGGACTGACCCTCGTGCGACGGATGCGCCAGCGATTCTCCGAACCCCAGATCCTCACCGCGGCGGTGTGGCTGGTGGCAGTGGGTGGCTCGGCTGCCGCAGTGTTGAGAGACCTCCCGGCGCAAGGACTGCTCGCCCTGGTGATCGGGATCGCCGGGTCGTGGGGCCAGCCGTCGTTCGACGCGATCACCCAGCGCTACGTGCCCGAGGATCAACAGGGCCGCGCCTTTGCGCGGTTCGCGACCCGACAACAGTTGGTGTGGGTGGTCGGGGCGCTCGTGCCGGTGGTCATCGCCTTCCCCCTCCCGGTTGGCGACGTGGTGATCGCGGCCGTGGCCGCCATTGGCGGCCTCTTCTACATGTCGAGCCGGCGGACCCTCCAGCATCGTGCCGTGCCCCGTCAGTTCCGGCACCGAGATGAGCTCTGAGCCGGGGCCGCCTCGGGAGTGTCCGAACCGTCGAGGGGTCACGGGTTGGGGCAGGTGACCGATCCACGACGGGGTCGGGCACCGACCGCGGGTGCCGGCTGATAGGACAGGGAGATGGTTGATCTCATCCCGCGCACCGTCCTGTTCGGCAACCCGGAGCGGGTGAGCCCGAGCCTCTCGCCCGACGGGCGCCGGCTGGCCTGGATCGCCCCCGACGACGGTGTGCTCAACGTGTGGGTCGCCCCGGTGCAGGGCGGTGGCGCCGGGTCCGCTCCGGGAGGCGCCATCGACTGGGACGCCGCCGTCGCGGTGACCAACGATCGCGATCGCGGGGTCCGCGTGTACACGTGGGCCCACGACGGACGGCACATCTTGTATCTGCAGGACCGGGGCGGAGACGAGAATTGGCGGCTGTTCGATGTGGACCTGCCGACGATGGTCCATCGTGACCTGACCCCGTACGACGACGTCCAGGTGCAGTTGATCGCGGTCGACAAGCGTTTTCCGACCGACGTGTTGGTGGGCATAAACCGCGACAATCCCGAGCTGCACGACGTCTACCGCCTCGACCTGGTCACCGGTGAGTTGCAGAAGGTGCTGGAGAACCCCGGCTTCATCGGGTGGG
>Ga0302325_10007174_pt1 | contig 24796 bp, 24 predicted proteins | sample Palsa_T0_2_FD_201948 | JGI IMG/M metagenome (GOLD analysis project Ga0302325, IMG submission 201948) | Peat permafrost microbial communities from Stordalen Mire near Abisko, Sweden - Palsa_T0_2 | ecosystem: Environmental > Terrestrial > Soil > Palsa > Peat permafrost | place: Sweden: Abisko... | reverse complement strand
CAACGACCCTGACGAGCGCGAGCGTCGAGGACGAGCTGCGCGTCAGGCGGTCTGCCAACAGTTCTCGTGGACGACGATCGCCGAGGCGCTCAGCAGCGTCCTCGAAGACGTCGCCGGGCGGCACCGGTCGTCCGGGGCTGCCTGCCCCTTCGATGCTCCTGCCCCCGATCCCGACGCCGCAGACGCGGGCGGTCCACCTGACAGCCTCCTGATCACCGGAGTCTGACGCCCCACTGCGGCCAAGCGCCGCCCGTTGCTTGGCGTGCGCCACGCCGGGTAGGACTACCGCCGTGGGCGTCGAGCATTCGAGCATTCGATGATCGACCTGACCACTCTCCGGCCTGGCCGTCCGTTTCCCCAGGGCGCCACCTGGGATGGGGTCGGCACGAACTTCTCGCTGTTCTCGGAGAACTGCGACAGCGTCGAGCTGTGCCTGTTCGACGCCGACGACACCGAGCAGCGCATCCACGTCTACGACCAGACGGGCTTTCAGCACCACGTCTACGTACCGGGCGTCGGACCGGGCTACCGCTACGGCTACCGGGTGCACGGCCCGTACGACCCGGCGCAAGGCCACCGCTTCAACCCCGCCAAGCTGCTGATCGACCCCTACGCCAAGGCGATCGATGGGGGGGTCGACTGGAACGCGGCCACTGTTCTGCCCTACGTCGCCGACGGTTCCGAGGACGCCGATTTTCAGATCGACGAATCCGACGATGCCGGGGCGATCCCCCGCAGCGTCGTGGTCGACTCGAGCTTTGACTGGGGCGAGGACCGCCGGCTCGGCTACCGCTGGAGCGAGACGATCATCTACGAGACCCACGTCAAGGGCTTCACCATGCGTCACCCCGGCGTGCCTGAGGACCTGCGTGGCACCTACGCCGGGCTGGCCTGCGAGGCGGCGATCGAGTATCTGACCGGACTCGGGGTCACCGCGGTGGAGCTGCTGCCCGTCCACCACATCGCGGACGAGAGCTTCCTCGTCGACCGGGGACTCTCCAACTATTGGGGCTACAGCTCGATCGGCTACCTCGCGCCCCATTCCGCCTACAGCTCCTCGGGCACCCGGGGTGAGCAGCTCTCCGAGTTCAAGGCGATGGTCAAGGCCCTGCATGCCGCGGGTGTCGAGGTGATCATGGACGTCGTCTACAACCACACCGCCGAGGGCAACCACCTCGGGCCGATGCTGTCGTTCAAGGGCGTCGACAACGCCAGCTACTACCGGCTCACGCCCGAGGACCCGCGGTACTACATGGACTTCACGGGCACGGGCAACAGCCTCAACCACGTCAACCCGAACGTCCTGCAGCTGATGATGGACTCGCTGCGCTACTTCGTGCTCGAGTGTCACGTCGACGGTTTTCGCTTCGATCTGGCTTCGACGCTCGCCCGTGAGCTGTACGACGTCGACCGGCTGTCGGGCTTCTTCGACGTCATCCACCAGGATCCGGTCCTCAACGGCGTCAAGCTCATCGCCGAGCCCTGGGACGTCGGTCCGGGCGGCTACCAGGTCGGCAACTTCCCGATCCTGTGGACCGAGTGGAACGGCGCCTACCGCGACAGCATCCGCGACTTCTGGCGCGGGGAGACGCCCGCCGCCGAGTTCGCACGCCGCTTCACCGGCTCCTCGGACCTGTATGAGTCAGACGGCCGTCGACCCGCCGCTTCGATCAACTTCATCACCGCGCATGACGGCTTCACGCTGCGCGATCTGGTTTCGTACAACGAGAAGCACAACGAAGCCAACCTCGAGGACAACCAGGACGGCGCCGATGACAACCGCTCCTGGAACTGCGGCGCTGAGGGCGACACCGACGATCCGGAGATCAAGGCGCTCCGGGCCCGCCAGCAGCGCAACTTCCTGGCCACGCTGCTGCTCTCACAGGGCGTGCCCATGCTGCTCGGCGGTGACGAGTTCGGTCGCAGCCAGCAGGGCAACAACAACGCCTGGTGTCAGGACAACGAGCTGTCGTGGTTTGACTGGGACAACCTCGACGAGGACCTGCAGTCGTTCGTCCGAAAGGTCATCGCGCTGCGCCGCCGCGAGCCCGTCTTCCGCCGCCGTGACTTCTTCATCGGCGACGAGGGAACGTCAGGGCTGCCCGACGTCATGTGGCTTCGTCCCGACGGCGAGGAGATGACCGAGGAGGACTGGGGGCGCGAGGATACGCACGCGCTCGGCGTCTTCCTCAACGGCCAAGAGATCCCCACCCATGACCGGGAGGGCAACCCGATCGAGGGCGCCTCGTTCCTGATGGTCTTCAATGCCCACCACGACGCGGTCGAGTTCACGCTTGCCGAGGCACTCGGCGACCGCTGGGTCACCGTCCTGGAAACCGTCGCCGCCCGCGAGGATGCGGCCCACGCGGCGGGTGACACGGTCTCGGTCGAGGGACGCTCCATGCGCGTCCTGCGGCGCCGCTAGCCCCGGCGGCTGAGGTTCTCCCGGTACCACCTCAGCCGCCGGTCGTGCTCATGCGTCTGAGTGCTCGTCGGTGTCTCCCAGCGGGCTCTCTTCGTCTGAGTCGGGTGAGAAGGGGGTGAGGGCGTCGCCGCCGCCCGTCGAGCCGTTCTTCTCGGCGCCGGGCTTGTCAGGGTGCTCCTTCGCGTCCTGCGGCTTGCGCTCGGCCTCGCGTGAGGTTGAGTCATTCATGTTCGTGCTCCTTTGATCACATGGACTTTCGCCTCATCTGATCTACCCACACAGAGCGTGTAGAAAACATCAACAAGCTGAGTGATGCCCGCTCAGCCCGGTCGTGGGCTCAGCTGGACGCCATGGCGATATCGCCGTTGGTGGCTCGCTGCGCATCGGCCGACGAGCTGTGGGCCTCGTGGCTGAGCTCGGGTGGGCTGTCGAGCACGTAGATCTCGGCGGCGAGGTCCGGATCAAGATGGTTGGCGCTCATCATCGCGATCACTTCTCGGCCGGTGAGCTGGGCGATCTTCTCGCTGCTCTCTTCGCGCATCACTTCTTGGAATTCGTGGCGTAACCCGAGCACGTTCTCGCCGCGTCCTTTGTGGACGAGCACCTGCTCGCCCTTGGTCAGCGTCTGCTCGAGCATCACCAACACGACGTTGTCGCGGATCGTGGTGCGGGCTTTCATCGGCCCGCGGCCGGTGTAGTCGCGCATCAGTTTCACGATCGCGGTGGAGATCGCCGCGGTCAGCGACCCGCTGGAGGGGCGGTCGCGCTCGGTTTCGGTCGTCATTGCCGACCCTGTCTCGCCTTTCCCTGGAGTGGTCGAACGCCGGGAAGAGGGAAAGGCGGCGAACCGCCGGAAGCGCAAGATGCATCCCCTACGCGCGTGGGGGCGCACCGGGTCATATGGCTCAGTATGACAGGTCGCACCTCCCCCGTTTGAGACCGGCCCCGCCGAGCGCGTGCGGGCGTGGCGGCAGACCGCGGGCTCCGGGGGGTTTGAAGAGCCGCCCGCCATGGGAATCCTCGGCATAGGTGCCGATAACAACGGCAAATGAGGCAATCATGAACAAGACCGATCCGTGGGCATGGCTTCAGCCCGAGGAACGCCAGGCGCACTACGAGTTCGATGCCGACTACACCGACACGCCGTATCTGACCGCGTTCGTCAATGCGGCCACGACGATCGGGACCTTCATCGGCGTGTTCACCGCGATCGGCCTTGCCTACCAATCGCACAAGGGGATCGGCGACTACTGGATCCTGATCTTGATCTTGGTGCTGGATGTCGCCGTCAACGTCGGTGCGCGGGTCACGCGGCGGCAGCGACGCCGCGCGCTCGGACCGACCGCCACCGGCCAGGCCGAGTCCGACGCCGAGCGATAGGGCGTCGCTCGACGCGTCTCGCATCGGTCCCGGGGTCACGTGACGGCCGATGACTGGTAGGTCAGGGTTCAGTGTGGACGACGACGTCGGCGATCGACGGGAGCTCGTGGCGAAGCTCTTCCTCGAGGTCGCTGGCGAGCTGGTGTGCCTGGGTGAGCGAGGCGGTCGCGCCGACGGAGATGGTGATGAACAGGACGTCGCCCTCCTGAGTGGGAAGCAGGCGCAGGTCACGTGCGGGCGTGTGCGCGTATCGCTCGACGACGGTCTTGATCGTCTGTAGCGCGTCCGGGTCGGCGCCGGCTGTCGGGTCGGCCGCGATGGGATGTTCGAGCGGTTCGAGATGCGTGCGGACGTCGCTGACGTGGGGGAGCTCGCCGATCGCGTTCTCGACGCGTTCGGCGACCTCGTGAGCGGCGGCCAGGAAGCTGTCGGCGGGAAGCTTGAGGTGCAGCGAGACGCTGTGCTGGTCGCCGTGGTCAAAGATGGTGATGTCGTGAGCTTCGCTGACGGCGGGTTCGCTGAGCGCGATCGCGAGAACTCGGTCGCGGAGCGTCAACCCGCGGCGCTGGGGTTCGACATGCACCACGACATCGCTGTCGGGCAGCACCTCTTCGATCGCCTGTTCGACGTCATCAGCGGCGGCGTGCCCCTCGATGACGGCGCGGCCGGGTGGGATCGCGACGACGACATCGGCGAAATAGCGTCCGCCGGACTCACGCAGCCGGAGGCGGTCGAGCTCGATCTCGGGGCGCAGTGAGGCGATCGCGTCACGAGCGGCCGCTTGGGCGCGGGCCGGCGCGCTGTCCATCAGGACCTGGGCGTTTTCGAAGATCAGCCGGCCGGCGGCGGTGAAGATGAAGCCGGCGACGATCAACGCCGAGATCGCGTCGCCGTCGCGAAAGCCGGCGCGGACCACGATCAGCCCGACGAGCACCGCGATCGATCCGCCGACATCCGAGGCGAAGTGAAACGAGTTAGAGCGCAGCGCGGCCGAGCCGTACCGGTGGGCGCCACGACGCGCGATCAGCGCGCGGCTGACGTTGACCACGATCGCGACGCTGATCACCGCGAACACATACCAGCCGGCCGAGAACGAGCTGCCGTTGCCGATCAGCCGCTGGACGGCTTCGATCACCACGATCAGACCGCCCCCGAGCAGGATCGACGCCTCGGCCAGGGCGGAGAGGTTCTCCGCGCGGCGGTGCCCGAAAGGGTGCGATTCGTCGGCGGGCCGGGCGCCCAGTCGAACGGCCAAGAACGTGACGACCGCGGCGACGACATCCCCGGTGGATTCGATCCCGGTTGAGACCAGGCCCAGACTGGACGCGGCCAAGCCGACGCCGAGCATCAGCACCATCAACGACGAGGCGGTGATGATCGAGATCACGGTGGTGCGCTGCTGGCCCGCCGCGTCGGCGGTCACGAGAGGGGTCTCGGCCATCGCGAGAGCGTAGGCACTTCGGCTGACCGCGCCGTCGTCGGCGCGCCGAGCGGACGGCAGCTCCTGGCAAGCATGAACGAGTGCTCATGCGATGATAAGAACATGGCTCACGGAACGGAGACCGATCTGGCGTTCGTATCGGTGCACACCGCGCGTTCGGTGGCGGAGACGATGCAGGCGCTGGCAACCCCCAGCCGCGTGCGCATCCTCAGCCGCCTGAGCGCCGGTCCGTGCTCGGTCGGCAAGCTCGCCGACCAGGTGCAGATGGAACAGTCAGCGGTATCGCAACAGCTGCGGGTGCTGCGGCATCTCGGACTGGTCGTCGGCGAACGTGACGGACGCCGCGTGATCTACGCGCTCCACGATGATCACGTGCGCGCCCTGCTCATCGAAGCGGTTTCGCACACCGAACATCTGCGCCTCGGCCTCGCCGCCTCCCCGGCTGATCAAGCGTTGACCGCGTGAGCATCCACCGGCACCACCGGCACCACCGGCACCACCGGCACCACCGGCACCACCGGCACCACCGGCACCACGGGCACCGCGGGCAGGGCCATGGGCACCACGGGCACGGCCATGGGCACGGTCGGATCGACCCGTCGATCACCCGTTCGCGCGACGGACTGCGCGTGGTCGCCACCTCCCTCGCTGTGCCCGGGATCACCGCGATCATCCAGGTCGTCATCTACGCCGCGACGGGAAGCGTCGCGTTGCTCGCCGACTTGATCCACAACGCGGGCGACGCGCTCACCGCGATCCCGCTCGGCGCCGCGTACATCGTGCGGTCGCTGAAGGTCGAGAAGCGCGCCGGCTACTTCGTGGTCGCGACGATCTTCGTCAGCGCGTGCGTCGCGCTGTGGCAGTCAATCGAGCGCCTGATCAATCCCCACGCGCTCTCGCACCTCGTGATCCTCGCGCTCGCCGGGGTGATCGGCTTTCTCGGCAACGAGGCCGCCGCGTATGTCCGGCTGACCGGAGGACGCCGCCTCGACAGCCCCCCGCTGATCGCCGACGGCTACCATGCCCGGACCGACGGGTGGTGAGCCTGTCGGTGGTGCTCAGCGCCGCCGTCGTCGCGCTCGGCGCGCCGATCGCCGATCCGATCATCGGCCTGATCGTCACCGTCGTCATCCTGCGCATCACCTGGCAGTCGGTGCTGACCGTCCGCGGCGAACCCGGCGCGTCGGCGTGATCTCCTCAAACCGCCACTGATCACCTGAGGTAGGCTGCTCCTCAGGGAGCCGGATTCGAGACTCCGAAGACGAGCGGGAGGGATTCAGATGGCAGACAGCGTGTATCGGGTAACCGAGGTAATCGGCGTCAGCGGCGAGTCTTGGGAGGCGGCGGCGCGCAACGCGGTGGAGACGGCGGCCAAAACCGTCCGCGACATTCGCGTGGCCGAGGTGGTTCGCCAAGACGTCACGATCGAGAATGGCTCACTTGTCAACTATCGCGTTCGGCTTGGCATCTCGTTCAAGTTCGACAGCGGCGACTGATCCATCCTCGTCTGCGTCGGCGACCGGCTGAGCGGTCGGTGAACCCGAACGCCGCTCACGACGTTCGGGCTGTTCGTCGAACTCGGCCGCCAGCGCGGTCCGCTCGAACGCCGCGAGCGCCCGCTCGCAGGCTTTGACCGCCGCGACCGCCTCGGCGCGGCGCGGCGCCTCGAAATAGTCACGCGCCTCGATCGCCGCCAGCCATTTCTGGTGACGGACGAGGTCCGCCTCGGATTCCTCGAACTCCGGGTAGGTGACGCGCCCCCGGCCGCGCTCGTATTCGAGCTCCTCGTGGAACTGCTTGGTGCGCTGCACCACCTCGCCGTACTCGTCACTGCGCTCGGCCTGAAACTCCTCGATCAGCGCCGCCTCGTGCGCCTCGTCGGTGAACTGGATGACGTGGACCTCGCACTTCGCTCCGCGGGTCTGCAGCCGCTCGATCAGCGTGTCGATCGCCGACGTGGTCTGCCCGCGGACCGGCAGCACGCACACCGATTGATGGAGGTAGAGCGCGCCGAGCCGCCGCAGCTTGCGCCAGGCGTAGACCCGCTCGGCCGAGCGTTCGCGGCCGGGCGTATGGACGGTGACGAGCAGCCAGTCACGCCGAGGATCGGCCACGCGGACGACGGTAACACGGGGCCGCTCACAGCAGCTGTCGACTCGCGAGCTCCTTGAAGGGCCCGTCGACCGCCATCAGCGCTTCGAAGGAACCGCTCTGGACGACCTGGCCGGCGTCGATCACGATGATGCGGTCCGCGCGGCGGACCGTCGAGAGCCGATGGGCGATCACGATCCGCGTCGCGCGCAGGTTGGCGATCGCATCTGCCACCTCCGCCTGGGTCTGATTGTCCAGAGCGCTGGTCGCCTCGTCGAACAGGAGGATCTTGGGTCGCCCCGCCACGGCGCGGGCGATCAGGAGCCGCTGGCGCTGGCCGCCGGAGAAGCTGCTCGCGCCCTCGCCGACGACCGTGTACATGCCCATCGGCAGCCCTCGGATGTAGCGCTCGACGCCGGCGATGCGCGCCGCGTCCCACGCATCGTCGACCGTCAGATCTCGCGCGCCGACGATGTTCATCAGGATGTCGCCGGTCAGCAGCCCGGACGTCTGCATCACGACGCCCATCTGGCGCCGCAGGCCGCGCACGTCGAGTACGCCGAGATCGTGCCCGTCGAATTGCACGCTCCCGACCTCCGGGATCTCGAATCCCAGCAGCACCCGCATGATCGACGACTTGCCCGACCCCGACGGACCGACGATCGCGACCAGCTCGCCCGGATCCACCTTGAGGCTGACATCCGAAAGCACGAGCGGCTCATTCTCGCCATAGCGCATGCTGACGTGGCTGAGCTCGATCGCACCTTTCACCGCCACCGCCTCGCCGCCCTCGGATGAGGTCTCGCGCTCGGTGCTCAGGATCGGCGCGGCGTTGTCGAAGAACGGCACGGCCAGCGCCAGGAAGGTGCCCACGGCGCTGAGCCCGGTCGCCGCCGCCAACGCCTGCAGGAAGGCGGCGTTGAAGGCGAGGAAGGTGGCGGCCGAGATGCCGTGCGGGCCGATCGTCGCGGCACCGACGAACATCAGCGCGGTGGCGAACGCGGTCGCCGCCGAGAGCAGCGCGGTCAGGCGCACGAAGCCGACCTGAGCCTCGAAGAAGGCGCGCTTGACGGCCCCCAGGCGCTCGGCCCAGCGCACGAACGCGCGATCGGTGGCGTTGGCGACGCGCAGCTTGCCGATCGCTTCGACGATCTCCAGCGCGGCCTGAAACAGGTGCCGCTGAGCCTCCTGGCGGCGACGCTCGCGTACGGTCTGGAAGCGAACCAGCGCAATCACGGCCACCAGCGTGACCACGATCGCCGCCGAGGCGAACAGCCCGAGCAGTGGCGACAGGACGAACGCCAGCACCAGGTTCGCCGCCCCGACCGGCACGGCGACCACCGCCGTGGCGACCGCGGTCGTGGCCGCCTTGCCGATCTCATCGATGCCCATCACCCGCATCGTCAGATCGCCCGGCGAGAAGCGCCGGAAGAAATCCGTCGGCAGGTCGAGCAGGCGGTCCCACAGCGCGGCCTGCAGTCCTCCCGTGACCCGGCCGTCGAGCCGCAGCAACGACAGCTCCTGAGCGATCGCGAACGTCATCCCAGCCAGCGCGACGGCGGCCAGCAGGACCGTGATCCAGACCAGGTTGCCGCGCTCCTGGGTCGGGACGATCGTCGAGAAGATGAACTTGGTGGCCAGCGGCGCGGCGAGCGACAGCACGGCCGCCGCCAGGCTGAACGCGCAGAGGCGGCCGATGTCTCCCCTGACCGCCCCGGCGAGCACGTAGCGGAGCACCTGACGCGCGGTCAGCCTGCCATCGGGGAGCGGGCGATAGAAGAGGGTCGCCTGCTCGGACAGGGTCGCGGCCAGCTCGGCGTCGACCCGCACCCGCACGCCGGCGTCGGCTTGCACCAGGTCATAGACGCCGGGGCGGCGAGGCAGCAGCGCGACGGGACGACCGTCGTCGCGCCGCCGTCCCAGGATCGGCCCGCAGTCCTCACGCCACCAGCTCGCGGTCAGGCGGGCGTTACACGCGCGCATGCCGCTCGCCCGCGCAATCGCCTCGATTCGCTCGGGCTCGGATTGTCCGCTCGCCGGCGTGGGCGCGACGACGACGCTGGACCCCAGGGTGCCCACCACGAGCTCGATCGCAGCCAGCAGCGGGTCCTCGTGGCGGGCCGCCGCCAGCTCGCGCGTTCGCTTGGCTCCCAGCAGCGCGCCAAGCCCGGTGTAGGCGTTGACGCGCAGGTCACGCTCGCGCTCACCGCGCCGCTGCAACGACCGTGAGACGTCGGCGTCGGCGGCGGCCAGCCGCTGCTGTAGCCCGGCGAATAGCTCGATCGCGAGCGACTCGACGTCCATCGCCGAGGCTCCCGGCTCACCGCAGGCGCGGGCGCGCGCCAGCAACTCGGCCTGCTCGGGCGGGGAGATCTGCAGCGCCAGCACCAGAGCGGTCAGCCAGCCGACGAGGTCCGGACCGGGGTCAGGTGCGACCGGGACCACCGTCGTCTCGAACTCCAGGCCGGCGGCGACCAGCTCAAGCGCCGCTCCGCGAGGCGCCGCCATCAGCAGCTGTCCCTCGCCGACGCTCAACAGCGGGCGGTGTTGGCCGGCAGGACGACCGTCGGACCGGTCGACCGCAAACACCTGTACCTGGCCGCGTTGCACCTTCCAGGCGCAGGTCGGATCGTCGAGCCAGAGCAGGCTGCCGCCGTCCAGGATCTGCGGCGCCCGCGCCGGTCCGCTGCCCGTGAGCACGCTCATCGCGTCGCCTGAAGCGAAGCGGACATCAGGAACCGTCCGCCACCAGTTCGGCGTATTTGCCCCGCAGCGCGATCAGCTCGCGGTGGGTTCCGCGCTCCGCGACCTTGCCGGCCTCGAGGACGACGATCTCGTGGCAATCGCGGACCGTCGAGAGCCGGTGGGCCACGATCAGGCAGGCACAGCCCCGGGCCCGCAGGTTGCGGTCGATCTCGTGCTCGACGAGCGGATCCAGCGCGCTGGTCGCCTCGTCGAGGATCAGCAGGGATGGGTCGCCGGCCAGGGCACGGGCGATCTCCAGTCGCTGACGCTGACCGCCGCTCCAGTCAGCGCCCCCCGCTTCGATCCGGCGGTCAAACCCACCCTCGCGCCGCATGATGTCGTCGTGGATCGCCGCGTCCTTCGTCGCCCGCCACAGCGCCTCGTCGGAGATCGTCTCGTCCCACAGGGTGAGGTTCTCTCGCACGGTGCCCTCGAACAGGAGGATTTCCTGGTCGACGTGCGCGACCGTCGTCGCGATCACGTCGGCCGGGATCGTCGCGCGAGCCTGCCCATCCAGCAGCACGCGCCCGGCCCACGGCTGATACAGCCCGGCGCTGATCCGGGCCACCGTCGACTTGCCACAGCCCGTCGGGCCGATCAGCGCGATCCGCTGACCGGCCCCGATCCGCAGCGTCAGCCCGTCGAGCAGCGGCGGCGCGAGTGGGGCATAGCCAAACGCGACGTCGGACAGCTCCAGCGCGCCTGACAGCCGCGGACGGCGACCCTCGCCCCCGCGGGTGACCGCCGCGGCCGCCGGCTCGAGCTCGCCGGACCCGCCCGGGGCCGCCACGTCGACCGGTTGGTTGAGCACGTCGTCGACGCTGGCGAGGTTCCCGGCCGTCTGCTGCAGCGTCGACCCGAAGCGGACGAGCAGGATCAGCGGCGCGTTAAAGCCCACCACCAGCACCTGCACGGCGGCGAGCGTGCCGAGTGAGAGCGTCCCGTCCATCACCTGCGATGCTCCGACCACGAGCACGGCGGCGGCGCTCAGGCCGCCGAGCAGCGTCGGCAGGCTGGCCAGCGCCGCGCTGGGGACGCCCAGCGTCTGCGCGGAGTTGATCACCCGTGCCTGTTGGCCGACGAACCGCGCGAAGAACGTGTCCTCCTGGCTGGTCGCCTTCAGCGTCTCGACGTCGGCCAGCCCGGACGCCGCCGTCGCCGTCAGCTTGCCAAGGTCCTGGACCAGCAGGCGGTTGGCGTCACGCTGACGGCGGGCGACGTAGCGCAGCGCCACCAGATTGCCCAGCGAGAAGACGATCGTCACCAGCGCCAACGACCACGAGTAGACGGCGATCAGGACCAGGTAGAGCATCGCCGTCACCGAGCTCAGCACCGCCGCCGCGAGCTGGCTGGAGAGCAGGCTGGAGAGCTCGTCGTTGACTTGGACGCGGGTGACCAGCAGCCCGGCGTAACGCTGACCGAAGAACGCGATCGGCAGCCTCAGCAGGTGCTCGAAGAACCGAGTCGACATCGACACGGCGAGCTTGGTCGACAGCCGCAGGAGCGTGATCTGCTGGAGCCAGGTGAGCGCCACCTGAGCGACCGCGGCAGCGCCGACGGCAAGCGCGAGCACGATCAGCCAGCTGCGCTGATCGTGCCCCAGGTAGTCGTTGACGAAGATCCGCACCGAGGCCGGTACGACCAGGCCCGGGATCAGCAGCCCCAGCCCGGCGAGCAGACACAGCGCGATCGCTGCCCCACCCCCGACCAGGCGTCGGCGCAGCCCCGATACCACCGACGGCGCGCTGCCCTGCTGGGTGAATTGCGGACCGGGCGTCATCGTCAGCGCGATCCCGGTGAAGGAGGTGTCGAACTCGGTCCAGCTCACCCGGTAGGGACCACGAGCCGGATCGTTGACGTACACACCCTTGGGCGAGATCCCCTCGACGACCAGGAAGTGGTTGAACTCCCAGAAGACGATCAGCGGCAGTGGCAGCTCCGCGAGCCGTTTCGGTGAGATGCGCAGCCCCTTGGCCTCACATCCGTGCAGGCGAGCGGCCTTGACCACGTTGCTGGCACTTGACCCGTCACGGGATACCCCGCAGTCGATTCGCAGCTGCTCCAGTGGCACCCAGCACCCGTGATAGGCGAGCACGATCGCCAGTGCCGCTGCCCCACACTCCGCGGCCTCCATCTGGAGCACCGTCGGCGTGTGCACCCGGACGCGAGCGTTCCCGGTTGGGGCCGTCGGGCGGGTCGGAACTGCCTGCGGGAGCCCCTCGGCGGGACTGGGGGTGACGCTCAAAACAGATCGTGGATCGGATGCCGCGAGCCGAGGATCAGCTCGACCGCGGCCGGGGTGCCGACGCGGACCGAGGGCGGTCCATGGCCCGAGGCCCACACCAGGCCGCTGGCGGTCTTCGTCGATCGATCGAGTTTGATCACCACCTCAGCGGTGGGAACCTTCAACTTCGGCTGGGCGCTGGTCACGGAGCCATGCAGGACGAACTCAAGCCGCGCGCGCGTGGTGGCAAACCGCCCGACGCTCTGCACCGTCCCGATCGCGTCCCCGTAGGTGGCGCCGACGCCACCGGCAAAACGGATACGAGCCTTGGTTCCGACTTTGATGGAGCTGGCGGTCTCGACCGGCAGATAGGTGTAGATCACCGTCGGTCGCCCGCTCGGCTGCACCAGCGCCAACTGCTCGCCGGCGCTGACGTCGGTGCCCCGCGCCGCGTCGGTCTCGGTCACGGTCCCTCCGACCGCGGACCGGATCGGCACATCGGTTCCGGCCGGCGTGCGGATCACGCCGAGCGACTGCCCGTCGGCGACGCGGCCATCCTGCTTGAGCGCCAGGAGGCGAACCTCCCCTGCTGCGGGAGCCTGGATCGTGTCCAGCCCACCCTGCGGCAGGAGGAACCCGGGACTGTGCTCGGTCGTGGGGATCGTCGAGAAACAGGCCCAGAGGATCGCGATGACCAGCACCACGAGCACGCCACTGAGCCCGATCCAGTAACGCGGCGATGTGACACGCACCAGGCGGTCAAACTCGTCCGCTGACCCGATCCGTTGGAGTGCGCGCTGTCGAAACAGTCCCGAACTGCTCACCGCGGCGGCCTCGTCAAAGTGCCTCGGTTCACGCCATTACCGCGCGGATTAATTATGCAATGTGACAAAAAAGGAAGCTTCCATAGCTTTGCTGAACTAGTAGTTGATTAGTGCCATGGCGAGCTGCCTCGATACCCATATCGGTATTATAAGGTGCACTGCACACACGTAGTCTGACCCTGGAGGTCACTATGGAAGCAAGTAACAGTGAAAGCGCCGCAATGGGCAAGGTCATCGCCAAAGCGTGGAGCGATGACAGCTACAAAGCCCGCCTCGTCGCCGATCCCAAAGCTGTCCTCGGCGAGGCCGGAATCACGGTCGAGAACGGTGCGGAGCTCCGGGCGGTTGAGGACACGGCCGATCTTCGTCATTTCGTGATTCCGGCCCCGCCGGCGGAGGGCGAACTCTCCGAGGACGCGCTCGAGCAGGTCGCGGGCGGCACGACCAAGGTCACCTGGAAGACCTGAGCCCGGGCCTGGCGCCCGTGTGAGTGTTCACGGCCGCGGTCGACTCGCTCGCTCTCAGTTTTGACGATGCCCGTCGAGCAAGCCGGGGAAACGGCCCCGCGGGGGCTCGGCGGGTCCTTTGTACCGGTGTTTTCGGCCGGCTGTCGTGCCCATCTCATCGGCGATGAGCGGGTCCTGGTTCTCGGTCCGCAGCGGCGGCTGCTGCTGCGCGGCCGCGCCCATGCCAGCGTCGTCGCCCTGATCGACGGGCGGTCCTCAGACGGGCAGATCGTCTCGGCCCTGGCCGGCCGGTTGTCGCCGGCGGTCATCCAGCTGGCGCTGGCGCGACTCGCCGATCGTGGCCTGATCGTGCATGCCGCCCCGGACTCGGTCGGTCCGCCGCCCGTCCGCCCTCAGCTGTGCGGCGACGTCCTGGCGCAGACCGTGCTCCCGCGCCCGAGCGAGCTTCGTTGCGTCGGAATCGGCGTGGAGGGATCGATCGTCGCTCGCCTGGCCACGGCGGTTGCCGAAAGCGTGGCCGGTTCGGATCGAGGTGTGAGTCGGCGCAACTCCACCTCCGACGTCGTCACCGCCCCGGGCCTGATGGTTGCGGTGGTCGACGATTATCTGCGTCCGGCGCTGGATCAGCTGGCCGACCGGTGCCGCGCGGACGGGTGCGGGCTGCTTCCGATCCGCGGCGCCGGGCCAGAGTGGTGGTTGGGACCGTATTGCGATGGCGCAGGCGCCGGACCGATGTGGAGGCTGTTCGGCCAGCGCCTGCGAGCCAACCGCCGCGACGACGTGGACTCCCTCCGACTCGGGGCGACGTTTCCGCTCTACGGCGAGCCCGAGCCCGAGCCCGAGCCCGAGGCCTCGGACGCCGTCGCTGAGGGCGTCGCGCACGCGGCCGAGATCATCGAGCGGACGCTCCGGGGCGACCCGCCGGCGTCGATCGTTGACGCCGTGTGCGTGCTCGATCGCCGCCACGGGTCGTCGACGACGCACCGGATCGCCGTGGTCGCCGACCCCCCGGCGCGTCGCTGCCCCGGATTCGGCCAACGGCTTCCGGTGCTGAGACTCACCCGCGATCGGTCCCACGCCGACGGCGACGGCCGTCGCTCCCGCTCCCCCGAGGCGACGTTCGCGCGGATGGCACCGCTGATCAGTCCGATCACCGGCGTCGTGGCGGGTCTCGAGCGACTCCCGGCACCTGCGGGAACGCATGTGTACGCGGCGTCCGGAACGCTTGAATGGCCCGTGCCGGACACCGGCGACGGTCGGCCGACCTTCCGCCGGGGGGCCTTGGGTAAGGGCCTCAGCGACGTTCAGGCGCGCGTCAGCTGCGTGGGGGAGGCGATCGAGCTCGTCTCCGCCAGCTTCACCGGCGACGAGCCTCGGCGCCGGGCACGCTGGCGCGAGGTCCATGAGATCGCCATCCATCCGCACGAGCTGCTGCTGATCAGCGACGCGCAGCGCGCCGAAGCGGCGCGGCACCCCGTGAACGCAGCCTGGGATGGCGTACCGGCCCCCCTCGACGAGCGTCACGCGATCGAATGGGTGCCGCTGCACTCGCTGGGCAGCGGTGGGACTCGATGGCTGCCCGCCGCCTACTGCTACCTCGACTATGCCGACCCCGACTATCCCGCCCCGCCCTACTCGGTCGCCAACGCCAACGGCTGCGCGACTGGCAATACGCTTGAAGAGGCGATTCTCCAGGGACTGCTCGAGCTGATCGAACGCGACGCGTGCGCGCTGTGGTGGTACAGCCGAGCCCGGCGGCCCGGGATCGATCTTGACAGCTTCGGTGATCCACGCCTGACGGCGATCCGGGACGCCCACGCCGCGCTGGGACGCACGCTGGCCGTCCTCGACCTTCGCTGTGACACCGGCGTTCCGGTGGTCGCGGCGGTCGCCTGCGATCTGGCGGACGGCACCCCGCTGGCCACCGGTCGTGGCTGCCACCTTGACCCGGCGACCGCGATCCTGGACGCGGTCACGGAGCTCTCGCAGGTGAGCGCGGTTGGCGGCCCGGTCGATCATCCGCCGGTGAAAGGCGCCACCGCGGCCGCGCGTCCTCACCTCCTCCCCGATCGGTCGGCGGCCGTTCAGGCCAGTGATCTGCCGCCGACACCCGGGATCGACGTCTGCGAAGCGATCGAATCGTGCGTGCAGATGCTGGCGCGTCTGGGCCATGAGGCGCTCGTGCTCGACACGACCCGACCCGACATCGGCTTTCCGTCGGTGCGGGTGATCGTGCCGGGCCTGCGTCCGCTGCTGCGCCGTCTCGCGCCCGGTCGGCTCTACGACGTCCCGGTTGCACTGGGCTGGGTGTCCGGAAAGCTGCGAGAGGACGAACTCAATCCCGAGGCGTTCTGGAGCTGAAACGCCGCGCCGCCGGCAGCTGCTTCAGCACCGGTTCGAGGGCCTGGTGCGCGAGCACGGTGCCGTCGGCGGTGCGGAGATCGCCGGTGCCGGTGTCGGCCAGGAAGTACGGCACATCGGTCCGGGCGAGCGCATCGAGCTCGGCGCGCTGGACGACGTGCCACACCTCGGGCGACAGGACCGGATCCTGGTAGCGGCGCAGCTCGCGTTCGACGCGGGGCCAGCCGCCGTCGTCGCTGTGCAGCGCCCGCGCGCTGGTGAGATGGGCCAGCAGGGCGCCGTACATCGCTGTCGGCCGCAGGACCACTCGAGCCGGTCGATCCGCGAGCGCGGCGAGCGGACCGTCGGCATCCGTGAGCTCGTCTCCGAGATCGCGCAGGGTCTGGCGGGTCAGGTCGACGCCCGCCTCGAACGACCGGTGATGGTCACGCAGGTGGTGCACGCGGCCGCTCCAGCAGGGCAGGTTGGTTGCGGTCATCAGATCCAGCGCCTGCGCCGCCGGCGCCCGATCGAACCCCGGATAGTCGATCGTCTGTCCCGACGGACCCCGGACGCGACTGGGGACGATCTCGGTCTCCCGCAGCGAGAAGCCCGGCGACGCGAGCATCCGCGGGTGCAGCAGCGTCTCCGCGTCGACCAGGATCGGCTCAGCTCCTCTGGCGATGAAGTTGTCGGCATGACAATCGGTCGCCGCGAGCGCCTCCAGCACCCCGGCGAGCACGCCGAGTCTTCGGAAGTACAGGTCGACGTCTTCGCGCCGGGCGCATGGACGTCGCTGCACGAACTCACACCATCCGTAGCCGTCGCGCTCGAGCACCGCCAGCCCGGCGGGGAGATCGAGCCCACTGCGCAGCCGCAGCCAGTCGACCGCGGACGAGAGCCCTCGCTCCATCGCGACCGGGCGCGGCTTGCAGACCACGTGCACTCCGCCGGCGAACGACAGCGCCGCCACCGCGCTTCGCCGGTTGTGGGGGTCAGAGAGGCCGAGTGAGGCATCGATCAGCGGGCCGAGATGGCGGTCGCCGCCAAACTGCGCCCCCAGCGCGTCGGCGTCACCCGCGGCCCGCGCCAGCAGCGTCGCCGTCGCTTGCACCTCGAGCCGGGCCACGCTTGCCACCAACGGCTCGAGCCCAGGGAGGCGCTCCAGCATCGCCGTCCCCCCATCAGCTCGCATGTATGCCGCAAATCCAGCGCCGTCCACCGCCGGCTGCCCGGGGCTGCCGGGCGCGACCGGTCTGGATGCCTGCCAGATCCGGCTCTGGTCACGCACGTGGCTCCCCAGGAGTTGCCACATCGCGTGGAGGAAGTGCGCGCGGATCGCGCCGAGCGCGTCGGAACCCGGATCGGCGGTACCCAGCGCGTCCAGATCGGCGGCCGCCCGGTCACCGAGGTCGCTGACCATCTCCGCCACCAGTCCGGCGATCAGCCCCCGCCCGGCGAGCTCACGCGGGAACTCCGGCGGCGCCGGCGCCGCCAGCAGATCGGCGACGTCGGTCACGTCCCGATCATCGGGATGCCGAAGCCGAACTCGGCGATGCTCGTCTCCTCGAATGGGTCACAGCCGGTGGCCTGCGCGAACAGACCCGGGTCACCCGAGCCGATCGCCGAGCCGGCAAGCCCCATGTCGGTCGTCACGAGAGAGAGGGTCTGGATCGCCGCTCCGGCGTTGAGCAGGCTGATCTTGTAGGCGATCGCCGCGTACTTCCATGCCAGGCGGGGCAGGCGAGAGGCGATCACCACGAGCACCTGCGGGGGGTGCCCGGGTTGTCCCCACGCCGCTGCCGACGTCGCCAGCATCCCGTCGGTTGCCTGGCTTGGCGCGGGCAGCTCGGTCAGCTCGTGCGCGCCACCCCGATAGTGGTAGAAGCCCGGCTCCAGACCATCGCAGGCTCTGACCGCGAGATAGAACTCGAGCTCGTGCAGGGAACCGCCCGAGGGGTACGGCCGGCGGATCGTGTCCTGCGGACCGGTTCGCGCCGTGCCGGATGTCCGGGCCACACGCCACATGACCTCGGCCACCGCGGCGAGCGACACCGGACGATCGCTCATCTCTCGCCGTGACCGGCGTCGCTCCATGACCTCACGCAGGGCCCGACTCTCGGTCATCGAAACCGCTCCCAGCGCGCGCTGTCGCCCCGAATGAGGCGCCCTGACGGCGGCGGGGGAGGGGAACCGATCGGCGAAACGGAATGTCCCGCCGCGCACGATCAGGTCGTCGAACGAGCGCGCGGCATGGTGAAACAAGCGATCGTGGAACTCCCATGATGCTTGCTGCGGGGTCTCCGGATGGCCGCTGGGCTCGAGCAGCCCGTGGGCCATCGCGAGCCGGTAGAGGGCGGATCGCTCTGGCTGAGGATCGTTGTGACACCCCAGCGTCACCGGCGCAGCCGCCTGCGCAAACCAGCCGGCCGGGTCTGAGCCGTGCAGGGCCAGCTCGCAGGCGGCGCCGGGGCAGCTGAGGACCAGCGCATCGTCCACGCGGCGCAGGTAGGCGAACCGCGACAGGATCGCGCTCGTGTCCGGCGGGGGTGACGCCCGAATCGCGAAGTCACGACGGCGCGGAACCACGGTCGCCAGCCGGCGGGCGCCACTCGACACCTCGCACACCAGCAGACCGTTGGAGATGAACCGCGCGAGCGCGTAGTGGGCCCGCGCCAGCTCCCGGGCATCCGTCCCGGCGGCGCGGATGAACTCCTCCTCGCTCAGACCGGGGCCGGTGTGCAATCGCGCCAGCGCGTCGGCGAGATCGATCGTGCCCGGTGAGAGCGCCACCGGTGCCTCGTCGTCGACGGTCACCTGCACCCGGTCTGCGCTGTCGGGCGCAATCGCCACCCCCGCGCGCGTCCGCCAGCTCAGCTCGAGCGGGTGGTAGTCGCTCATCAGATCAGCACCGCGAGCGGATTGAGGTCCTCCTGACGCAGCGGGGCGTCGATCCAGCCGAGCTTCACCGGGACGTCGTACAGGCGGCCCGGAGCCAGCCGGCGCCAGAAGTGCCGAAGCCCCGGAACGATCACGCGCACGGTGGGAAAGCCGACCTCGGGCCTGGTCTGATCGAGGATCAGCACGTCGTGGCCCAGGCCGGCGAGCACCCCGCAGCACCAGTGCAGCTCTTCGCCGATGCTCGCCCGCGTGAGGTCGGCGAATTCGCCGGGATCGAGCGACGCCGGGCCGGAGGGCATCAGATACGGCTGATCGCCGATCGACGAGGATGCGAACAGCTGAACATCGGGCGCAGCGCCGGCGGCCGCGTCCTCGGTCTCGATCTGTGCGAGTTCCGACAGGGCCCGTGACACCGCGATTCTCGGACTCAGGTGGCAGCCGAGCGCGAATCTGGTTGCCTGACCATCGTCGCGATTGAACGCCACCGCCATCGCGACAGGGACCTGTGTGTCCGTGCGCAGGTCGAGCACGTGGAGCGCTCTCCTGCGCGCCGCGAACGCCTCGATCACCGCGGCGAACGGCTCGCCGTCGAACCCGTGGAGGTCGATCTCCGGGCGGCGAGCGCGGTTGTACCAGGCCAGTCCGCACGCGTCGCGTTCGATCAGCTCCAGCAGTCCCTGCAGGATCGCCTCCTCGAGCGTGTTGCCCGCGGCGCAGCCGTTGGAGTCGGCGACGCAGTAGGGCTCGCCACGGTAGCCCCCGGCGTGCGAGGTCCCGTAGCCGTAGTAGCAGTAGGCGGCCGGTGCCCAGCGTGTTTGACCGCTGATCAGCGAGTTGACCGGAACCCATTCGATCGCCTGTGAGGTGTCCAGACGGGCCGGCACCCAGTCGGCCGCCCGCTCGTCGATCGGCGAGCGCGCCGCGTACTGCTCATCGCTGAACAGGAGCAGATCCTCCGGGCGCAGCGCGATCTCGGCGACCTCGGCCAGACGGGCTCCGCGCCTGGGCTCGTCGCCGAAGAACCCGCCTGAATACCGCTCGATCGCCTCGCCCATGCAACTCACCCGTGCCTGCGCCTCAAGGAATCCCTTGCCCATCGCGCCGCCCTTGCGCCCCAGCGCCCGGCCGCCGGCGTGGGTGGCGACGGGTGACTGCGGATGGACCGCGGCGAACACGTGCATTGCACCCAGCGCGGGCATGCGCTCGACCGCCGAGATGATCCCGGTGATCGGGCTGACGAACGGCTGCAGACGCGCCAGCGTCTCGTCCGGAGGACAGGTGCGATGCCCACCATCGGCTGCGAATCGGGTCAGATCGTCGTGCAGCTTGACCGGAGCCATCGATTGGCCGAACGGCGGTGCGCTGTCTGACCGAGGCGGCGCGATTCGCGTGACCGCGTGATGCGCCATCGCCGTCTCGACGGTGTCGTAGGTGAGCAATCCGTCGATCAGCTGCTGCGGTGGCGCACCCGCTCCGAGCGCGCCGACGAGGCGGCCGGCGATCGAGAGCGCGAGCTTGATCGTCGGCGCCGAGCGGTCATCGGGGAACAGCGGAAAGGCCGCGCCGCGTTCGAGCGCGGTGACGTCGGCGGAGCGGTTCATGAGCATTCGCTCGCACAGCAGGGTCCATCCTGGCGCGGAAGCGGAGCCGTGCAGCCACGGGCCGAACCACAGCCAGCGCCCGACGGGCCGCACCACCAGCAGCCACTGGTCACGTTCGAGGGACGTGGCGGCCGCGGCGTCCAGCTCCGGACGCAGATAGTCATCGACGAGGCAGACCGTCAGTCCCGGGCCCGTCCGTCGGTTCCCTAACCGTCGGCCGACGATCTCCGTCAGGCGCCTGGCGTAGGACTCCGGCAGTCCAACTGAGATCACTGCTTCCAGCCGGCAACCGGAGCCTGCGATCGGCGATCGAATCCCTGCGGGAAGCGGTGGCGAATCCGTCGGCGCTCCGGTCGGCTCAGTGTGCGGCCGCGCGGCCGGCACGACGTACCCGCGCCGCTGCAGACGCATCAGCGCCAGATGCAGCTGTGCCGCGGAGTGCGCGTCGGCGAGCTGGGCGACGATCTCGTCAGCCGTGCGTGATCCGTCCAGCAACGGCGAGAGCGCGGGGTATACGCGTCCGTTGAGCGCGAAGCGCTCCCGTTCGGAGAGCAGAATGACCTCGTCGTCAGAGAGGACATGCGCACGCAGGTGGGCGGCGAATATCAGCCGGCCGCCGCTCGGCTCCGCGGCGAGCGAGTCGGGGATCGAAACCGGTTCCACCATGCCGACAGTGTCGCTCACGCGTTGGAGTCGTCGCAGTCGCCGAGTAGAGTCAACGGCACGTAGGTCCCACCGCGTGGGTGTTGCGCTCTTGCATTCTCTCTGTGGCCGGTCTTCCTAGTGGAGCGACGAGGAGTGCATGCATGGCAAATCAGGCGCAGCAACCAGGCCCGGGACGGTCGACAGCGTCGACGGGCTTCGATGACCTCCGCAAGGAGATCGCGCAATGCAACGAGGAGGCCCAAAAGAAGGCCCGCAAGATTCGCGACGCGCGCGACCGCGCACGGATTCTGGCTCGCCGAAAGGGCAGCGCTCTCTAACTGCCGCGACCGCGGTGGGCCACGTCCGGGGGCCAGAGAAGGTTCTGTGGCTCAGGACGGGTCAGCGCATCGGTCCGACGGCCGGGGCGCGGGCTTCAAACGCTCGCTGACGGCGAAAGTGTTCGAGGATGAGCACGCTGACCAGCGCCACGTACACGCACCACAGGGAGGTCAGCTCATCCACTCGCACGACCGCGGCGGCGATCACGCCGACCAGGCTCACCACTCCAAACCAGCGCAGGTGGCGGCGGCTTGACATCAGCGCCGGGCCGCAGGTCACGGCGACGTAGAGCACGCCGATCAGAAGGTCGTTGGGTGTATGCGTGGTGTAGTCGATACACCGGGCTTGCTGGTGGGCTCCCACCGGGTAGGCGGTGACCTGCCAGAGCAGGTAGACGCCCAGCAGCAGGCCAAGGCCGACGAGCGGCCACATCCATCGCGCTCGACGGCGGTCAGGCTCCAACAACGTGAACCCCCAGGGCACCAGCGCCGGCAGGACCGCGTGGGCGAAAATGATGTACGTCTGCTTGGCGGTGTCACCCACCCTCCATGAGACTTCGCCGCGGAGCCCCAGCCAGACGAATCCCTCCACGAGCTGATGGATTCCGAACAGCAGCGGCAGCGCGCCGACGATCAACTCGCGCCGAACGCGCACGCGACGCAACGTCTCGACCCCCACCAGAGTGACCACCGCGCCGGCGCTGAAGTCAGCCTGCGGTGAGAAGCACATGGGCCTCTGACCCTAACGTGACCTCTGCGACACGCCGCCCCTGGCCAGCTCGGCGCTATCTGTGTCGACGGCGCAGGCGGATCGGCCCACGCGCCTGCGCGATGTCGACGACCTCGCCGCGCTGAGTGACCTCGATCTCGCCATCGGCGACGAGCTCGGCGGCGGCGGCGCGGGCGCTGTCCATCAGCGGACGGAAGTCCGCGCCGGCCAGCGCGCGGGCGGCGTCGGAGGGACAGATCGTCTTGCCGGTTCCGCGGCGCTCCAGCAACTGCAGGATCACGGCGCGCAGTCGAGCCTGTTCGGAGGGGATGGGAGGCATTGGTGTGGAAGGTACGTCGTCCATGCGCGATCACCGAATCACCGAAGACCGTCCCGATGGGCTCCAAGCACTGATACGGTCAAAAGACGGGAGTACCAGCCTGACGCCCGCGCCCACGAGTGACAGCGCCATCTGATTCTCCGAAACCGCCCGAGTCGCGGAGTTCGTTTGACGCTTGAGCCTGACCTGACGATCGTGGAGTGCGCTGGCCCTGATGAGCGAGGACCCGCCTTTCGCCGCAAGGTAGTCCTGAGTGTGCTCGGAGCCCTCGGGGTCGCATGCGCGCTGGGATTTGTGCTCGCCGGACGCCGTCATCAGTTCGTCGCCGCGCTGCACAGCGCTCCGATCTCGCTCCTGGGGCTGGCCGCGGCGCTGCAGATCGTCGCGCTGCTGGCTCGCAGCGAGGCTTGGAACATCTGCGTGCGGGCGGCAGGGGGATCGGTTCCCCGGCGGCTGCTGTTTCGCGCGGCCGGAGTTGGCTACCTCGTCAGCGTGTTGAACGGATCGTTGGGTATGGCCGCGCGAATCGCCTCGCTGCGCCGAGTCGCCGGGGACCGAGCGCCTCGCGTGCCGGCGCTGGTGGCTGCCGAGCTGCCGATCATCACGATCGAAGTTGTGCTGGCGGCGGTTTTCTCGTTCACGCTTATCGCAACCCTCGGCGTTCCCTGGTGGGCACCCGCGATCGCCGTGGTGGTGATGGCCGTCGTCCTGATCGGGCTGCGCAAGGTTTCGGAGTGCCGTCGCACCGGGCTCTGGGCTGGGTTGGCGATCGTCCGCAGGAAGGGTCGCGGTCGCATGATCGCGTTCACGCTGATCGCGGTGTGCTCGCAGGTCGCCCGAAACTGGCTGATGCTGCACGCGATCGGCGTCGATGTTTCGATCTTCGCTGCGATGGCGTGGCTGATCGCGATGTTCACGCTGGGCCAGCTTCCGATCGGACCGAGCATCGGCCCCGCCGCGGCGGTGCTCATCCTCGGCGCCCACGGTGTCGCCGCGACCGCCGCCGCCGGCGTGCTGGTGGCGGTCACCGGCATCACCGGGTCCGTCTGCTACGCCGCCTGGGCGATCACCGATCAGATTCTGGCGCGCCGGCCCGGCGCGGCCCCAGAGCTCGCTGTAGCACCGGTCGCCGTGGCGGTCCGATCAAGCTGAGCTCGGCTCTTTCGCCCCCGAGCCTTTAGACCTTTGCCGTGTCTCGGCGATACGCCCAGGCTGCGCCGGCCGTGAGCATCGCCGTCCACGCCGCCACGGTGATCCAGCCGCGGGCGCTCCAGGCGTGGCCGTTGAGCGCGACGTTGCGGGCCTGGACGAGCCACCACGAGGGGAGAAACTGCCCGAACGCGTGCAGGAAGCCACTCGTGATCGGGAACCAGGTGCCGCTGAGAAAGGCAAGGATCGACACCAGGCCGCCCATCAGCGGCCCGACCGAGTCGGTGTTCACGAGATGGCCGACGAGCACGCCGAGCGCGGCGAACGGAAGGAGACCGATGATGATCAGGCCGGTCATCCCCAGCCAACGCCCGGCGGGCAGGCTGACGCTGAGCAGTGAGCCTGAGATGTAGAGCACGAGCAGGCTCGACAGCGCCATTCCGTATCCCGTCAGCACCTTGGCGCGGAAGTAGGCTCCCACCGACAGCGGGCTGATCCGCAGCTGCCTGGTCCACCCGGCCTGGCGCTCGCCGGCGATGCGGGCTCCGGTCGAGATCATCGACATCATCGTCCCGAACGACGCCAAGGAGACCATGTAGTAGGTGGCGTAGGTGAGCCCGGTACCGCTGATGATCTTGTTGTGCTGCGGCGCGGCCAGCAGCCAGAAGAAGACCAGCGGAAAGCCGAGCGAGAACAGGAGGAAGCGGCGGTTGCGGAACGTGCGCAGCAGCTCAAAGCGGGTGTAGGCGATCCCGTTCATCGCGCCATCAGTTCCGGCTCGTCGGCGTCCGGCTCGCCCGTCAGCTCCAGGAACGCCTCCTCGAGGCTTCCCCCGGCGATCTCGATGTCCTTCGCCGCCGGATATTGCGTGAGCAGCGCCCGGATGCTCTGGTCGGAGTCGACGCAGCTCAGGATCACCGCGTCGCCGTGCCGCTCGGCCGTGGCGACTCCGGCCAGGCCGGCCAGGCTTGACGGATCGACGCCTGGCAGCGTCGCGCGGAGCGTCCGCCTCCCGACGCGCGCCTTGATCTCGGTCGTCGGCCCATCAGCGACGATTCGCCCGTGAGCCATCAGGATCGCGCGGTCGGCGTTGGCGTCGGCCTCCTCCAGGTAGTGGGTGGCGAACAGCACCGTTTTGCCCCGGGCGGCGAACTCGCGCATGATGCTCCAGAACTC
>Ga0302325_10007173_pt1 | contig 24796 bp, 16 predicted proteins | sample Palsa_T0_2_FD_201948 | JGI IMG/M metagenome (GOLD analysis project Ga0302325, IMG submission 201948) | Peat permafrost microbial communities from Stordalen Mire near Abisko, Sweden - Palsa_T0_2 | ecosystem: Environmental > Terrestrial > Soil > Palsa > Peat permafrost | place: Sweden: Abisko... | reverse complement strand
CCAATGAACACGGCGACACCCCTTCGGAGACCATAAGGTTCCAGCAGATATTGGTGATGATGCCGCCGGCCAGCGCGCCCACCCCGGCGCCAACGGTATTCAACCGCAGGCGCGGCCCGATCACCGCCACCAGCAGCGGCGCCAGCATCGCGTCGGCCCGAAAGGCGAAAGCCAGGAAGCTGTAATTGACGATCAGCTTCAGCACGTCACTCGCGCCGATCAGCACACCCAGCGCCACCACCACCACGATAGTGCCGCGCGCCACCAGGATGCCTTCCCGGTCCTGCATCCGCGGCCGGATATAACGCTGATACAAATCCCGCGTGACCATGGTGGCGATGCCCAGCGCCAAGCCGCCCGCGCAGGTGACTACCGTGATCAGAATCGCGCCCAACAGGACGCCACTGAGCAGTGGGGAGAAGTAATGCGCCGCGAAGAAGGGCAGCGCCTGCGCCGGGGCGATGTTCGGTTCATGGATTTTCATAAACAGGCCGACCGCAACCCCGCCGAGCCCGAATACCGTTGTGCCGACGCCGGCGACAATGGCGCCGATGCGCGATTGTCGCAGATCCCGGCCGGATAGCACGGCCTGCACATAGACCTGCGTTGTCAACACACCGAACACGATACCGAGTCCGTTTCCGATATCCTTCCAGAATCCGTTGCCGAACAGGCTGAAATACTTGGCCGGCAATTGCGCCTGGAACGCTCGGAATCCGCCGCCGAGGGTCAGCGCCACCGCGCCGAACACCAGCAACGCGGTAAACGAGATCAGCAGCTTGGCGAAGCCCGCCACCCCAGCGCTGATAGCCCCGCCCAGGAACACGTAGGCGATCACCAGCAAGCTAACCAGCAGGAACACCAGCGGCGCCGGCCAGTTCAGCAGCACAGTCAGCAGCGTAATCGCCGCTGCCGCCTGTCCGGGTATGGTCAAGAAGATCCCGATACTGTCGGACACCGCGACGAATGGCCGGACGGGATTGCCGAAGGTGCAGGCCAGGAATTGCGGCAATGTTTCCACGTTGGCGCGCCGCAGGGGCGCGGCGAACAGGGTTGCCAACACTACGCAACCGATACCGGCGCCCAGCGTGAACCACCAGGCAGGCATGCCATAGACGAATGCCGCCTGCGCGATACCAACGGTGGAAGAACCGCCCACCAGCGCACCGACAATGATGCCCGAAACCGCGGTCCAACCGGCGCGCCGCCCGGCTACGGTGAATTCGCTGGTGGCCCGCACCGCCCTACCCGATACCAGCGCGATCAAGGCAACGCACAAGGTGACAAGCATCACGCCCAGCATCATTCCGTATTGCACGTTACTTGTCCCTGATTATGAAGCTCCGGATCGTGCGCGCAGAAGAGTCACTGGCGCGCACCGAACAATTCTATTTCATCGCACCAAGCGCTCGGATGAGCACATTAAGCGATTTTCCCGATAAGCGTATCACGCTTCTCCGATTCTGCCAATAGGGGTGGTTGCTTCGCTGCGGTACGGACAATAAGGGCTGACACCGGAGTGAGGCGCGGCAGTTGGGTTCCGCAGAAATAGACTAGTTCGGCCATGGATCGCGACCGCGCCTGGGCGCGCCATAGCGTAGTCTTGACGTAAGACTCCCATTGAGGAACGGACCTCGGTTATGCTTCCACGGACGCGCCAAAACCCCAGCACCTAATCGAGAGTTTGCCATTGACGTCGCATGCGGAACGAATCGGTTCGCGAGTGTGCCAAAAGCAGATGGTTTTGGTGGGATCTCAGCGAACTGACCGCACAGCAGTCCGGGTTAGCGAACGCCCAATGAGTTCGCGGCGGTCTTGAAATCCTCAGTTATGACTGGCTTAAAAAATCGAGGCAGGTCAAGGGAAGCTTCACTGACAGGCTAACGGAAATATGCCTCCCGTTGAAATGTTATTACGGGTGAAAATATCCGGTAGTATTTTCGGCGGGGTCGCTCTAGTTTCGGCCCTGAACCACGCGCAAGTGATTGCACGATTCCATCAAAGCCCGACTCTCAAGGCGTAGCGAAAGCGCGGAGTTAGCGTCCGCTACGCCTTATGGGACCTGTTTCGCGGTTAGATGCGAGTGCCAGGACGATCGCTCATTGCGTAATCGGCCGGCGCCTCGCTTGCTGAACTAATGTCCTCGCCGCCGGTTTCCTCGATAATCTTTTTGGCGCGGGATACCCACTCGGAACTGTCACAATGCACCGACAGCAGGATGCCGCCGGCCTTCACGCGGCCTTCGTAGCGCTTCGCCTCATATTCGGGAATCCCCATTCCAACCAAAGACCCGACGATGCCGCCCGCAACGCCCGCCGCGCCCGCACCCGCCAACATGCCCATGATTGGCCCAGCTGCAATGAAGGGGCCGAGCCCTGGGATAGCTAGTGCGCCGATGCCCACGAGCCATCCCACTATGCCTCCCAACACTGCTCCCGAGGCCGCTCCCGTGGTGGCGCCCTCGGGAGCCTTAGTGTCCTTGTGATGGACGAAGTCCTTGGTGCCGACGTTCTCAGGCATCAGGACGGAGACGTCCGTGTTGCGGAAACCAGCGCCTCGTAAAGCCTGCAAAGCGCCACCGACAGTTGCGCTGTCGCGAAAGATTCCGAAAACTGCAGTATTCTTTCCTGCCATGATAATTCCTCCTAGCGTTTTTTGTGATTAAGTCTCTTCGGTCCTACCTACTTGGAGCGACAGTCAACTCGTTCGTAACCTTCCCGCTCCGGCGATCTCCGTTGCCTTTATCCTCAATGGCCTTCTTCTCGTCCTCTGACTTCGCTGAGCCCCTGAGCATCACGATCCCGTCTTGTGACGTGATGTTGACGTTGTGGGCAGTAGTGGAAAGCGACTTGTCGGAGACTACCGCTTTCCGGATTTTCTGCACGAGCTCGCGGTCGGCTTTGCGCGCGCTGCCTTGGTCGGTGGTTGGTTGGGCCCTCAGAGCGGGGGCAACGAGAGTAAAACCGCATGACGCCGCCGCTAACTGAGTTGCCAGGGCTATTGTCGAAGTGAATGTGTACCGCATGCGGACATGCAGTGCAAGAGCGATGCCATCCAGCTTTTCAGCGCGGCGTTCTTTGCTTTCTTCTTGCTAATACCCAATGCGGTCCGGAGCCAGTCAGAAATAATTACAGAGAGACGCTTCCCCGCGACCAGTGTTAGAAAAATGTGACAGGGCCGTCTCTAACGCCGGTGCAGCACTGCGCGCCGATCTCCGGGCGACAGCTCGTCCAAGAGAGCCGTAAAAACGGCGTTAGCCCTGCCGAAACCCGCTTCGCTCGAATGCTAGCCATAGCGGAGTCCGCTATCTACATCGTCGCTTCTGCGCACCACGTCGTATTGTTCTTCGAGATCATGCTGCCGCTCGATTGACAGGTTCAGGTTTGCTGACAGAAAAAGGAATGACACTCCGGTTCGCATTGTCTGCCGCAAACGTGGCGATGCCGGTTTCCATCGCGACCCTTTTGGATAATTTTCCGGACCCGCGACTCAGAAGCTAAATGAAATCAATTCGAAAGATCCATCCGCTGGTCGGACTATCGTTCTCCGGCCAACCTGGATGAAAGCCAGCATCGCAGCTAATGAGTTCCCCGTTGTGCATGGCAAGGCCGTGCGGGTCCGCGGAGTCGGGCACGAGTTCCACCATTTCAAGCACCTTGCCGGTTGCGACATCGTATTTGAGAAGCCCCGAGCGGCCGTCAGAGAATTTATTGCTGTCGTTTCCTATTACTTGCCAGATCGCGCCATTGTCCCACGCGATACCGTGAGAGCGCGTTCTACCAGGAACTTCGTAGAAGGGTATCATATACTCCGGCTGCCAGGTGGTGGGATCCACTCGAAGAATTCCATGTAGTCGCAGCGATGCGATCCAGAGCTTGCCTTCGTGCCACAAGGCGCCATGACAGCCTCCTCCGTCCTTCGCCGTTCCTAACGGAATCTGCCGATGACTGACCACTCTGGAGTTCATGTCCACCTGGAAAACTCCAAATGGCGGTTCATTGGCGACCATCCAGGCGTAACCACCTCCGTAGGCCATCCCGCTTGTGTTGCGGGAGGGAGTCGTCACCGTCTTCAACAGTTTGCCATTCCAATCGACGAGCCAGGCGCTTTCAGATAAATCTTTCGGTTCAGTCATGTGAAACATGGCTGCCAGCTCGCCTGACAACTTTTGCTCGCCAATCCACAAGCCCTCGTCCGCGACCGCAATCGCATTCGGAAACCCTGGAGGGCTCTTGAACAGCTTCGTTGTTTTTGCCATCCGAGACGGAACACGGCCGTCGCTAGCGGAACCCGCACCAGCCGTTCGCACCGGGGCGATCGATCGTTCCTGCGCAAATGCCGCATGCCCCCGTCCCAACCCCAAACCTAAACCGACGCTCGCGGCGAGGAATTCTCTTTTGTTCATTGGTCCTCCGGGCGATTTCGCTCACTGGTTCATCTGGCATTATATACTTCTCTGTAAGATCGTTTCTTTTTGTCGGGTACAAAAAAAAGGGACCTGCGCCCGCCGATTGCCTTACCGCCGCGCATCGCTCGCTTCCAGGACTAATCGCGGAAAACTTCGCTTGCAATTTCTCATTCAGCAGATGGAAAAGTGGCAGGAACAACTACAAGGCCGTTGTTATTTCCAGTGAACTGCTCCAGGCCGTGTTTGGCCCCACGCAGCCGGGGGTGTGGGGATGGTGAAACTCCTCATGCGGGCAGAGGCGCCCTAAGCCGCCCCGATCGCTATGCTGCGTCTGGGCGGTTGCGCTTTCGCTACGCCGAAGCACAGATGACTGGAACCACAGATGCTTGGAACCCTTGACCGAAATCCAAACGCATGCTAGCCTTGAGCTTCCTGCTAGCTCGCCGCCACCAGTAGCCGGCAAGCAGCCGCGCCCTGAGACACGGGCGTTTCAGGCATCCGCCAAGTCGCTGAGCAGCTCGGGATCACTCTCTCAAAATTCAGTTCACCGGAGGCATGAGTTTGCGTCGAGCCGAGCAAAGCCTTTGCAAGAGGTCACCATGCAAAATCGGCAACTGATTTTCAGATCTTTGCGGATCTACGGAACTGCCGCCGTGATTGTCCTGGCGGGAGCCGGTGGCATGCAGGCACAGAGGCCCGCATCGCAAGACGGCGAGTTTCTGAGACAGTATTGCGTCGCGTGCCACAATCAAAAACTAAAGACCGCGGGGCTGGCTCTCGACGCCCTCGACCTGCGGGATGTTTCCAGGAACGGCGAGCTACTGGAGAAGGTCGTGCTGAAGGTCGGGAGTGGCGCCATGCCGCCCGCCTCGGCTCGGAGGCCGGACAAAGTCGCGGCGAACGCATTTCTGGCTTCGCTCGAAATGTCTCTCGATCGCGCCTCCGCTGCTCACCCGAATCCCGGCCGTCCCATGATGCTCCATCGACTGAGCCGCACCGAGTACCTGAATTCCGTCCGCGACTTGCTCGAAGTCCAATTGAATCCCGACGACTCGTCGCTGCTTCCGCCGGATGACAGGAGCCATGGTTTCGACAACAACGGGGATGTGCTGGGACTCTCCCCGCTGCTGCTGGAACGCTACCTGTCCATCGCGCGCCGAGTGACTACGGCTGCGCTGGGGCCTCAATCGCTCGCACCCAATGTTTATACGCGCCGCGTTTCCTATGAACTGCCTCAGACGAAATGGATCGACGGGCTGCCCTTCGGGACGCGCGGCGGCACGGCATTTTCATATCGATTCCCGACAGACGGCGAATACACGATCAGGCTGAAGCTGCAGCGCCGTTACGACAGAATCATCGGTATCGACCGCTATGTCGGCGGCGCGGACACGGACGACAAACCTCTGCGGGAGCGGATCGTGATCGGAGTGGATGGGAAGCCCGTCGCCCTCTTCGCGATCGGTATGGACCAGACTATCCGTGAGCCCCTCGACATTCCCTCGGATGGGTTCCTTCCGATGAACGGGATCCCAGCCGAGGAGCCGGTGAAACAACTTACCAAAGAAGAGGAAGCCCAGCGCGGCGGTAACGCCGACATGGCGCTGGAGGTGCGACTGCCTGTTAAAGCGGGAGAGAGGCAGATCAGCGCGGCTTTTCTGGCCCGATTCGTACCGGTGCCCGGGCAGGTCCGCGAGCAGTTCGTATCCGGGACCGGAGGCCCGCCGCGCCCGATGGGAATCGACAGCGTGATTGTCAGCGGCCCCTTCACCACTACGAAAACCGGGGTTTCAGAAGAAGCAGCCAGCCGCCGGCGCATCTTTACTTGCCGGCCCGCTCGAGAAGCGGAAGAACTGCCTTGCGCGAAAACGATCTTGGGCACGCTGGCGCATCGGGCCTATCGCCGGCCCGTGGCGGAGGGCGAATTCGACGACCTGCTGGCGGCGTACAAGGAAGGGCGGAACGACGGCGATTTCGAGGCCGGAATCGGCATGGGACTTCGCCGCATGCTGATGGATCCGGCGTTCCTGTTTCGAGTCGAGCGCGACCCGGCTGGAATCGCCCCGGATACCGCATATCGCATCACCGATCTCGAACTGGCTTCTCGTCTTTCCTTTTTCCTGTGGAGCAGTATTCCCGATGAGCCGCTGCTCGCCGCCGCGGAACGCAAGCAGCTCCGGGACCCCGCCATCCTGCCGGCCCAGGTTCGCCGCATGCTGGCGGACCCCCGCGCGAAGAGCCTGGTGACGAATTTCGCCGCGGAATGGTTGTCGCTCCGGATTGTCGAGGGCGTCAAACCCGATCCGATCATATTTCCCGAATTCGACGACGGCCTGCGGCTGGCCTTTGAACGTGAAACCGAGTTGTTGCTCGACAATGTGCTGCTGGGCGACCGCAGCGTTCTGGAGCTGTTGAGTGCGAACTACACCTTCGTGAACGAGCGCCTGGCGCGGCACTACGGTATCCCGGACGTGTATGGCGACCAGTTCCGGCGCGTCACCGTGACGGACGGCATTCGCGGAGGGTTGCTCGGTCAAGGCAGTGTTCTGACCGCGACATCGTATCCGAACCGCACATCTCCGGTGGTGCGCGGGAAATGGATTCTCGAAACCCTGCTGGGCAGTCCTCCACCACCTCCTCCGCCCAATGTTCCGGCCTTGCCGGAGGCGGAGGCGACGGGAAAGGTGCTGTCCATGCGGGAGCGCCTCTCGGAACACCGCAAGAACCCCGTTTGCGCCGGTTGTCATGCCCGCATGGACCCTCTTGGATTCGCGCTCGAGAACTTTGACGCCACCGGAAAATGGAGAACCGTCGAGTCGACCGGTCCGGCGGACAAGTCGCGTAATCCCATCGACGCCTCGGGACAGCTGGCCGATGGCACACAATTCGACGGAGCCAAGGGACTGAGGCAGGTATTGCTGGAGCATTCCGACCAATTTGTTTACAGGATGACGGAGCGGCTGCTCACGTATGCTCTGGGACGCGGGAGCGACTGGTACGACGCGCCGGCCATCCGGGCGGCTGTCAGCCAAGCGAAAAAAGATGATTACCGCTTCTCGGCGCTCTTAATGGGGATCGTCGAAAGTCCCCCATTCCAGATGCGGCTGTCTCAGGATGTCGAATCCCTGGCGCAATCCCAACACGGTTCGGCGACGAATAAGACAGGAAGGGAAAACTAAACGATGTTTATCTCAAAACACTCGCTCGCTCGGCGTTCGTTTCTGCGCGGCATAGGCGCGACGCTGGCCCTGCCGCTCCTGGACGCGATGACGCCCGCGTTCGCCGCCACGCGTAAGGCGATACCTCGACTTGGTTTTATGTACATCCCGAATGGCGTCAACCTGGCGCAGTGGACCCCCGCCGGTTCAGGGACGGATTTCGCATTCTCGCCGACGCTGAGCGCGCTGGAGCCCTTCCGCGACCGCGTGACCGTCCTGTCGGGATTGGCGCATCATGCCGCCGACCGGTTGAACGACGGCGCCGGGGACCATTCCCGCGCCGCCGGAGCCTTTCTGAGCGGATGTCATGCCAAACGGACCGAGGGTGCCGACCTGTATTTGGGCATTACCGCCGACCAGATTGCCGCGAAATCGCTCGGCAAAGAAAGCCTGCTCCCTTCGCTCGAACTTAAGCTCGACGACAGCGACCTCGATCCCCTGTGTGACGAAGGTTATACCTGCGCGTACATGAACACTTTCTCCTGGAGTTCCGCGACCACACCGCTGCCCATGGAGAACAACCCTCGTCTCGTCTTCCAGCGCCTCTTCGGTGAGGGGCAAAACGCGAAAGAGCGGGCAGCCCAGACTCGGGAAGACCGCAGCATTCTGGACGCCGTCACCGGCTCCATGAAGCGCCTCGAAAGCACGCTCGGGCCGGCCGACCGCCGGAGGGTGGACCAGTATTGCGATTCGATTCGCGAAGTTGAGCTCCGGCTGCGGCGAATCGAAGCGCACAACGCCGATGCTACCGCGCGCGTGCAGGCCGGCACGCGTCCGCTCGGGATCCCCGACAATTTCGAAGACCATATCAACCTGATGTTCGATCTGCAGGTGCTGGCGTTTCAGGCCGACATCACGCGCGTGACCACGTTAATGATAGGACGCGAAGAAGGCGGACGGAGTTATCCGCAGGCCGGAGTGCCGGACGGGCATCACTCAATTTCCCATCACGATAACAATCCCGAAAAACTCGCCAAGCTCGCGAAAATCGACGCCTATCACGTGAAGCAGCTTGCCATCTTCCTCGGCAAGCTCCGCCAGACCGAGGACGGTGAGGGCACGCTGCTCGACAATTCCATGATCCTGTACGGAGGCGGCATCAGCAACGGCAACATGCACAACCACGAAAGATTGCCCATCGTTCTCGCCGGCGGCGGGGCGGGCGAGCTGAAGGGCGGCCGTCACCTCGAATACAAACAGGACATGCCGATGTCCAACGTGCTGCGGAGCGTTCTGGACAAGGCCGGGGTCCACACCGACGCGCTGGGCGACTCGACGGGTATGCTCGCCGAACTCTGAGTTCCGGATGGAGACGCGAATGCCGAAACTTGTTTCAGTTCTCGGGACCGTGATCGCGCTCTTGGTCCCGTGCCTCGGCTCGCCGCCCGACCTCGAATCCGTCGTGGGCGCGGTCAAGGCTGGGAACATCGCGGCGGTTAAACAGAAGCTTCAGTCGCATGGCGATCCTAATGCGGCGGATCCGGACGGAACCACGGCCCTTCACTGGGCCGTGCAAACGGATCGGCTGGACTTGGTAGAGGCGCTAATCTCGGCGGGCGCGAAGGTGAAGGTGACGAACCGATGGGGCGTAACGCCGCTGGCTCTGGCCGTGACCAACGGCAATCCCGCGATCACTCTGGCGTTGCTCCAGGCCGGGGCGGATCCGCGGGCCGCGGTTCCGGTCACTGGCACGCCGTTGCTGACCGCCGCGCGCAGCGGCAATCCCGAGGTGGTCAGAGCGCTGCTGGCCGCCGGCGTGAACCCAAACGAAGCGGAAGAAACCAGCGGACAGACCGCGCTGATGTGGGCGGCCGCGGACGATCATCCGGCCGCGGTGAAGGCTCTTCTTGCCGCGGGCGCCGATGTCCGAAAGCTGTCTCGTAAGAATGAGACCGCATTGTTCTTCGCCGTTCGCACGGGAGATATCGGGCTTGTCGGCGCACTGCTCTCGGCCGGCGCGGACGTGAACGGACGAACCCAGCCGGACGAGCCCAAGCTCAGCTCCGACGGCGACCCGATGCTGGTGGTCGCCATCGTCAACGGGCATTTCGGACTCGCTGATTTCCTGCTGAGCAAGGGGGCCGACCCGAATGCGGCAGGCACACGCTGGCCGCCGCTGCATGCCCTGGTGCGTATCCGCAACTACGAGGAATCGCAATATCCTGCGCCGAGGACCGCGGAGGGCGATCTGGACAGTCTGGAACTGGCCCGGCGGCTGATTGCGCACGGCGCGGATCCAAATGCAAGAGCCGCCACCAAGACGGCGCGGCGCAACCCGGGTGACATGAATTACACCGAATTCAAAGGGGCCACGCCATTCTTTCTAGCAGCCAAGGCGGGCGATATTCCCATGATGCGTTTGTTGCTTTCGGCGAAGGCGGATTACACCACGCCGATCGACGAACATACAACACCGCTGATGGTTGCGGCCGGCGTCGGATGCGTGCCTGGGCAATGGCTGGAGCCGGAACGCGACATCTTCGAAGCCGTGAAGCTACTGGTGGACGAGCTGAAGGCCGATGTCAACGCGGTTAACGATCGCCACGAAACCGCTTTACACGGCGCGGTGTGCCGAGGCGCGGACTCCGTGATCCAGTATCTGGTGGACAAAGGCGCGAAACTCGACGTCAAAGATGTGGAGGGAAAAACCCCGCTCGATGTCGCCTTGAACGGCATCTTCAGAGGGGATTCCATCGGGACTCCGCCCGTTATCGTGCTGCATTTTCCGGAGCACACCCAGATCCTGATGAAGAAGCTGACAGCTGAACATTCAGCCGATCCGCCGAAGCGCGCCGCGCTGCAATAAGGCTTCCGGCAACCTGGATGTTTGGCGATCCGGCATTCGGCCAAAGCGCGGCTTCTTCATGCACTAACTCCACTGAACAGAATATTTTAACAATTCTAAGTAACATTTTAAGTAACTGCTATTGACAAACCATCCTCGACCGACTTATACTTTTTCCTACTCCAAGTAAGCAAGTACCACGTCGTTCTACTTTCGAGTGGATGAAGCGCTAACTGTGACGGTAGGTATTGCTTCCCTCCGTCGTTTCGCTGTGTCATCCTGCACGCTACACGTCGAGCCTAGATTGAGAACTTAACTAATCCACTGAATAAAATCAGTGCAGTTCCAAGGGGGACGTCTTGCTTACATCGACTCTTTCTCGCCTGACTTTTTTGGGTAAGTACTTTTATCTCGCCCTGCTCGCCTTCTGCTTGGTGGCGGGCGCGAATGCCCAATCGACGTCTGGGACTGTTCTGGGCACGGTCAAGGACGCCAGCGGCGCGGTTGTAGCAGGGGCGACTGTAAAACTCCTCAACACGGGAACCAACGCCGCTCGCTCAACGACCTCGAACGAATCGGGTTCGTTCCAGTTCTCTAACCTTGATTCGAGCTCTTATCAACTGGGGATCACGGCGGTCGGTTTTGAGGAGGTTCGGTTTAATCCATTCGATTTGGGCGCCCGCGAAACCAAGCGCGTAGACGCCGAACTAAAGGTTGCCACGCAGAGTACGACGGTGGACGTTGAAGCCACCGTGGGCGCCGCGCTGCAAACCGATACATCCAATATTGCGGAGACGAAAGGATCGCGGGAGTTGGTCGACCTGCCGGTAGCCATTACCACCCGCGCCCAGGGGTCCACTAGCGCGATGTCCACGCTGACGGCCCAGCCGGGCGTGCAGACGGATGCGGCCGGCAACATCTCCGTCGCCGGCACATTGCCCGCGCAGCTATCGATAAGCATTGACGGAATCAGCACTATGGGGCCGGGGAGTTTTAACGGCCAGGGCGGGGCGGGAGCGATTTCCGAGTTATTTCCATCCTTCAACGCGATTGCGGAGATTCGAATTAGCGAAAACCTCAACCCCGCGGAATTCGGCGGCGTTTCCGATATCACCACGATCTCCAAGTCCGGTACGAATTCGTTGCATGGCGGCGCGTTCGAGAATGTGCAGAACGACGACTTTAACGCTGCCGACTTCTTCAGCCACCAAGTTCCGGAACTGAAGATGAACAACTTCGGAATTTTCATGGGAGGTCCCGTGGTCCTGCCGAAGCTGTACAACGGGCGTAACAAAACATTTTTCTTCGCCAGCTTCGAGGCCTTGCGGCTGCCTAAGTCGGTGCCTGAAATCCTGAGCGTTCCGACGGCTGCCATGCGCACTGGCGATCTTTCCACTTATCTTTCGCCGCAGAACTGTCCCACGGCCCCCTGTCAGTTGACCGGTTACCCGGGGAATATCATCCCGACGAACCAGATTTCGGCTTATTCGCAAGCCGCGCTGGGATTGTTCTTCCCGCTGCCGAACTACGGGCCGCCGGGGGCCGTTGCCAACAATTACCTGGCGAACTTCGCTATTCCAATCAAGAGCAACCAGGGCGATGTCCGCGTGGATCAGTATGTGGGATCCAAGCAGCAGTTCTATGCGCGCTATACGTATAAGAACAAGCGGGCGTTTCAGGTGCCGGAGGACAACTTTGGAGCTGGGCCCGTGGTGAGTCCCTCGGAGGGATCGAACTCCGTTCCCGAAGTGGATCAGGCCTTGACGGTAGCCTGGAACTACACCATTACGCCGACCCTTATCAACGAATTGCGCGTCGGGTATAGCTCAAACCACGAAGCCAGCAGTCTCGGCATTACGGCGCAGCAGGCTGCCAACACTTTAGGCCTAACCGATCTCCCCACGCCGCCGCCGGCAGGCTATGATATTGTTCCGCAAATCACTATAGCCGGGTTCGTTCCCACGTTCGGATTTTCTTCCGTCGCCAATCAGAGCACCAAGCAGATCCTCGAAACGCTTACGAAAACCAAGGGCTCGCATACGATGAAGTTTGGCGCGGATTATCGCCAACTGACCGCCTACGGTACCAGCGCCTTTTTCAACATCTTGGAAGGGGGATATACTTTCAACGGCTCAGTGTTGAGCGGGTTGTTGGGCCCTGGACCCGCAACGCCGTTCGCGTCCTTCCTTTTGGGTTATCCGGACAACGCCACGATCGCCACCACCGTCCAACCGAACGTGGACGCCATGGCGAAGCATTTCGCTACATTTGCCCAGGACGATTGGAAGGTGACGCGAAACTTGACGATCAACTACGGCCTGCGCTGGGAGTATCACCCCATGTTCCGCGACCGGTATAACAACCTGGCGAATTTCGACCCCACCTATTCCAGCGTGCAGAACGGCCAAACAGTGAAAGGCGCCGTTATTATTCCCGGAGCGGGCACCTACGGCATCACCAGCCCGGAATTCGTGGAAGCCATTGCCCCGACGCCGGTGATTCTTGCGTCGCAAGCCGGTGTTCCAGCCGCCTTGCGGTTTTCCTCCAAGCGCGACTTCGCGCCGAGGGCTGGCTTCGCATGGCGGGTTTTCGGCAACGATAAGACCGTCCTGCGCGGAGGATACGGAAAATTTATCGAGGCACTCATGGGTTCCGCGGCCATCAGCGCGTGGGCTGTGCAATCGAGCGATGTCGGTTTCTTCAACAATTCGATCGGGGCTAACGGAGTCCCCCAGTATTCACTTCCCTACGCTTTCCCATCCAACATCGCCCAGCCGGGATCCTACAGCTTCTATCAAGCCACCAATATTCACTACCAGGATCCGTACGTGCAGGAATGGAACGTTACAGTGGAGCGAGATCTGGGAATGGGAGTGGGCCTGCGCCTGTCCTACGATGGCAATCATGCTTCCAATCTCGGGATGCACAGCAACGCCAACCAGCCTGACCCCAATACTCTAGGGTTTGGCAACCTGCCTACTTCGGCCTTCCCGTTCCCGTCGTTCCAGTACCTGCAATACAACACAAACATCGGTTTCGCCAACTACAACGCAGCCACGGTCTCGGTTAAGAAGCGTTTCTCGAAGGGACTGCAATTCCAGTCCAGTTATTCCTACACGCGTAACTTATCCAACGTAGACGGCGCTGCCACCGGCTCGGCGGATCAGTATGCCGGTGAATTTGGAGGTGTCATCTCGGATCCCAAAGCTCCGGGCCTGGACTACGGAAATATTGCCTACACGCGCCGCGAGCGCTTTCTGACTACGTTCCTATATGAACTGCCGTTCGGCAAGGGCAAAATGTATATGAACAATGCCAATCGATTGGTGGACGGGGTTTTGGGCGGATGGGAACTAAGCGGCGTGCTGCTTTTCCAGAGTGGGCCTTTTATGACCGTGTCCACCCTCGACGATCCCTGCGGCTGCGGTTATAACGCGTTCAACCCCACTGGGGGCCGCGCCGATACCGTTGCCGGCATCAATCCTTACGCCGGCCAGTCCATCGGCCAGTGGATCAACCCGGCCGCATTTACCAACCCGGGCAACGCCATCGGAAGATTCGGAGATGCCAGCGCCGGCAATGTCGTGGGACCTGGAACACAGGCCGTATCGCTGTCGCTCCTCAAGAGCGTCAGCATCACCGAGCGGGCCCGCATCCGGTTCGGCGCGCAGGTGGGCAACGTCCTCAATCACCCCAATTTCGCGGTGCCGGGCAATCTCACCGTGGGGGTCGCCGGATTCGGGCAGCTGACCCAGTTGCAGACTGCGGAAGGCGCCGGGCCTCGGGATATTCAATTGACCGGGCGCATCAATTTCTAGGCACTGAGGGGCGCTTTGGCGGCGGTGGCCAGGAGCTATTCCACAGTTATTTTTATGGTGTGTGCCGCTTCGAGCAGCCCATCGCTGGCCACCGCCTGGACCCAATAGACTCCGCGGGCAGGAAACGTCGCCATCGTGCTGCTTTCGGCGGCTTTCCCAGTGACTGGCGTGGTTTCCGGATCGAGAGTCGCCAGCCCGGGGCCTCGATACTGAATCCATTTGAACGACAATCCGCCATGCCCGCGGCCGCGAGTGGCGGGAATGCCATCATCGGCCGCCGCTACTGTCAGCTTGATGGGCTGGCCGACTTTAGCGGTCTGATCCAGGCTCCCGGACGTGATCGTCGGCGCCGTGTTCGGAGGGTCCGCGGGCGGGGCCAAACCGGCGCCTCCAGCGTTCATCTGTCGCACGCCGTCGTCGGTCTCCCATTCCGGCTGCAGCCAGCCAGTCGCCGTGCAGGTTTCGCCGTGCGCGGTAACGGTCCAGATCAGCTTTTTATCTTTGTCCCAATCTTTCGGCAAGGCAACTTTGAATACATACCGGTTCCGCCGGGTGTAAAAGTGCGTCGGCTGCCCGCTATCCGCGCCCGTGTTGAAGTTATTGGCCGGGCCGATGGGAACGTCCACAATCTCTCGCTGGTTCCGGTTGAAATAGCCGAACCACATATTGATCGTGCCGTCGGCATTGCGCTGCCAGCCTTCGAACACGGGTTGCACGCTGTCGCCGCTCTGGCGCGCCACCGGAAGCTCCGGAGGAAGTTGATCCTTGATCCCTTGCGCTCGCAAACCCAAGAGAGCAATGCAGGCTGCGAACCAGACTGCCGCCAGGATCCGCCGGCATTTGAAAAAGCTCGTCATCCTACTGCAGAGAAGCAGTACTCTTCAAGTTCGCCTTGGCGCGGTCCGCGACGGCTTGCTTGTACTCTTCCTCCGTCAAGTAGTACCAGTTGATCCAGGAGAAGCCCATTTCGTCGATGGTGCGATTTCCCCATCCCACCCAATTGGTTGGATCGGGATTGAATTGGTTTCCGCCGGTATTGTCGTAAATCGAAATCACGTGCAGGATGGTGCCGGCCGGAACGATCGGCGCCACGTCGTCGGCGTACTCGTAAACCACGTGCCAGTTGAACTTGAACCGGTCCACGCAACTCACAATCTCCGTCCGCATCCCAACCGGACGGTCTCCGCCATTGCTCGCAGGCGGGTACATCAGTTCCAGGCATTGCGCCTGGCCGCGATTGTGCATGTGCGGCTGGAACGCCGTGATGACGGCCGGCTTGGTCAGCACGGTATAACCATCCGCGCGGACGTTCTTGGTGTTTGGACGGATGTCCAGTTCGCTGGCCGATCCCAATTGCTGCGCGTGCGCGACGTGCTTCGGCGTCACGCCTTCCGGATATAGCCGCAGCCCTACGACGATATTCATAGGCGTGTCCTCGCCGTCGGCGTGCACATGGACGTTCGCCATGATCTTCGCGCCGGGCTTTAGCAGCATCCCGGTTCCTTCCGGGAAGGTATCGCCGAACTTTCCAACTGCGTATTCCTCAAGATGGATCTTGCCTTGCAGCGCTCCCGCTTCGTCCGGTTCCACCAGCGAGGATTCCACGTGATGGAGCACTTTCACGCCGCGGATCGGCTTAATCTCCATGGCGGCTATGTAGCGGTCGGTCTTCAAACCCAGGTCTTCGGTCGGCAAATCCAGCCATTGGTCGGCCTGCTTGGCTTTCACGATCACGTCTTTAGTCAAACTGACCACCACATCCGGCTTGCCGATGTGCCACCGGTCGCTATCGTCGAAAACGCGAGGCTTGGGCATGTCGGCGGGGTTGCCCATCGGCGCGCCCGCATCCACCCACTCGGAGACGGTCGCGATTTCCTGGTCGCTCAGTGAGGCATCATTCTTGAATTTCTGGATGCCCACCGAGCGATCGATGTACCACGGCGGCATGTTCCGTTGCACCACTTGCTGTTTAATGGCCCGGGCCCATGGTCGAGCGTCGGTATAGGTCAGCAGCGGCATCGGTCCGATGCTGCCCGTACGATGGCAAGTCTGGCACTTTCGCTGAAGGATCGGCGCTACGTCTTTGGCAAACGTAACCTGATTCGGGGCGGCAGTTTGAGCCCGGCCCGTACCGCTTGCCCCTAAAAGTGCCAACGCAACCGAAAGCCCGGCACTGAACCCATTTGCAACACTGACTGTCATCCCCATGGATATGGCCTCCTCACGCGTTAGCGGATAGGAACATGCCCTGGCGTCCAATCGATTCGCCGGACCGAACACCAGCCGCCACCCGCCCGGAACAATGATAACGTAGCCTGAACCCCCGGTTAATCATCGGTTGCTCTACAATAGGAAACCGACCGGAAAGCTCCAGGAGACTTATGAAACCGACCCTGATGTTGTCATTGGCAACGGCAATGGTTGTCGCCCCGCTGTCGTTCGGGCAAAAAAAGGCGACGATCGAGAATGTTCGTGAGATTGCGTTCACCTCGGCGCCGAATTTCTTGAAGCTCCCAGCCGGGGAGTATCTCGGCGAATCGGTTGCGGTGGCGACCAACTCTAAAGGCCATGTTTTTGTCTTTCATCGAAGCGCCAATACGCGGCTGTTCGAATTCGACCAGGCCGGCAATTTCGTAAAGGAAATCGGCAGCGGGTATTACGGCTTCGAATTCGCGCATTCGGTGCGCGTCGATAAGGAAGACAACATCTGGACCGTTGACGAAGGCACCAACGTGATCACAAAGTTCAGCCCGGATGGAAAGGTGCTGATGGTTCTCGGCAGCAGGCCTCCGGCTGTTCTTGGAGCCACGGCTTACCCCGTTGGACCGAACCAACCGTCGCAGAAGTATATTTTCTGCAGGCCGACGGATATCGGCTGGGACCCTCAGGGCAATATTTTCGTGTCCGATGGATACTGCAACAATCGTGTCGTGAAATACGACAAGAACGGCCGCTTTCTGGCGCAGGCGGGCAGCGAGAAAGCAGGCAGCGCCATGGGAGAGTTCAATCTGCCGCACGGTCTGCAGGTTGACGGCCAGGGTAATGTCTGGGTGGCCGATCGCTCCAACAACCGTTACCAGGTGCTCGACAATAACCTCAAGCCTCTCCGGGAAATTACGAATCTCGGCACTGGCTGGACGTTGTGTATTTCATCAGGGCCGCACCAATACGCATTCTTTTCGAACTCGAATCCGAATGGCAACATGCCGGGGACTTGGGATACCACGGGTGAGATTTACAAGGCGGAACTGGATGGAACCGTGCTTGGCAAGTTCGGCCACCCCGGCAAACTCGCTCCCGGATTCCAGGTGGTCCACATGATGGATTGCCGGAATCCGAACGAAATCATCGTGGGAGAAATCGAGTCCTGGCGCGTGCAGAAACTTGTTCTCCAGTCAACTCCGACCAGCGCGGCCAACCCGGCCAGACAAGGAGCGAGTCAATGACCCGCCCGAACAACCTGATGCGAGCACTGCCGGCCGCAATGTTGATGGCCGGTTGCGGGCTGATGGCTCAGAACGATGCGCCGGAAATCAAGTTCGACTCCGTGCCCAATGCGGTGCAACTTCCCTCGGGAATCTATCTCGGCGAGGTCGGCGGCGTGGCTACCAATTCGCGCGGCGATCTGTTCGTCTACACACGCACCGGCCATCCTACCGTCACGATCGGCACCGCCCGTCCTTTTGCGCACGGCGGTTCAAGACTGTTCCAGTTCGACCGCAGCGGTAAATTCGTGCGGGAGATAGGCAAGGACTCATATGCCTTCATGGTCGCATCGCAGGTCCGGGTCGACGCGAGCGACAACGTCTGGGTGGTCGACGAGATGACCAACATGGTCATAAAATTCGATCCTCAAGGGCGCGTCGCGATGCTGCTCGGGCGGAAAGCCGAGAACGTCAATGTTCCGGCCGGCGGGGGCCGCGGCGGGCGGGGAGGCGGAAACGGCGAGGGACCACCGACTGACCTGTTCAACCGTCCGACCGACGTCGCCTGGGACGCCGAGGGGAACATATTTATCGCCGATGGTCTGGGGAATGCTCGGGTCGCAAAGTTCGACAAGAATGGAAAATTCGTGAAATCCTGGGGCCATAAGGGGGATGCAAACGGCGAGTTCGCCAATGTCCGCAGTATCGCGGTTGACGCGCAAGGCAACGTTTACGCGGCGGATAGCGGGAATAAGCGTATTCAGGTCTTCGACAACGACGGCAATTTCAAGACGGCCTTCAACAACGTTGGAAATGCGCAGGCGCTGTGCATGACGAAGGGACCCAATCAAGCACTCTTCGTCTCGAACTCCAATCCCCCGGACGATATCGACAGCGCCGGTGAGATTTACAAAATGCGCCTGGACGGAACTATGATCGGCAAGTTTGGCAAAGCCGGTAAGTTGCCAAAGGAGTTCGGGACGGTGAACGCAATCGACTGCCGCGACCAGAAAACGCTGTATGTCGGCGAGATCGGCAATCTGCGGGTGCAAAAGCTCGCGCTGCGTTAGGCTTTTTGACAACACTGGGCTCTATCGCGCAGTTGGACCGCGGGAGGCCTTTGTTTTGGCGTCTGCGACTGTCGTATACTGAGCGGGATCCGGATTCCGAAACGGAAGTGCCAACCCAGGAGGCAGGTCTGATGAAACGTGCCCTTTCGATTTTCGTCGCGATCTGCGCCATGGGTCTGATTCCGGGGCACGCGACCACCCTGTACTCGATCAGTCCCGGGACCATATCGGCGAGTCCCGGCGACGTCGGAGACAGCTTCGACGTGTCCCTGACGAATAACGGGCCTGACCCCATCTCGGTTGCGGCATTCAATTTCGAGGTGACGGTTGCGGACCCCGATGTTACGCTGGTCGGGGCGACTTACTCGACGGCGTTCCCCTACATCTTTGCCGGCGACTCGTTCGATCAGATCAATGCTGCCTCCATCGAGTCGTTTTGCAGTTGTTCCTATCCGCTGAGTATCCCCGGCGTCGATACAACGAACCAGACGCTGGTGGCGAACGACCTTACCAATGATTTTGCGGGAATCACGATCGCGTCCGGGGGAACTTTCGGGCTGGGGCACGTGCTGTTCGACCTCGCACCCGACGCGGCGCTCGGACAATTTGCGTTGTCGTTCACGGGTAACTTCTCCGGAGTGGTGGCAGACAGCAACAATTTGTCCGACCCCCAGTTCAACACTATCAACGTCGACGACTTTTCCGGCGGGACCATCTCCGTTTCGTCGATACCGGAGCCTTCGTCGCTCTCGCTGGCGCTGGCGGCCCTGATGGTCGCGGTCTTCCTCGCCAAGCGTGATCGCCACACCTCCTGAGCGGCCGAGTCGCCGCGCGAAACACGCTCCCGCGCGAATCGAAGGCACGCAAGCGGTGGCGGCTTTGATCCAGGGGGGCGCCCGTCATGGACGCGGGCCAGCTGTTCGCACCGGGACGGAACGATGATCGTCAGGTTTGGCAGCGCCGGTAAGTTGCCAAAGGAGTTCGGGACGGCGAACGCCATCGACTTCCGCGACGAGAAAACGCTGTACGTCGGCGAGATTGGCAATCTGCGGGTGCAGAAGCTTGCGCTGCGTTAGGCTTTCCCTAAAGCTCATGGGGGTGCAGGCCTTGTTCCCGCGATTCACAACTAGGTCCGATGCGCATTCGCAGCGAGCGTCGCGCACTTCTAGAGTTAGTGGAACTGCGCCGGTCGGCGAATCGTCGATGACTTGAATTTTAAACGACGCGCCACCTCCCTTGGCGCGCTTCGCTGGCGCTCGCAAGAGTGGTCCACAGACCTGCCGGGGTTCCGAGACCCGGCGGGTGTTTTCTCATCGCTTTGCCGGTCCGGCCGGCGAGAACTGACGCCGGGGACTGGCGGAATCGTGCTTTAGGATTGCTCCGGCGATATCTTCGAGCGGCAGGATCGTATCGACGGCGCCACGCTTAATGGCCTCGTTGGGCATGCCGAAAACCACCGAGGTGGCTTCATCCTGCGCGATCGTGGCCGCTCCGGCCTGTTTCATTTCGAGCATGCCGCTGGCGCCGTCGTCGCCCATGCCGGTCATGATCACGGCCACCGCGTTGGCGCCCGCGTAGCGGGCGGCGGAACGGAACAGGACGTCCACCGAAGGGCGGTGGCGCGAGACCAGGGGTCCATCCTTAATGTCCACGAAGTAGCGCGCGCCGCTGCGTTTAAGGAGCGCGTGATGGTTGCCCGGAGCGACCAACGCGCGGCCGCGCAGAACCGTATCGTTCGGTTCCGCCTCCTTTACGGAAATCCGGCAGAGGCTGTCCAGCCGGTTGGCGAAGGCGCGGGTAAACAGCTCGGGCATATGCTGCACGATCACGATGCCGGGCGTATCCGGAGGCAAGGTTTCGAGCACCGCCCGCAGAGCCTCCGTTCCGCCGGTGGACGCGCCGATTACGACCACTTTTTCCGTGGTTTCGAGCATCGCGCCGGTCCCCCGGGAAAGTACGGCATCCGCAGTGAGCTTAGGTTGCACCAATTGGCTGGGGCCCGGTGTGCGCAGGCGCGCCACGGCGGCGGCACGGACGGCCTGGCAGATCAGGACGCAGGATTCTTCCAGGAACTTTTTGGTCCCCAGCCGCGGCTTGGCGATGATATCGACGGCGCCGTATTCCAGGGCTTGCAGCGCGCTTTGAGCTCCCTCCACCGCGAGGCTCGAGCAGATCACCACCGGGATCGGGTGCTGCGTCATTATGTTCCGAAGGAACGTCAGCCCGTCCATGCGGGGCATCTCGATGTCGAGCGTGATCACATCCGGAACTTGTTCGCTGATTCGTTCGGCGGCGACGAACGGGTCGCCGGCCGTACCAATAACCTCGATTTGCGGGTCCGACGAAAGGACCTGGCTCAACGTTTGCCGCACCACCGCGGAATCGTCCACAATCAGAACGCGTATTTTTTCGTTTTTCATAACCGGCCATTCCGCTTTCTTGCCAACGCCGCGAAGCCCTCGTTTCCCGGTTCCAGAACCTGCAGCGGAGCCAGCCGCTGGACCAGCACTTCGCCGGTCGCGATATCGAACCGTATGGTGCGGCCCCGAACGCCGCCCAGGTCGGACGCCGCTATTCGGAATCCTTCTTCCGCCAGCACCTCCAGCGCGGCCTGGCAATTCAAGCCGCCGACTGTCGGAATCGCGGATCGATCCGCATGGACGGGGAGCACATCCGCTCCACCGAAGAGTTTCACTTCCAGTTCCCGTCTGACGGCCCCCAGCGCGTCAAACTGCTTCGCCAGGTAACGAATGCTGAAATCCACGTAACGGTGACCTTCCGGGCCGGTAGCGCCGGCCGGGCTTCTAGGCAGAACGCCGTGGCACAACGCCCCCGCGCCCAGCCGCGCGCTCCAGAATGTAACGCTCACGCACGATCCCAGAATCGTTCGCAGAATGGTCGGGCTTCGGGCCAGGCACAGTTCTCCGGGCTGAACATGCACACCTTGGGGAACCGCGATCATGCGCACTTCCGATAAGTGGCCGGCCCGGCCGAAACCAGAGGCAGCCCCATGTTTTGAAGCGATTCGGAGTGACCGGCGAAGAAATATCCTCCGGGCGCAAGGTGGCGGACGAGGTTCTCAAGAACACGGACCTGCGTGTTCCGGTCGAAATAGATGATCACGTTGCGGCAGAAGATGATTTCCGGCCGCTCGGCGAGGCCGAAGTCCCGGTCCATGAAATTGAGGCGCCGGAACTCGACCAGAGCCCGCAGCTCGGGCACCACGCGCAGCACGCCGGAATCGGGATCGCGGCTTCGCATGAAATATTTCTTGCACAACCTCTGCGGCACGGGCTTCACAGCTTCGGCCTTGAAGATTCCCATCCGCGCCTGGGCCAGCACTTCGGTCGAGATGTCGGTCGCCAGCAGGCTAAAGCGGAAACCGGGATGGGCTTCCGCGTACTCGCTCAGCAGCATGGCCAGGGTATACGGTTCCTCGCCGGTGGAACAGCCCGCGCTCCAGATCAGGGGCTTGGAGTAGGCGCCGTTGCGCGCCTCCAGTTCCGGGAGCGCGCTCGAGAGCAGGTAGTCGAAATGGTTCGGCTCGCGAAAAAAATCGGTCTTGTTGGTAGTGACCGCATCGATCAGATGGGTCAGTTCCTTGTCCCCGCCGGCGCGCCCGAACACGTAATCGCAGTAGTCGCGGCAGGTGGACATGTCCAGGCTGCGCAAACGGCGCCGCAGGCGGATCTCCAGCATGGTCTTTTTGTCCGCGTTGAGATGGATGCCGGATTCGGAATAGATCAAGGCGCGCAGCCGCTCGAAATCCGAAGAAGAAAGACTCTCGTTCGATGTGTCCATGGTTATACCTGGGGAACGGTCACCTGCGGAAGCGGGGCGCGCGCGTTCCCCGCCCCGCCCGTCAGGCGGTTATTTCGGCCAACGGTTTGCCGGCCTCCGCGCTTCGGACGGACGCCAGTTCTTCGGCGGAAAAAATGCGGTCGATATCCAGGATCATGATGAATTGCGCGTCGCGTTTTCCCATGCCCTTGATAAAATCCGTCCGGATCTGGGTGCCGATTTTGGGCGCCGGCTCGATTTGTTCCGGCTCCAGATCGATCACTTCCTCCACCGAATCTGCCAGCGCGCCGATTACGGTCGACTCGCCATCCAACAACATCTCGACCACCACCACGCAGGTGTTGACCGTTTTCACGGTCTTGGACATCTCGAAGCACAGCCGCAGATCGACCACCGGCACGACGTTGCCCCGCAGATTGATGACCCCGCTCATGAAATCGGGCGTGCGGGGGATCTTGGTGATGGTCGTGAAATCCAATACTTCCCGCACCTTGGCGACGTCGGTGGCGAACACCTCGTCCCCTAATTTGAATGTCAGGTATTGCCGCGTCTCGGTAATTTCGGTAGCGCTCATATTTGCTTCCTTTCGCATTCTGAAGTTGAGGCGTGGGCGGGTCGGCCCACGCCCGAACGTCTAGTAGCGTTCGAATTCCTTATCCACGTGGTCGCCCGCATCTTTCAGCTTGAGGGCGACCCCCGATTTGACGGACCTCTTCGAACCGGGCATGGCGGCGTGGCTGACTGCCTCGTGGAGTTTTCCGACCGACCCGGCGGGCTTAGCCGCCACCGGCCTCGAAACCGCCGCTTGTCCCATATCCGAGGTCCGGAAGAATCCCAGCGCGCTCACCAACTGGTCCGACTGGCTGGTCAGCTCGTCGGTAGTGGAAGCCATCTCCTCGGCTGCGGAAGCGTTCTGCTGGATCACTTTCTCCAATTGCTGCAGCGCTTTGTTGATCTGCTCGGCGCCGGCGTCCTGCTCCTTGCTGGCGGCGGTGATCTCCTGGACCAACTCCGCGGTTTTCTGGATGTCGGGCACCAGCTTGTCGAGCATTTCTCCGGCCCGCTCCGACACTTTTACCGTGGTGCCGGAGAGCTGGTTGATTTCGCCGGCCGCCTTCTGGCTGCGCTCGGCCAGCTTGCGCACCTCCGCCGCCACTACCGCGAATCCCTTGCCGTGCTCGCCGGCGCGCGCCGCCTCGATGGCCGCATTGAGCGCCAGCAGGTTGGTCTGCCGGGCAATCTCCTCGATGATGGAGATCTTGTTGGCGATTTCCTTCATGGCCGCCACCGCCTCCACCACCGACTTACCGCTCTCTTGGGCGTCCTTGGCCGATTTGTTTGCGATCTTGTCGGTCTGTTGCGCGTTGTCGGCGTTTTGCTTGATGTTGGAACCCATTTCTTCCATGGAAGAAGAGGCTTCCTCAGCCGAAGCCGCCTGCGCGGTCGCGCCGTTGGACACTTGCACCGCCGCGGTGCTGATGGCTTGGGTTGCCGACGCCACCTCGCCCGCGATGGTGCGGATCTCGGTCACCGTGCGGGTGAGGCCGGCCACCATGGCGCTCAGCGCCTGCATCAGTTTGTCCTGCGCGGACCGTTCCCGAACCGCGACCGTTAGGTTGCCCTGTGCGATCTCTTCGGCGGCGCGGGTTATTTCATCCATGGCGCCGATGAGCGTATTCAGGTTGTTCTTGATGGTGTTGAATTCGCCGTGATAGGTGTCGGTAATCTGCGGCGGAAGATCGCCCTTGCTGATGCGCTCCACGTAATTGGCGGAGACGTTGAGGGGCGTGATCACGGCGTCCAGAATTGCGTTTACGCCGCGCACGATGTGGGCGTAGGCTCCCTGGAACTCGTCTTGATGGCCGCGCTCGGTCAGCTCGCCCGCTTTCGAAGCATCGGTCAAGCGGCCCAGTTCCTTCTGGAGTCCCTGCAGGACCACGGCCACGTTGTTGACCGCCTGTTTCATCTTTTCGTGATCGCCCTTGTAGGTCTGGGCGATCAGCTCGTCGATCTTGCCGTTCGAAATCTGGGCGAGAATGCGGTTGCCTTCGCCGATGGGCAGCAGAATCGCGTCCAACATGGTGTTGACGCCGCGCACGATCTCGGCGTACGCGCCCTTGAAATTCTCCGGCCTTCCGCGCTCGGAGAGTTGCCCGTCCTTGGAGGCCTCGATCAGACGCGCCAGCTCCTTCTGCAGAACCTGCAGGACCACGCCGACGTTGTTGACCGCCTGTTTCATCTTTTCGTGATCGCCCTTGTAGGTCTGGGCGA
>Ga0302325_10007172_pt1 | contig 24799 bp, 22 predicted proteins | sample Palsa_T0_2_FD_201948 | JGI IMG/M metagenome (GOLD analysis project Ga0302325, IMG submission 201948) | Peat permafrost microbial communities from Stordalen Mire near Abisko, Sweden - Palsa_T0_2 | ecosystem: Environmental > Terrestrial > Soil > Palsa > Peat permafrost | place: Sweden: Abisko... | reverse complement strand
CTTCTTGGCTGACCCTGGAACAGGCACTCGGCGCTCCTGGGCTGCGCGTGGCGCCGGTACGCGCTGGTTTGCCATCGCCTTGGTCGGAATTTGTCCGGGGATGCCTTCACGTCAAGCGTATTCCCTATTCACTGGTCGACGCGCGTGACGCGGATCGAGGTCTAACATCCATCAAGACGTTGACGGGACAGGAGAGCCTGCCAGTCGTCTTTTGGAATGACGAGCGGCCGCGCTTCAACTGGCTCGATCAGCTCGTGCTTGCCGAAAGAATTTCACCGCAGCCACACCTACTGCCCGATGATCCTTTCGAGCGCGCCAAGGTCGTGGGCCTGATCGCCGAACTCTGTTCGGAGGCGGGGTTCGGCCGGCACCGGCGTGTAATGATGATTGCAAGATTACTCACCGAGCCAACATTCGGTGAGCGCGAGCGCGCTATCGGCCATTACCTCTCGAAAAAGTACCGGCACAGTACGGATTCGGTCGAGGAGTCCACAAAGCACTGTGAGGAGATTGTTTCCACATTTGCGAGTCTGCGGGCTGCCGGCCACGAGTACCTGTTGGGCTCGACGCTGACCGCGCTGGATCTGGCTTGGGCGGCGTTTGCGGCATTGATCCAGCCACTCCCTGAAGACTTGTGCCCGATGAAGCCGCTGTGGCGCGATCTATATATGTGGATGCCAACAGTGACAACTCGCGATACCGTAGCGGCGTTGCTTTCAATTCGAGAGCGGATTTATCGCGACTGGCTGGCGCTACCTGTAGACCTGGGATAACGGGGGCCTTCGGCCACAAACAGAGCATTCATGACTTTTCTTATCGCCAATCTGGTGGCATTGGTTGTCGGCTTTGCTCTTGGCCGATATCAGACGCACGTCTTTCAGAATAGGGGTGAGGCAAGGTTGTCCCGGGCGTTGACGGCGCGGCTTGCACCGCCGGACTATCACCTGCTAAACCACTTAACACTTCGCCTGAAGGATGAAACTACGCAAATCGATCACGTCTTGGTCTCTCGCTTCGGGGTATTCGTGATCGAGACTAAAGACTACAAGGGTTGGATCTTCGCTGGGCCAGGTGACCGCTATTGGACGCAGGTGCTCTATCGGGCCAAGTACAGGTTTCAGAATCCCATACGCCAAAACTACAGGCACGTTTGCGCGATTCAAGAGCTCTTGGACTTCCTACCGCCTGAGGTCATTGTGCCGATTGTTGTCTTCATCGGACACGCGGAGTTCAAGACCACTATCCCTGACGGCGTGTTTACCTTGGCGGGGTTCCTAGCCTTCATTGAGGGCCATACGACCGAAGTCATGTCCGCTAATCGCTTGCAGTTTTGTGTAGGACGACTTGAGACAGCCCGGCTGTCAATTACGAAGACGACAGACGTAGAGCACGTCCAGCAACTGCGACGCCGGTACGGAAACGACAAATAGAGCGCCAATGAGAAGAAACCGGAGTTGCCCCGACTGCGGCCGGGCGGACCTGCCGGTAGGTCGAATTGTAAGGTCGGCTGGACGAGTGACTTCTTGGCCGGCGGGTGGTGCAGGGTGTGGGTTGTAAGTTTGCAGCTGCGATTATGGAGCGATATTGCACTGCCGTATCATATTGTGATAAGTGTTCCTTATCGTGGGTCGTAGACATTCGGACCTAATTTATCAAGGTCTCAGTAGTTAGCCACCTACGCTGCATCGCATCATTATCTGTTCAGCCGGACCAACAGGCGCGTCTCCATGGATCTCAGACTGGAGCGGCGTGTCGCAATCGCCAGGGTTTCTACGAGCCCATGCCATCTGAATCGCTGGTCTCAATGCTAACGCGCGACATCATCCCAGCGTTGGGGCAGAATTCGACGCAAGATGCGGGCGGTACGGCCGGCCCCAAACAGTTCCGGAGGACGACGTATGGGAGGATTACCCTGGGTCGTGGCGGCGTTTGCCGTCGTCCTGATCCTGAGTGCAGTATTCAAGCGCCAAGTCTTACGTGCCGGCGCGATCATGCTGGCCGCAACCGCGGCATTCTTTTTTGTTGGGCACGCGTTGGTGCCTCACTTGTCCGACAAGGGATTCCTTTTCGTCGAACTTCTGATCGCAGCAGCGGCGATCGTGTTTGCGGGTCGGCAGCCCTCTGGGGCGCAGCCGCAAGCGCCCGCCCCTGCCGCCCCGATTGCCCAAACGCCAAGTCAGCCGGTTGTCCCGGAGCAAGCAGAACAGCAGCCCCTGCCTCCGATTGACGAGAAGGCATTCCAGGCTTGGCTCAAAGCCCGTGGTCTGCTGAACAAGGCGCACTCACCCGAGGAGATGTTGGATCTGCGTCGGCAGTTTGCGGGAGTCGCATAATATGGATGAAGCCCGATATGCCATCCAGACTCTTCTTACGCTGCCGCACGCGGCGCGAGTTCTCGCCGGACACCGCTGGTCGCATGAGGTAGGGCGATGGCAGGAATTGGTCCACTGCCTTCTGGAGGCGACATTGTCACAGCCCAGCAGGCAGGTGCGCGAACTGACGGCCCGGCTGGCCTTCCTTGGGCTGCTCGCGCCCGAAGCCTGGGCGGATGACAGGCGCGCAGCGACTGACGCGCGCATGCGAACGGTGTTGGCGAGTGTCAAAATCACACCGAAGGAAGCCGAAAAGGCCATCGTGGCCGTCGGCGAGGCGGCCGGTGCGCTGACGCGTGAGTTCGACGGCAAAATACAGAAGGCGCTGCGGGCGGTCGGCGAGGACGCACTCGCGTACCTTACGCATCGCTTCGCGCTGGAAAGCCTGAGCCGCACCGAGCAGCGCGCGGCGTTCACCGCGTGGCTGCAAAGCGTCTGCAACCTGCCCATCCTCGCCCAGCACAGCGCCATCGAAGCCTTCTGCCGCGCACACAAGATCACGCGCGACGATCTGGTGGGCGCAGCTGATGCGATGGATCTGAGCGTCGGCGCACTGGGCGATCTGATTCATGTCTGGGCGGCCACCGAACGGCCGAAGTCGTGACCGACAAGGCGCCGCCCGCGCAGACACAGTGGGCGCACCAGTTCTGGACGGTGCGTATTTATCAGCAGCAAGGAATCTCGCTGCATGTCCTCGAGGACGCCGGCCACATCGTAACCGACGAGCAGGTGGCGTCCATCGCAAAAGCGGTAGCCGAGGGAAACACCTGGATCGACGAGCACTCACCCTTTCAGGTCCACCAGGTACTTATCACGCAAGCCAGCGATGATCAGTACTGGAGCCTGGGAGATAAGCACATCATTACGCTCGATGTCGATCAGCTTCAGGGACAGATTTACCACGAGATTGGACACGGCATCTTTGAGTTCCTGCGTAAGTCCAAGGATGCCCCCAAGGACGCGGCGCTTTTTTTCGCCTCGGCATTCGCGCGCATGGAAAACACGGCACCCGTCGAAGTGCGCTTCAAGGACCGCAGCGGGAATTCTAGGACCCTCATGATCGCGGCGGGACTGGCTTGGGCCGATACAGCATTTTGGAAGGGCTCGGATCAGGGAAGCTCAGCGCCACAGCGCGACCCGGACGAGTACTTTGCTTGCGTAAGGGCCGCCTGGGTTCGAGATCCCGCTGCCGTCAAACGCGCCATAGCGAAAGCCGGCAAAGCCGACCCTACTGTCCCGGCGCTCGCCGGTCAGGTGCTAGAAGCGCTCCAGAGCCTTGAGGCGAAGAGGTTCAAGGCCAAGTTGATGACCAGCCGCACAGACGCCGAAGCTGCGCTGAAGAAGGCTAAACTCGATCCGGCGTCTTATGACGACCACGCAGTTGGTGGCGGCGTGCAGGCGTTTGTGGCAAAGCCCGCCGCCTTTCCGAATGCGCAAAGAACAGCCGTGACCCCGCCGGGCACGCGACCCGCATCAAAACCGCCTGCCACCACGACCGGAAAGAAATCGGGTCTCGATCCAGAGCTTGAAGCATTGCTCGACGGGCCAGACAGTCCGGAGGCACAGCGCATCAGGCGCATCTTCGCCACCGTCATCGCGCACGACAGTCAGCTCAAGAACTACCCGCTCTCCGCCGACGATGTCACAAAGGCAAACAGGCAGCGCCTGGTGGCGAACGCAGTGAATGGTTCAAGGAAGAGTAAGTTCACACTCGATTTCGGCGCGCCAGGAGCGCGCGAGGCTTCAATTAAGGACATCCCGTTCACCGATGGAAGCGAAGGCATCGAACACCGAGCGGCCATTCCGCTTCCACCGGCTAACGGGGACGAAGACAAGGCCGCACAGGCTTTCTATCGGCATCTCGTCTCTGGCCTTATTTTGCTGCAGGAACCCTCAGACTGGCCTTGGGCACGCACTTACGCGCAGCCATTCAACTACTGGTCGGCGCAATCGAGAGTCCAGAACCTCAAGCCGCTAACCGATCAGATCGGGCGCAAGGTGGGCGATGTGCGCCTCGAAACCCTATTGCGCGAGGGCTTCGCCATCAAACGGGCAGCGGGCGTCTTTCTGCATCCAGTCAGCAATGAGCAAGTGGCGACGGAGGTTGCCCCTGACGAGGCACCTGCGCTCATACACCTCCTGGGGCAGCTGTTCGACAAGATGGATTCGGCCACCGGCGCGCCGGCGACACATCAAGCGCCCACAGAGGCGCCGCAAGGCCCCATGCCAAACGTGCTACCCAGCCAATCACCAAGTAACCCGATAAAAACGACGCCACCCATTGGCCCCGCTCCACTTCCGCCGCTCATTCCGCGGCCCCCGCCGCCAGCGGCACCGCAGTCGCCGGTTAATCAGCTGCTCGACATCCCGTCGCGGCCACCAGCTTTGAATTACGCGACGCCAAAAGTTATGGGCGCGCCGACCTGGGGGCCTGCCGTGCCCACATTGCCGGGCGGATTAAATACGAACCCGCTCCCGCCGATAAGCGGATCAACGGACCCGCTCACCGACGACACCCAGCGCGGGCCGCCAGTGTTTGATCCGGACCCACCGCCTTTACCGACAGCACCCGATACCTTCACCCCAGGCGGGCGCGTGTGGGGCGACGGTCCGGACTTCGGGACCACCCCGTCGCCCGCCCCAATACCGGTGCGTCCAGACACCCCTTCGGTCATCTCAGACCCGTGGCCGAATATTAGCTCTACATTCATTCCCAGTCCGGCTCCGGAACCGTACACCTCGCCGTTCACCCAACCCCTCGATACCTTCCAACCGGCGCCCGCCCCACCGACCTACCCCGAAGATCCGCTGTAGTGCCAATAGCTCTTGTGTTAAATCGCGCGCAATAGCCTCATCTAGGAGCCGCGATACCTAACTAAACACTCCTTTTCTAACGGATGAGCACTGACCTGACTCCTGCGCCTCGCATCAGTCACGTCGCGAAACTTCGGCGACGCAGGGTTCACCGCGAAAGGGGCTTCATTTTTTTGTACGGCCACCACGCGACATTCATTCCGAGAATGTGGGCTTATCGCGACTACCCCTCCGCCCCCCGCATGAAATCAATGCGAAGTGAGACCCCGCCCCGCGTGGGCGGCGTTCTTGCTAGGGAAGCTCTGCCGACGACTCTGGCAGGCACCGCGTAGGGGGTTGCCACCTGCTATCGGCTAAGGCGCCTGCGGATCAGTTGCAAATCACGTTGGCGCTTCGCACTTGTATTCGGATAGGCCATATTCAGCTTCTCAAATCCATCGAGCACGATTTTCGATACGATCAACCGGGCGCTCTCCTTGTCGTCCGCAGGAACGACATACCAGGGCGCCTCACGAGTGCTGGTGGCACTGAGGCAATCCTCGTATACCTTCGTATACTGTTTCCAGTACTTTCTTTCTTCAATATCCGCTGCGCTGATTTTCCAGTTTTTCTCGGGGTCATCAATACGCGCCAGAAAGCGTTTGCGCTGTTCCTCCTTGGACAGATGGAGAAAGAACTTGATGATACGGGTACCGTTCACGTAAAGATGCTTCTCAAGATTTGAGATCGAGCGATATCGCTCGTGCCACAGCTTTTTGTCGTGCCGCGGTTTATCCAGGAGTCCTTCGCCGCGAAGGATCTCTGGATGCACGCGAGCGATCAGCACCTCCTCATAGTAGGAGCGATTGAAGATGCCAATCCGGCCGCGTTCGGGCAGGTCGCAGGTGGTGCGCCAGAGAAAATCATGCTGCAATTCGGTTGCGCTGGGATGTTTGAAACTGAACACCTGGCAACCCTGAGGATTGACGCCGGACATCACGTGCCTGATGGCACCATCTTTACCCGCAGCGTCCATCGCCTGGAAAATCAGAAGAATGGCGTGGCGATTGGTCGCGTAGTGAAGCTGTTGCATCGCGCTCAGCCGCGCAACATGATCGGCCAACACAGCCTCGTACTCCTCCTTGGACCTGCATATCGGCTCAGCGCGCGTCGGCCACTTCTTGAGATGAACCTCAGCGCCCTCCGGCACGCAGAAATCATCGGACTTAATCTTCATTTCCGTCCTTCTGGAGAACATTCATTTCGGATTTCAATTTTTGCCTTTTCCCAGTTCTCCAGCGCTGCGCCGTCCTTACGGCCTCCCTCTTCATAGAATGCATAGGCTCGCTTTGCGATGCGAGATTTCAATTCGGCTGCCGTCACGGCGCCGACATCACCCTTTGAGCCTGCTTGCGCTTCGGGCTTTGTGATTGGCTGCGCGCTGCCTGCGGCAGCAGATTTTGGCACCGCAACCGTATTTGCCTTCGACAAAGCACTTCGCCGATCGATGATCAAATAGGCGAGCAGCTTCACGCGATCATTTACAAGGAACCAGGCTAACGCATAGCCCCACACGAACATTGCCCATTTCCAGCCCAGCGGCGTCATGAGAAAGCCATAGACCGCAAACAGAGTAGCAACGGTCTGCGTGCCCAGAACCGCCATCCACAAGACTCTTGCTGGGCGTATTGACCAAAAGGGACCTCGTGTACGGGTCAGAAATATTGTCAGATGCCCTGCCACTGATAGCTTTAGGTACATCATCGTCTGAACATGGGCGCGATCGAGATGAAACACCTTCTCTGCCAGGTAGAACAACCCAAAGGCGGCGACGACTCCGATCAATCCTAGTACCGTGGAGATGCTCAGCACGGTGCGCATATTCCACGCTTCAGGCTGACTCCTGTATCGAACGTTGTCATAGGCAATGGACAGGATTGCCCCGTCGTTGAGCAACGCCAGCATCACGATCATGACCGCCGTCAACGGGTAGAAATTGAAAACGAGTATCGCCAGCGTCATGACGAACAGAACTCGAAGCGTCTCAGCAATTCGGTAGATCGCATAGCTGTTCATGCGCTGGAAAATCTTGCGACTCTCCTTGATCGCATCGATGATGACAGACAGCCCAGGAGCAATAAGTACAATGGCCGCCGCCGCGCGTGCCGCATCGGTAGCGCCCGAGACGGCGATGCCGCAGTCGGCTTTCTTTAATGCGGGCGCATCGTTGACCCCGTCGCCGGTCATTCCGACAATGTGGCCGCGCTGCTGCAGGTCTTCCACAATGTGATACTTGTGTTCAGGAAAAACCTGCGCAAAGCCGTCGGCTTCTTCGATGGAGTCAATCACCGCGCTGGGAACTTTCCCACTAAGGTCACCCAGGGTGCTGGCATCGAGAATCTGGCTGCCCATTCCTAGTTTCTTGGCCATTTCCTGGGCAATTGCCAATTGATCGCCCGTCACCATCTTGATCTTGACGCCCATCTTCAACGCCGTGCTAACCGTGGACTTGGCATCGTCACGCGGCGGATCAAAGAGTGGCAGTACGCCGAGGAATTGCCACTGACCGTCGGCACCGGCTCGTGCCACGCCGAGTGAACGGAATCCTCGTGCGGCAAAATCGTTGATTGCCTTCTCTACGGCCGGCTTTATTGCGCCAGCGTTGGCCGCCAGGGCAAGAATCACCTGCGGCGCGCCCTTGCTGACTTTGAATTCCTTGCCGTCCGCACCTTTGAGTGTGGCTTCAGTGCGCTTGTGGACCGGATCGAAGGGCTGGTAGTGGAGTAGCTGATAGCCCTTGAGCGAGTTCTGGTCCTTGACCCCTCCGAGAACCGCCAGATCAATGGTGTCCTTATCTTCAGCGCGCGAGGCCAATGCTGCCGCGAGCACGATCTGTTCGGCCGAGGCCTGGTTGACTTCGAACGGATCGCCGAGCGTAAGCTTGTTCTGAGTAAGCGTGCCGGTCTTGTCGGCGCACAGAATATCGACACCGGCCAGCTCTTCGATTGCCACCAATCGACTGACAATGGCCTGCCTCTTGGCAAGCAGACGCGCCCCGACCGCCATCGTCACCGAGAGCACGGTGGGCATCGCCACCGGGATGGCAGCCACGGTCAGCACCAGGGCGAACTGCAGTGTGGTCAGGATCGGATCGCCGCGGTAAATTGCAAAGGCAATGATTGCCGCTACCAGGACTACTGCAAGGATAATCAGGTAGTTGCCAATCTTCAGAACCGCCTTTTGAAAGTGGCTGACGGTATGGGCCTCCTGCACCAGCTGCGCGGTCTTGCCGAAGTAGGTGTGCTCCCCGGTGGCGTAAACCAGCGCGCCGATTTCGCCCCGGCGCATAATGGAACCGGAGAACACCGCCTCGCCAGGCGAGCGCGTGGCGGGGAGGGATTCCCCCGTCAGCGCTGACTCATCGACCTGCACCGGGTCGCCCTCCAGCAGACGCGCATCCGCCGGCACGATATCCCCCAGACGCAGGCGAATGACATCTCCTGGAACCAATTCCCGCGCCGCTGGAGCGAGCCACTTGCCGTCCCGCTTGACGCGTGCGTTGATGGCCAGTCTAGCCTTTAGCGCCTCAATCGCATTGTCCGCCTGGTGCTCCTCCCAGAAGCCGACCATGGCGTTGGCCAAGAGCAATAGGAAAATGATGCCGAAATCGGGCCAGTGCCGGACCACGCCCGACAGAACCACCGCCGCCTCGATCATCCACGGTATCGGTCCCCAGAAATAGGAGAGGAATTTCAATAGCGGATTGGTCTTCTTCCCGGTAATCTCATTAGGACCGTATTGCAACAATCGTTTGGCCGCCTCCGCCTGGGTCAGGCCGTCTATCGTTGTTGTCAGCCGCTTAAGCACCTCCGGCATCGACAGTGTGTTCAGATCATCCTTCGGATCGAGCTTCGGCGAAGACACTTTTGACTTGGCGGCATTTGGCTTCATGACACAGATCCCAGACCCTTAGGCCACAGGCCTCAGCTGTTGCGGTATGCGCGCCGTCTTGCTCTGAACGCCCCATTTCCAGTTCCGAATCTCCGGTAGGTCCTGACCATGCTTGTCGATGTACTGCTTGTGCTCTATGAGCTTGTCCCGCATGAGTTGCTTCAGATACGCCCCTCGGGTTCCTAAATGCGGAAGGCGATCCACGACGTCCTGCACCAGATGAAACCGGTCCAGATCGTTCTGTACCCGCATGTCAAAGGCCGTCGTAATCGTGCCCTCCTCCTTGTAGCCACGTACGTGCAGGTTGTGGTTGCTGCGTCGGTAGGTCAGTCGATGCACCAGCCACGGGTAACCGTGAAAGCCAAAGATGATGTGCTTGTCCTGCGTGAAGAGTGCGTCATAGTCCGCATCGCTCAATCCATGGGGGTGCTCGCTGCTTGATTGCAGCTTCATGAGGTCGACGACGTTGACCACGCGGATCCTGAGATCTGGCAGGTGTTGCCGAAGAATGGACACGGCCGCCAGAATCTCCAGCGTAGGTGTATCACCGCAGCAGGCCATGACCACATCGGGTTCGGCATTTTGGTCATTACTGGCCCATTGCCAGATACCAATGCCTTCCGTGCAGTGCACGACCGCGGCCTGCATAGTCAGCCATTGCGGCAGCGCATGCTTTCCGGCCACGACCACGTTGACATAGTGTCGACTCCGCAAGCAGTGATCGAAGACTGACAATAGGCAATTGGCATCAGGCGGCAGATAGACGCGCACGATGTCAGCTTTCTTATTGATGACATGGTCTATGAAGCCAGGGTCCTGGTGCGTGAAGCCGTTGTGATCCTGCTGCCAAACGTGAGAGGCGAGCAGATAGTTCAGTGAGGCGATCTTGCGTCGCCACGGCAACTCCAGTGTGACCTTGAGCCATTTCGCGTGCTGGCTGAACATCGAATCGATGATGCGAATGAAGGCCTCATAGCTGTTGAATAACCCGTGACGTCCAGTCAGCAGATATCCTTCCAACCAGCCCTCGCACTGGTGTTCGCTGAGCATCGAATCCAGCACCCGGCCGGTAGGCGCGAGGAACTCATCGTTACTCACTTGCCGGGCATCCCACTGCCGGTTGGTGACTTCGAACACCGCACCCAGCAGGTTCGAGAGCGTCTCGTCGGGGCCAAAGATGCGAAAATTGCGCTGCTCCTGATTCAGCTTTGCCACATCACGCAGGAAACTACCCAGCACCAGCGTATCCTGGGCATCTACGCCGCCCGGTGACGGCACGTGCACCGCGTGATCATGAAAATCCGGCATACGCAGGTCGCGCAGTAGCAGACCGCCATTGGCATGCGGATTGGCACCCATGCGCCGCGCGCCCTTGGGCGCGAGTTCTGCCAACTCGGATATCAGACGCCCGTCCTGATCAAACAGCTCCTCAGCCTTGTAGCTCTTCATCCACTCCTCGAGCTGCTGCACGTGCTCGGGATGCTCAGGATCCACCAGCAGCGGTACCTGGTGGGCCCGGAATGTGCCCTCGATTTGCAGGCCGTCGACGACCTTCGGTCCAGTCCAGCCCTTGGGTGATCGCAGCACAATCATGGGCCATCGCGGTCGAGTGATCTCGTGCTGAACGCGCGCGTTGGTTTGTATGCGTCGAATCTCTTCAATGGCCGCTTCCAGCGTCGCCGCCATCAATTGATGCATTGCCTCTGGCTCATCGCCCTCCACAAAATAGGGTATCCAGCCGCAGCCGCGTATGAATTGCTCCAGTTCCTCGTGCTCGATGCGGGACAGCACCGTCGGATTGCTGATTTTGTAGCCGTTCAGATGCAGGATCGGCAGCACGGCGCCGTCGCTGATGGGATTCAGCAGCTTGTTGGACTGCCATGCGGTCGCCAGCGGGCCGGTTTCCGCTTCCCCATCGCCGATGACACACGCCACGATCAGTTCGGGATTGTCGAACGCCGCTCCGAAGGCATGGCTCAGGGAGTAACCAAGCTCGCCGCCTTCATGAATCGAACCCGGCGTCGTCGGTGCGACATGACTGGAGATGCCGCCGGGAAATGAAAATTGTGTGAAAAGTTTCTTGAGCCCGGCTTCGTCTTGGGTCACATCTGGATACACCTCGCTCCACGTACCTTCGAGGTAGACGTTTCCGACAATGGCAGGACCGCCGTGACCGGGCCCCGCGATGTAGAACATGTCCAAGTCGTATTTCTTGATCACCCGATTCAAATGTACATAAATGAAATTCTGCCCAGGCGTAGTCCCCCAGTGCCCGACCACCAGTGGCTTGATGTCCGACAGACGCAGCGGCCGCCTTAGCAATGGATTGTCGTAGAGATATATTTGACCCACCGACAAATAATTTGCGGCCCGCCAGTAGGCATGCATCTTGCGTAGCAGTTCCGGGGTTAGGGCTTCGTTTGTCACAGCTCATTTCTCCTCGGGTGTCGGCATTCGGGGCCGCGCCCGGCAGCGTTAAAGGGTTATAGGGCCACCTGGAGCGCGTACGCTCAGCGACGTGGACGCGCAGATCAGAACGAGGCTCCAGCGAGCATGGCAATGCACGCCCGCAACTGAAAATGGCATCAATTGACTTGTACCGACTCAGAGCCTATTCAGTCTGTACGAGAGCGAACAGAACCGAGCTCTGGCCTAGCATGCAACCCGCCATATCGTGTGAGTACCGAAGTGGGATCGCTCGCTCTGTGCGGCGCAGCCTGCTTGCCTAAGCGTTTGACAGCGTACAGAGCACATCGTAAGGGTGGCTCACTATCGCAACTCGCCCGACCGCAGAAATTGCGCCGCATCACGGGCTCACGCGCCCTTTCTAAATGCATACGCAGGAGTATTGGTTATGATTCATCCCATTTGGAACGATTGGCATTCCAGTTGGGGATGGTTTCTCTGGTTCGGCTTTATATTTCTCATGTTCTCAAGCCTCGGCAACTGGGGTTATACCTACCGGGCGCACCAGAAATACGGTGAGATGCCACGTAAAGACGCCCTCGATGTTCTCGCGGCGCGATACGCAAAAGGTGAGATCAGCAAGGAAGAATACGTCCACATGAAATCCGAGATTGCAAAGCCCTGAGCGGCCGACGCCTCGCTTATCGGTCGGCGCGCCGCCAGCTCGAGCATCGCAAGGGTCGCCCAACCATCGCTGGGTTGTTGGCACCGATCGCTTACCGCAGAGCAGCGTTGGATTATGACGGCGATTCGTTTTTGTGTCCGTGGGCCACCTGCAGGAGAAAGAACGGTGCTCTCGGCGGACCTCCAGCACTTGATTGTCACGAAGGAGCGAAAAGAGATGTTGCGTACCGCAAACGGCCTGGAAGGCTTCACCATCCATGCAACAGACGGACCCATTGGTCACGTAAAGGACTTCTACTTTGATGATGAAGCGCGGGTTGTCCGGTATCTCGTCGTAGACGCCGGAAGCTGGTTGTCGAATCGAAAGGTGCTGATCTCGCCGATTGCCATTGGGCAGGTAAATTGGGCCGAGAGCACGTTGTCGGTGTCAATCTCCAAAGAGCAGGTGAAGAACAGCCCCAATATTGACACCGATAAGCCTGTCTCGCGACAGTATGAAATGGAATATTTTGGCTACTACGGTTACTACCCCTACTACTGGGGTGACTCCGACCTGTGGGGTACGAGCGCCTATCAGGCTACATTGCTTATGGGCCTCGGCCACGCGCGGGCTGGTGTCGAACCCCATACGGTGGACGCGGAGAGGGCGCGCCTAGCGCGCGACGTCGATCAGCACCGGAATGACGATCCTCATCTGCGCAGCGGCAACGCGGTGATGAAATATCACATTGAAGCCACCGATGGAGACATTGGTCATGTGCAAGGCCTGCTACTCGACGAGGAAACCTGGGCCATTCGCTACCTCATCGTGGACACCAGTAATTGGTGGCTGGGTCACCAGGTGCTCGTCTCGCCACAATGGATTCAGGGTATGAACTGGTCGGCGCGCACGGTCTCGATCAATCTGACCCGCGAGGGCGTCAGAGGCGCTCCGCGATACAATCCAGCGCGAACGCTCGATCGACAGGAGGAAATCAGACTCCATGACCATCATCGGCGTTCAGGCTACTGGGCGCGTAAAGTGGAACTTGAGAATCCAGAATTTCACGTCATCGGTTCTGTGCGGCGCGAAACTGCCTACAAATCACTTGACGGTGTGATGCCAGGCAAGTGAAACGCGGATTGGTCTACGGTTCGTAGGGGAGATGTCCATCCGAGCCAGGTATCTGCTTTAGCAGCGTGCTTCTGTTACCTCCGAGGCCAATCCAACCCGCGCTAGGGCATTTAGCGAATCGCGGCGTCGCTCGGTCGCGTCAATTGCTTTGCGTATGCCCACACCTTTATCAGCTTGCAGCGGGACATTAGAGGCGCGATACGTGAGGCGCAGGCCGATCAGCTCTTCAGCATGTAGGGTAGTAGGCGATCGTATTCAGTCTTAACGACCTGATAGCACTCACAGGTCCGGGCCTCAAGACCCGGCCGATCGAGCACCGTGATGCGTCCGCGCTTATAGTGAATCAGCGCCGCCGTTTGCAGCCTCCCGGCGGCCTCAGTGACACCCTCGCGGCGAACACCGAGCATGTTGGCGATCAGTTCCTGCGTCATGATTAGCTCTTGAGTTTTCAATCGATCGAGACTCAGGAGGAGCCAGCGGCACAATTGCTGATCAATAGCGTGGTGACGATTGCACACCGCTGTCTTTGACATCTGGGTGATCAAGGCCTGCGTGTAGCGCAGCATCAGGTGCAGAAAGGGGCCGAAGCGGGAGAATTCATCGTTCAACCATTAAGCACTGAGCCTGAAGGCATAACCCTCGCTCTGCACAACAGCGCGACTGGGCGTGGTCTCGCTACCCATGAATAGCGAAACACCCAGAATGCCCTCGTTGCCAACAATCGCAATCTCGGCCGACGCCCCATCCTCCATGACGTAGAGCATGGAAATGATGGTGGTTGCCGGAAAGTAGACATAGCGCAGACGCTCGCAGGACTTCGCCAAGCTTGAGCTCTACGAGCTCTAAATGAGGACGGAGACGCTCAACTAGTCTTCGGGAAGCGCCTCAAGCAGATGGTTCTGATAGGAACTCACGATACCCTGACTCCGTGCAGTGACTCCAGTATATGAGCGCACGGATGGCTATCCCTTAGTGCCGTTTCCGATCTTCGCAGCGGTCACCGCATCAGTGTGGTCAGTGGCAACTGCTAAGGTGTAAGTTCTCACTAAAGATTATGTACCATACCGCACATACGGTATTGAATACAAACTTTCCCCCGGGGTTGGTTACTTTCCCCGGTGACTGGCCGCAGTCTCCTTTAGGTGGTTCAGGGATCGCTCCACGGAGAGGATTCAAGGGATACTCCTTACTGCAAATGTGCCACGAGTGCGGCCAGCAGCACCCGCGGCAACAACTATGTGCACCCTGCACCTGGCGCGCTGGCCGTGGCGCCACAGCCGCATCGGCAACCTTAGTGCGAAAGCGAACAGAAGGAGCATCAGGGCAGATGTAAATTACGAAGGGTGAGTTTCTCAACCACGCACTTCGTATTAGCGATGCTCACCCTGCTCCCGAGTGCGGCGGGTGCGGAGGAATCAGCAACTCTGACCAGCGATTGGGGTGGCGCGCGATCCGATCTGACTGGCGCCGGTGTGGATCTGACCGGCGGCTATATCTCGGAGATCGCAACCAACCCGCAGGGCGGGACCAGTCAACAAGTGGCATACGTTGACCAATGGAGTATCGGCGCCACACTCGATTTGCAGAAACTGCTGCAGTGGCCGGATTCGAAATTCCAGATCACCATCACCAACCGTAACGGAAACGATCTGAACAACAGGGCGAACCTCGGCACCCTGCAGGCGGTGCAGGACCTGTATGGTGGAGGGCAGACATGGCGCCTCACCGATTTCTGGTTCGATCAGGTGTTCAGCGGAAGCCGCCTGGATTGGAAAATCGGGCGGCTGACGGTCGGCGAGGATTTTGCGGATTTCACCTGCAATTTCCAGAACCTGACATTTTGTGGATCGTCGCCAGGCAATATCGGCGCCAACTATTGGTATAACTCGCCGGTCAGCCAATGGGCTACGCGCCTCAAGTTTGCCATCAGCACGCAACTGGATGTCCAGATCGGCGTCTACCAAGTGAATCCGACTTATAACAATCCGGTGTGGGCGCAGGCAAACGGACTGTTTCCGAATTTTCCGGGCGGGACGACCGGCGTGCTCATACCAGTGGCGCTCGATTGGAAACCCGCACCCTGGGGTAAAACTGGCTCGTACAAGGTGGGTGTCTGGTACAACACATCCGATGCCGATGACGTTTACCTGAACACCAACGAGCAGCCGTTGGTCATTGCCGGCGGATCGCCCTTGCGCCGGCACTCAAGCAGCGGGGGCTACTTCAACCTGGAGCAGCCGCTCTCCGCTAATGCCAATCAGGTCGGCGCCAAAGTATTCATCAACGGCCTGATCTCGGATGACGAAACTTCCCCCTTGGTCGATCGTCAGTTTGCCGTCGGAATCGAATACAAGGGCTTGATCGATCTGCGCCCGCAGGACTATACGGGCATCGCCTTGGGTACCAACCGTGTAAACAGCCGCGTTGCAGAAGGAGAGATCCTGCTCAATGAGGCGAAAGGCGGTGATATGGTGGTGCAGGGCTCCGAATACGTCACCGAGGCCTTCTACTCGTGGTGGATTGTGAAGTACTTGAATCTCCGGCCCAGCGTGCAATACGTCGTGCAGCCCGGCGGCACCTCGCGCAACTCCAACATCCTGGTAATCGGCCTGCGAACGGCCGCCGTGTTCTGAGTGCTTCAATCGGGATGAGAAGGACGGGATCTTTCGAGTTCAATCGCGAAGGCTCGCCGATTCTGCACGCAATGGCGGCAAGTCAAAGGACGCAGCCATTGACTCATGAGTGCCGGCTGAGGCCCGCAACCGGCGACACCCACGGAGATCTAATAAACAACCGAGGGGTGCGGTGAGCGAATGCCGTACCCCAGTCATTTTGCGGCGCACAACAGTGGCGAACTCTCGGTATAGAAGTTTGCACCACGCGGGCAATAAGACTACGTTGACCGTCGCGATCAAGCTAAGTTCGGTGGCGCACAGAAGGCCTCGAACCCGATCGGGCAATTTCCTGCTGCGCCTATGCTTTAGAGCTCAAGGTTGAGATGCCCATGAATTGCAGCGTCGCCGCCAGGCTCGCGATGGCCTTATTTCTGTCGCAATTGTACGTGCCTCAGGCATTCGCGGCGTCGGACAGCACAGTGCCGGCCGCCTCACTGGCGCCCCTTACGGCCTTGCAGAGCACATCCGCCAGTACTGCGCCAAACGATCCTGCCGGCGAATGGCACATGCAGGCTCACGACTACGCCAACACCCGTTACAGCACGCTGGATCAGATTAATCTCTCCAACGTCGGTCGCCTGAGGGTGGCATGGACCTTTTCGGATGGCGCCATGTACGGTCATGAGGGCGCGCCTCTCGTGGTTGGATCCATGATGTATGTGGTGGCGCCCTTTCCTGACGTCGCCTATGCCCTGGATCTGTCCAAGCCGGGATCTCCGATCAAATGGAGCTTTGCACCGGACCCGTCGCCCATAGCCATCGGGAAAGCCTGTTGCGACGCGGTGATACGGGGTTGGGCCTACGCCAAGGGCAAGCTGATCTACAACCTTCTGGATGATCACACGGTCGCCGTAGATGTAAAGACCGGCAAGCAGATCTGGCGCACAAAGATGGGCAACGTAGAGAACGGCGAGACCATGACCATGGCCCCGTTCGTTGTTGGTGACAAGGTCTTTGTCGGCAACAGCGGTGGGGAACTCGGCAAGATTGGTTGGCTGGCTGCCCTGGATGTCGATACGGGCAAAGAACTCTGGCGTGCCTACAGCGCCGGGTCCGATCAGCTGGTAAAGATCGGGCCGGACTTCAAACCCTACTACGACTGGCTGAAGGGCAAGGATCTGGGAATTTCCACGTGGCCCGCCGATATGTGGCGGACTGCCGGTGGCGCCGTGTGGGGTTGGATCTCCTACGATCCTGATCTGAATCTCCTCTACTACGGCACCAGCAACCCGAGCCCTCGTGTGCCCGTTCAGCGACCCGGACTGAACTTGTGGAGCAGTTCCATGTTCGCGCGCGATCCCGATACCGGGGCCGCGAAATGGGCCTATTCCTTTACGCCACACGACCAGTGGGACTACGACGGCGTCAACGAGAACGTGCTTCTGGATCTGACCATCGGCGGGCGCCGCCGTAAGGTGCTCGTGCAGTTCAATCGCAACGCCTACGCCTACACCATCGATCGCGAGACGGGGGAAGTGCTGGTGGCAGCGCCCTTCGCGTACCAGACCTGGTCGAGCGGCTTCGACATGAAGAGCGCGACCGCCATTGTACGGCCCGACAAGGAACCCAAACCCAATATCAAGACCACCGATGTATGCCCGCCTGACATTGGCGGCAAGGACTGGCAACCCTCGGCGTTTTCCCCCAAGACCGGCCTGCTCTATGCCGGCATCTTCAACATCTGTATGGACGTGACGGATCACCGCCAGTCCTATATTTCCGGGACACCCTACGATGGCATGGAGATGACTCGGCAGGCGGGCCCGGGCAAGCACTGGGGCGAGTTCATGGCCTGGGATCCAGTGAATGGACGAAAGGTCTGGGCTATCGAAGAGACGTTCATGACCATGAGCGGCGCGCTGGCGACCGCCGGCGATCTGGTGTTCTACGGGACCGTCGATGGCTGGTTCCGAGCGGTCAATGACCGGACTGGGAAGGTTCTCTGGTCGCAAAAGTTGGGTTCCGGGATCATCGCCGCGCCCATGACCTACCAGGGACCTGATGGCCGGCAATACGTGGCGGTCTATGCCGGTGTGGGTGGGGGCGCGATGGTCTCAAAGGCGATGCCAGGCTTCCCGCCGCGAGGAAGCACTCTGTACGTCTTTTCACTCGATGGCGATTCGGTCTCCACAGGGCTCGAAATGCCGACCACCGAGGGCGGCAGTACCTCCACGCAAAACGACAATTCGCAGACGGGTCGCTAGTTGTGGTCACTACCCGTCGAAATTCGCCTCGCGCCTCGCTGGCCGCGACCGGCCTGTTCATTGGTATCGCCGTGGCACTTTGCGGCTGCAAGCAGGGCCGTCAATCTTCGGCGCCCAATCAGGCCCAAACGCTGCCACCCGAAGGGGCGCTGAACTCTTTACCGCTCGGAGCTCTTGCCGGCGGCGCCCGGCTCGGCGTGCCGGACAACATTGCGAATCCCCTGGCAGGCAACGACGAGGCCATTGCCGCCGGGCACCAACTCTTCATGGAAATGAATTGCGCAGGATGTCATGGCTACGATGCGAAAGGAGGTATGGGCCCCAACCTCACCGACAAGTACTGGCGGTACGGAGGCATGCCTTCAAGTATTTATAACTCGATCTACGCGGGCCGGCCCCAGGGCATGCCGGCCTGGGGCAAAGCCCTGCCACCCCAGGACATCTGGAGACTGGTAACCTTTATTCAATCGCTGGGGGGCACCGTGTCGGCCACGTACTATCAGGTGGGATTGGAGGGCGACCACGACATCAGCAGCGTAGCTCCGGAGGTACCGCACTCTCTGGGAGATGCATACCTCCCCGCAGGTGTCGCAGCGGTCACCGGCTCCGGGGAGCGTCTTTCAGCGCCCACCACCTCGCCATCGCAGAGCCCCTGAACTCATGAACGGGCGGCACTTCGCTTCGGCCGCCAGCCTTCTCGCGCTCTGCGGGTGCAGCTACGCGCCGCTCACTTACATGCGCACCTATGGACCGGCCGCCGATCCGATCACCTCGCTCGGGTGGGGGTTGACGATCGTGTGCTCCATTGTTGTGGTCGTGATTACAATGTTGGTTTTGATCGCCACTTTGCGCGCACGCGCAACACGTGGATCGATGGCCGCTATCGCGATCTCACGCTCCAGCAATGGGCTGCTGTGGATCTATATAGGCACCGGTCTGTCGTCTCTGGTGCTCCTGGGTCTCCTCATCTGGACCATGATCACGTTGGCCGCTGTGGCGGACTCACCTAAAGCTCCCTCTCTGACTATCGAAATCCGCGCCCATCAATGGTGGTGGGAGGCGCGCTATATCGATCCGATAGCCGCCGATACCTTTGTCACCGCCAACGAACTGCATATACCGGTAGGGACCGCCGTACGCCTGCGCCTGATAGGCGACGATGTCATCCACTCGTTCTGGATTCCTGCGCTGGCGGGCAAGACGGATGTCATTCCCGGTCAAACCAATGCGGCCTGGATTGAGGCGACTACCGCGGGCCTGTACCGCGGACAGTGCACGGAATACTGCGGGCTCCAACACGCTCACATGTCCGAAGCTGTAATCGCCGAGAGCGACGCACAATTTCAGCAATGGCGGACTCTACAACTCAGCGACGCTGCGAGCCCCGAGTCAGCAACAAGCTTGCAGGGCCAGCAGGTCTTCCTCTCGCATTGCGCCGCCTGTCATACCGTCCGCGGCACCGATGCTGGCGGCATCCTGGGGCCAGATCTCACCCATCTGATGGGCCGACGCACCATCGCTGCGGGCACGCTGCCCAATAACCTTGATTCACTGACGCGCTGGATCGCCAACGCACAGGCCATCAAACCGGGGTGCCAGATGCCAGCCGTCGAGCTCTCACACGAGGATCTGGTGGCTGTGGTCGCCTACGTGCAGACGCTGGATTGAAGGAGCATCGCATTGATCACGCCCGGCCTTACTGAGTCAGACCCCTTAGGTGTTCAGCGCGCGTTGCCCATTGACGCCAAGCTCGATGCCATCTGGCGGACGCAACCTGGTCTGATCGGCACGCTTTCCTGCGTTGATCACAAACGGATCGGGCTGCGCTACATCGTCACTGCCTTCATTTTCCTGATCGTTGGCGGAATCGAGGCGCTGACCATGCGATTGCAGCTCTCGCATTCCAATCTCACGATCCTCTCTCCCGAAGCCTACGATCAGCTCTTTACGATGCACGGCTTTACGATGATCTTCCTTTATGCGGGACCGGTATTATCGGGCTTCAGTAACTACCTGTGGCCTCTCCTGCTTGGCTCGCGTGACATGGCCTTTCCGCGCCTGAACGCGCTCTCTTACTGGGTTTACTTGCTGGCCGGAGTCTTTCTATATGTGAGCTTCCCGCTCGGCATGGCGCCGAATGCCGGCTGGTTCAACTACCCGCCTCTGGCATCGGGGACCTACAACCCGGGGCCCAACATCGACTTTTACTTACTCGGGCTCATCTTTCTGGGGATATCTGTCACCGTCGGATCTGCCAATTTCCTCGTAAGCCTGATGCGCACACGGGCGCCCGGCATGTCGATCAATCGACTGCCCATTCTTGTGTGGGGCACGCTTACTGCCTCGATCGGCAATCTTCTTGCAGTGCCGGCCGTCAGTCTGGCCTGCGTACTGCTGTTCATGGATCGACAGTTTGGCACTCATTTCTTTGATGTCGAGCAGCAAGGCCAACCGCTCCTGTGGCAGCACCTCTTCTGGATGTTCGGTCATCCGTGGGTCTACGCCATTGTGCTTCCGGCACTTGGCATCGTCTCGGATGCGCTCCCGACCTTCTGCCGCCGACCGCTCGTTGGCTATACGCCGGTGGCGATAGCGACCGTCGCGACAATGGTGGTGGGGTTTGGCGTATGGCTGCATCATATGTTCGCTACCGGCATGCCCATGCTGTCCGTGGCGTTTTTTAGCGCTGCCTCGCTTGTCATCACGATCCCGAGCGCCGTGTCCACATTTGCCTGGATTGCGACCATCTGGACCGGCAAGCCAGTATTGACCACGGCGTTCCTCTTTCTCTCAAGCTTTATTGTCCTGTTTGTCATCGGGGGTGCCTCCGGCGTGATGACCGGTGCGGTGCCTTTCGACTGGCAGCTTACGGATACCTACTTCGTCGTCGCCCACCTGCACTATGTGCTGATCGGCATCAATGTATTTCCTGTGATCGGCGGCATCTATTACTGGTTTCCGAAAGTCACTGGCCGCTTGATGAACGAGCGCCTGGGCCGCTGGAATTTCTGGACCATGCTCATCGGATTCAACGTGGGATTCTTCCCGATGCACATTGCAGGCCTCATGGGCATGCCGCGACGGATTTACACGTATGATCATGGCCTCGGCTGGGATACGGTGAATCTGATTACGACGGTTGGCTCCTTTGTATTCGCGATCGGCGTGGGACTGTTTCTCGTCAATCTGTTTGTGAGCCTGCGGCGGGGTAAGGCCGCCGGCGACAATCCATGGGACGCACCAACGCTGGAATGGTCAGTCCCTTCCCCGGTACCTGCCTACAACTTCCGCGTGATTCCGATTGTTGCGAGCCGTCACCCGCTCTGGGAGGGCCGGCTGGATGAATTTCCGGAGCGCTCATCGCTGACGGACGGCTATGTGCTGAATCAGGGACGCGAGACACTGGCAACGACAGTGCTCGATGCGCAGCCCGATCTCATTCTAAAGATGCCCGGAGACTCGATGGCCCCACTGCTGTTATCGCTGGCCTTGAGCCTGCTATTCGTCGGACTGATCCTCCACTCTGCCTGGATCTCTGGCATGGGCGCACTCCTGAGCGGCATTGCCATCGTTATCTGGCTGTGGCCCAAACGCGCCCTGGGCCAGCGCGCGGAGGCCCCCCATGTCTGAAGAAAGCCTGCGTGGTATCGTTCTCCCAGTCGGTAGTCTTGGGCGAAAGTCCTCGGGCTGGTATGGGGTCTGGACGCTGGTCCTTACCGAAGCCGCTATATTCGCCTATCTGTTGTTCAGCTACTTCTACCTGGCCTCCCACGCAGGCACGGACTGGCCGCTGGGGGGCATGCCATCGCTGCGACTTGCCGCTCCGAACACGATCATTTTGCTGATGAGCAGCGCGGCGCTGCTTTGGGCCGAGCGAAGTGGTGCCCGCAGGGCACTGCGATCACGGCTTTTATGCGGAATCGCAGTGGCGCTCGTACTAGGGAGCGTCTTTGTCGCAATCCAATTGGTGGAATGGCACAACAAATCTTTTACCTTCCACAGCGGCACGTACGGATCAGTCTACTTTGTCGTGACTGGATTTCATCTGGTCCACGTAGTCGTGGGATTGCTGATGCTACTGACACTCCTGATCTGGGCCATACGGGGTTATTTTGATCGCGAGCATCACTCCGCTCTGACCATAGGGGCCATCTACTGGCATTTTGTGGATGTTGTGTGGCTCATCGTCTTTGGCGCGTTGTATCTAACGCCGCGGCTCGGATGACTTATCATGTCTCAAGAGCCCTCCATTGCGCAGCACCCGGCACCCGACAGAGCGAAGGTGCCGCTTTGGTCGCTTATGTTCTCTCTGGCTGCACCGCCGGCTGCGTGGTCGGCGCAAACGATAGCGGGCTACGCAATCTCAAGCCAAGCGTGCTACCCGGCCGATATGCTGCGCACCAAGCCCACCTTTACCGGTATGTGGGACTTGCTGGTGGTGATCAGTCTATCGGCACTGATCGTGGGTGTCCTGGGGGCTGGCATCGCTTATCGCAACTGGTCGAGCACTCGATATGAACGGGGCGGGGCTGGCCCGGAACTGATCGAGCGCGGCGAAGGGCGTACCCGCTTTCTTGCAATGTGTGGGCTGATTGTTGCCGGCGGATTTTCCGTGGCGACCGCCTTCTCAATGGTCGCGTTAATACTCTCGCCGCTGTGCAAATAGTTTAATGTTAATGTGATTTCATCGTTACTCCTCTTTTTTGCGGTGATTTATTCCGTCGGCGTAGCGCGCGTCCGAAGCCGCAGTCGGACCAGAGGCGCACACACTAGAGGGAGGATCGGCGCGATGGGCATGGCGCTGCTGACACTGTACGTCGCCCTCGCCTCGCCACTTGATGAGCTCGCGGAGCGCATGCTGTCCGCCCACATGACACAGCATCTCCTGCTAATGCTCGCCGCGGCGCCGCTGCTGGTTTGGTCGAAACCAGTCCCTTACTTGATCTGGGCGTTTCCGCTGCCGTTGCGACGCGCTGCCGCGCATCTGTGGAACCGATACGGGCTAGCGAAGACCATCCACCTCATCGAGAGGCCGGCGATTTGCTGGGCCGCTTTTTCCGGCGTCATCATCCTCTGGCATGTACCGGCGGTTTATCGGTGGGCGATGGCCAGCGAAGTGCGCCACGTCTTGATGCACTTAAGCTTCCTGGGGGCAGGCCTCCTATTTTGGTCCGTGGTCCTGGAGCCGTCAGGCCGGAGGCGTCTGGGCTACGCCCCCGCTGCGCTATTTGTGCTTTCTGCTGCTCTACTAACGGGCTTGCCGGGTGCCCTGATTGCGTTCGCCCAACAGCCTCTGTACCAGGGCGGGATGAGCTTGCCCAATCCCTTCGGGCTATCCGCCTTGGCGGATCAGCAGCTGGCGGGCCTCATTATGTGGATCCCGATGGACTTGATCTTATTTGGCGTTGCGATAGCTTTATTTGGATTAGCGCTTGCTAGACCAAGCCCCACAATTGGAATCACACGTCACAGGCATGCGGCCTGATCGGCAACCTTGTAGTACGTACAAATTTTCCTGGAGGCCATTGAGCGACGTCGATGCGAGCACGCATCTAGCCACTACCCCTGTTCGCCATGTCGGTCGCGAGAATGTGGGCTTATCGCGACTGCCCCTCCGCCCCCCGAATGGGATCAATGCTCATCGAGATGCTGGCGCCGCGCGGGCGGCGTTCTTGCAAGGAGTTCCGACGCAAGGAATGTGCCATTTTCTTTGAAGTCTCGCTCCTCCACGATCGCATCGCAAAGCGCGAGGGCTTTGTCCGCCTGCAGCTCCTCCTCCGCGGGCAAGAACCACCTGGAAAATACCGATGCGTCCGGCACGAGAATGGACGCCGGCACTAGCGACCCGTCTCGCGCCCCTCGCGGATCCAGCGCGCCACATCATCTGCGCTTACCTTGGGCAACTGCGCGCGCAGACCCTCCATATCTTTGACCGCATCGCTTCGCCGCCTCCGCGTCGCCCAGTCGCGCAGCGCGTCGTTAATCGTACGGCTCCGCTCTCTGACCGGAATCCGGCCCAACACCTGCCAAGTGTCCTCATCGATCATCACGCTGATGCGCTTACTCACGGGACTCCTCTACATTCAGATGAATTCCTTGCTGTGTATAGCATTACACACTGAATTGCCTCTGTCATGGCATCGACTGAGGCCGGCGCAACGAGCGCGGCCCAGACCGCGGCGCCGAAAAAGATGCTCAATGAAAGGCCTCGTGCCTGGCCAGACGCAATAAATGCCCACGATCTTGGTATCCTGTCGCGGATGCGCCTGGCGACCTGCCGTAGAATATCGCCCCTATGAACCGGATGCTGTTGCCATGAACACTAAGACCCGCCGCCGTACTGAACGCGTCGAAGTCCGCATGACGCGCGAGCAGGAGGATCTGTTCGGGCGCGCTGCGGCTCTTGAGAGGCGGTCAATGACAAACTTCATCATTGCGAGTGCACAAGAGGCCGCGATGGATATCATCTCGCGTCACAACGTTCTGCAACTCTCGCCGCGAGATCAGCAGATCTTTATCGATGGCTTGCTCAACCCGCCTGCGCCGAATGAAGCCTTACGCGCTGCCGCGGCGCGCTACAACGCCATCTGAGGCCATTGC
>Ga0302325_10007171_pt1 | contig 24800 bp, 19 predicted proteins | sample Palsa_T0_2_FD_201948 | JGI IMG/M metagenome (GOLD analysis project Ga0302325, IMG submission 201948) | Peat permafrost microbial communities from Stordalen Mire near Abisko, Sweden - Palsa_T0_2 | ecosystem: Environmental > Terrestrial > Soil > Palsa > Peat permafrost | place: Sweden: Abisko... | reverse complement strand
GCGGTGCGGCCCACCGGGGCGCCACGGTCAGCGAGGTGACCGAGATGATCGGCGTCGCCATCTTGATGAACGGCGGCCCGGCCCTCGTCTGGGGCCCGCGCGCCCTGGCCGCCTTCCACGAGTTCGCCGACGAGAAGACCTGATTCCCTACCCTTCGGTGGCGAAAGAGCCGCCGCACTGCGGGCCGCTCAGCCCGCCGGCGCCACCGGGGTGAAGGTGCAGTCCATGTGCTTGATGCCGTTGATGAAGGAGGAGCGGAGCCGGTCCGGCTCGCCCGCGCTCTCAATGTCGGGCAGGCGCTCGAACAACTGCCGGAACATCACGTCGATCTCCTGGCGGGCCAGATGGGCGCCCAGGCAGAAGTGGGGCCCGGCCGCGCCGAACCCGAGGTGGGGGTTGGGGCTCCGGCGTACGTCGAAGCGGTAGGGCTCGGCGAAGACGTCCTCGTCGCGGTTGGCCGAGTTGTAGAAGAGGATGAGCTTGTCGCCCGGGTGCAGTTCCTCGCCGCCGAGCACGGTGTCCTCGGCCACGGTGCGCCGCATCCAGATGACAGGGGAGCCCCAGCGCACGATCTCGTCCACGCCGGTAGGCGCCACGGATGCGGGGTCGGCCTGCCACAGCGCCCGTTGATCGGGGTGCTCGGTCAGGGCCAGCAGGCCGTGGCTGATGGCGTTGCGGGTCGTCTCGTTGCCCGCCACGACGAGAAGGACGAAGAAGGAGGCCACCTCGGCTGCGGTGAGCGATTCGCCGTCGATGTTGGTGTTGACCAGCGCGGAGGTGACGTCGTCGGTCGGGGTGACGCGCCGGGTCTCCGCCAGCTCGGCCATGAGGGCGGTGAGGTCCTGCGCCGCCGTCATGAAGGCCTGCAGGGCGTCGGCACCCTCGGGGACGTACTCCGGGTCACCCTGGCTCAAAATGATGTTGGATGCGTTGAAGACGGCGCTGTAGTCGGCCGGACCGATGCCCATCATTTCGCAGATGATCTCGAGCGGGAGCCGGGCCGCCACCTCGACCACGAAGTCGCACCCGCCGAGGCCGGCCACCCGGTCGATGACCGAACCGGCCACCAGCTCGATGTGCTCTTCGATCCGCTTGATCATGCGCGGGTTGAAGGCGGCGGACACGATGCGGCGCAGGCGGGCGTGCCGGGGATTGTCGGTGCTGATCATGGAGCCGAAGTACTCCAGCATCTCAGCCGGCATGTCAGGGATGCTGGTGGCGCCCTGTCCGGACCGGTAGATCTCGGGATGCCGGCTGACTTCGGCCACGTCGGCGTGGCGGGTGACGGCGCGGTAGCCGGGACCCCTCGGCATGACGAGTCCGAGCTCGCCGGGAAGTTCGGGCTCCTCGAAGAAGGCCAGCGGCCGGTCTCGGCGCAACAGCTGGAAGGCGCCCTCTCGCTCGGCCCAAGGACGGGCCCAGAACTCGAGGTCGGACAGGTCGATCTGGTCGAGCGTCAGCACCTGACGAGCTTCCACGGGCCTCACCATAGTCACGCTCCGTATGCTGCATCCATGTGCGACACGCTGTGTGGACCGGGCGTGGGGGGCATGGTCTTCGCCAAGAATTCGGACCGGCCGGCGGGCGAGGTACAGCTGGCCGTGCCGTTCGGGCGCCGTCCCACGGCGGGCTGCATCCTGCGCACCCAGTACCTCTCGATCGGTGACACAGGGGCCCACGCCGCGCTGCTGTCCTGCCCCACGTGGCTGTGGGGGGCCGAGCACGGCGTCAATGAGTTCGGGGTGGCCATCGGGAACGAACGCGTGGCCACGGTGCACGATGCGGCGCAGGCCCCTCCCCGCCTCATCGGGATGGACATGGTGCGGCTCGGACTGGAGCGGGCCCGCAGCGCCGCCGAGGCGCTCGACATCCTCGTCGACCTCCTCACGACGCACGGCCAGGGTGGGATCGCCGATGCGGTGCACCACGAGGCGTACGACTCCTCGTTCCTGATCGCCGACCCGGCGCAGGCCTTCGTGCTCGATACGTCCGGCACCGACTTCGCGGCCGCTCCGTTCCCCCGCGGCACCGCCATCAGCAACCGGCTCAGTGTGGGGTCGGGCTGGACGCGCGGATCACCCGACCTCGAAGACGGCGAGGACTTCGGCCGCTTTCGCGACCCCGATGCTCCGACCGACTCCGCCGATCTCCGGCTGGCGGCGAGCCGCGCCTTCCTGGACGGGCAGCGGGCCACGGAGGGCGGTCTCACCCCGGCCGCGACGGCGGCCCACCTGCGCCACCACGGCGCCGGGCCGTGGGGGGCGCCCGATGCACCGGCGAGCATGTGCATGCACCTTCCCGGGCGCAGCGTCACCGCGGCCTCCCTGATCGCCGTGTTGCCCACCGATCTGGCCGCCGGCGCCCCGCTGCGCGCCTACGTGGCCCTGGGCAGCCCCTGTGTGAGCATTTACGTGCCCGCCTTCGTGCGCACGGCCGCCGGACCGCCCCCCTTCGTCCCCAGAGAGCTCTCCAACGAGACCATGTGGTGGGTGGCTGATGCGCTGCGGCAACGGGTCGAGAAGGACCCGGAGGCCATCGGGCCGATCCGTGAGATCCTCGATCCGGTCGAGGAAGAGCTGTGGTTCGAGGCCGGGCAGATCGCCGAGACCCCCGACCGCTGGCCGGACGTGGCGGGATCATGGGGCGGCCGGGCCCTGGCAGCATTGCAGTCCTGCGCTCCCTGACCGCGCGCCCAGACCGCGCGTTCTGACCTGCGCACCTCGAGAGGAATCCATGCGACTGATCAGCTTCACGTCTCAGCCCGGCCCGACCGCCGGACCGCCCGATCGGCCTCGACCCGGGGTGGTGGCGGGCGAGGAGGTCGTGGACCTGAGCGATCCCGCCGTCGGGCTCCCGGCCGACATGGCGGAGCTGCTCGCCCTCGGCCCGGCCGCGCTCGACCGCGCCCGTCAGGCGCCGTCCGGGAGGGCCGCCCGCCACCCATTGGACTCGGTGCGGCGGCATGCGCCGGTGCCCAACCCACCGGCCATCCTGGCCATCGGCATGAACTACCGCGCCCACGTGGCCGAAATGGGTCGGGAGCCGCCCGAGTACCAGTACTGGTTCAACAAGCAGCGGACGTCGATTGCCGGGCCGGGTGACCCGATCGTGCTCCCGCGCGTGTCGACGCAGGTCGACTACGAAGGCGAATTGGCCATGGTGATCGGGCCGCGCTGCCAGCACATCCCGGCGGCCCGGGCCATGGAGGTGGTGGCGGGGTTCACCATCATCAACGATGTGAGCGCCCGGGACTGGCAGTGGCGCACGCCCACCTTCACCGTGGGGAAGTCCTTCGATTCGCACGCGCCGTGCGGTCCCGAACTGGTCACCACCGACGAGCTGGCCGACCCGGGCCACCTGGCCCTGCGCACCTGGGTCAACGACCAGCTCCGGCAGGACTCGACGACCGCGGACCTCATCTTCGGCTGTGCCGCGCTGATCGAGTACCTCACGACGGCATTCCCCCTCGAGCCCGGCACCATCATCGCCACGGGCACCCCGGCCGGGGTCGGGGCGGGCTTCGACCCCCCGCGCTTCCTGGCCGACGGCGACGTGGTCCGCATCGAGATCGAAGGCATCGGCGAGCTGGTCAACCCGGTGATCCAGGGAGGAGAGCCGGTCCCCGTCGGTCTCGATTAGCGCGCTCGCCGGTGGCCGGGGGGTCACGGAAGGCGGCGGACACGGCAGAATGGGGGGGTGCCCGATACCGAGACCGAGTTGAGCGATGCCGAACGTGCCGAACGCCTGAGCAAGTTGCAGGGCATCATCGACCTGATGCGGCCGGCGGTGCAGGCCGACGGGGGTGACCTGGTGCTGGTCCGGGCCGACGTGGACTCCGGCGTCGTCGAGGTGCAGCTGCAGGGCGCCTGCAGCTCGTGCGCCGTCAGCTCGGCCACCCTGTCGGGCGGGGTGGAGCGGATCCTGCGGGACCGCCTGGAGTGGGTGACCGAAGTGGTCGGCGGCCTGGACGACTCGCTGAGCATGGACGAGAGCTCCTCGCTGGGCAGCGGGGGTTACGTCCCGAACTTCTGAGCGACCGCCGCCCCCCGCCGCGTGTGGGTTGCGCGCGCGCACGGGCGGACTCATTAGTTAGCAAAACTAAGTACAATGGGAAGGTGACATCGTCCGCCGACCCGACCCCTGTGCGCACCCCGGCCAGGCCCGTCGACGGCGCCACCGGGAGCCACGACGCCGAAGAGTTGGCCAGTCGGCTCCGGCTCTCCATCAACCGGCTCCACCGCCTGCTTCGCCAAGAGTCGCTGGCCGGGTTGTCGCCCGCCCAGGCGTCCGCGTTGGGAGCGGTGAAGCGACTGGGCAGCCCGACGCTCGGCGAGTTGGCGGCTACCGAGCAGGTGCAGCCGCCGACGATGACCCGGATAGTCGCCACCTTGAGCGATGCCGGCATGGTGACCCGGATCACCGATGCCGCCGACCGGCGCAGCGCCCGGGTGCGCATCACCCCCAATGGCCGCCGCGCCCTTGAACGCATCCGGACTTTGAAGAACGCGTTCCTGGCCCGGCGCCTGGCCGAGTTGAGCCCCGACGAGCAGGCCGGCGCGGCCGAACTGGCGACCCTCCTCGAACACCTGGTCGGCCAGTGAGCCGCTTCGCCGATGCCCGCCGCCGCACGTTCGCGGCCCTGGCGGTCCGGAACTACCGGCTGTACTTCACCGGGCAGGTCGTCTCGGTCTCCGGCACCTGGATGCAGACGGTGGCCCAGACGTACCTCATTTTGTTCAGGCTCCACGGCACCGGCGTCGATGTCGCCGTGGCCATCGGGCTCCAGTTCCTTCCTCTTCTTCTTTTCGGTCCCTTCGGTGGGCTGATCGCCGACCGACTCGACAAGCGCAAGGTCCTCTACGCCACGCAGTCCTCGGCCGGGCTGCTGGCGCTCGCGCTCGGCCTCCTCGTGGTCACCCACTCGGCCGATCTCGGACTGGTCTTCGCCCTCTCCGCGCTGCTCGGCGTGGTCAACCTGTTCGACAATCCGGCCCGGCAGACGTTTGTCTCCGAAATGGTGGGTCGCGACCTCTTGCCCAACGCGGTCAGCCTCAACAGCGTCGTCATGAACTCGGCCCGGGTCATCGGCCCAGCCATTGGTGGGGTCCTCATCCTCACCTTGGGCGTTTCGACCTGCTTCTTCGTCAACGCGGCCTCGTACGCCGCCGTGATCGTCGCCCTGGCGCTCATGCGCCGAGCCGAGCTCTACTCCAAGCCGGGCGTGGCCCGGGCCAAGGGCCAGGTGCGCGAGGGGCTCCGTTACGTCTGGAACACGGCCGACCTGCGCTCCCCCCTCCTCTCCATGGCCATTGTGGGCGTGTTCGCCTTCAACTTCACTGTCACCCTCCCGCTCCTGGCCAAGATCACCTTCAATGGCGGGGCGGGGCTCTACAGCTCCTTCTTGGCCGCCATGGGCGCCGGCGCCGTTCTCGGCGGTCTGTTCACCGCCCACCGCAGCAACCCCTCTACCCGGCTCCTGGCCGTGATCGGCGTGATCTTCGGGGCGCTGATTTTGGCGGTCTCGCTGTCGCCGACCAAGTTGGTGGCCATCATCCTGCTCGTCCCCATGGGCGCGGCCAGCATCGCGTTCATCGCCACCAACAACGCCACGCTCCAGCTGAGGGCCGATCCGGCCATGCGGGGCCGGGTCATGTCCCTCAACGCGGTCGCGTTCCTGGGCAGCACCCCGATCGGCGCCACCCTGCTCGGGTACATCAGCGATGTCACCAACCCGCGGGTGTCCCTTGTGATCGGCGGCGTGGCCACCCTGCTGGCCAGCGTCCCACTCTTCTTCCTGGCCATCCGCCAGCGCGAGGAGCGCGCTGCCAACGTGGTGCCACTGCCACTGCCGCTGCCGCTGCCGGCCGCGGCGTCCGAGCCGCGCCAGGCGGCGACACTCCGATCCCGGGCGGCCCATGGCTGACGGCTGGGCGCTCCATCGCGACCGGCGACGGGCCGGCTCCTTCGGTGACGACGCCGAACGTTACGACCGGGTCCGTCCCCCGTATCCCGCCCCGCTCATCGACGCGCTCCTGGCGACGGCGCCGCGAACGGTGCTCGACGTGGGGTGCGGCACCGGGATCGCCGCCCGGCTGTTCATGGAACGTGGCTGTGACGTGCTCGGGCTGGAGCCCGACCCGCGCATGGCGGCGGTGGCCCGCCGGAGTGGGGTGCCGGTCGAGGAGGGCACGATCGAGGAGTGGGATCCGGGTGCGCGCCGCTTCGACCTCTTGACCGCCGGGCAGGCCTGGCACTGGGTCGACCCGGGGCGTGGACCGGTCAGGGCCGCCGGGGCCTTGCGAAGCGGCGGCCATATCGGTCTGTTCTGGAACCAGGCCCAACCGGATCCCTCGGTGCGCCCGGCCCTCGAGGCGGCGTACGCCCTGCACGCACCGGAGCTCGGACGACAATCGGTGCTCATGGGCCGACGGGACGTGTCGTTGTACGAGTCCGTCGCCGAGTCCTTCCGCAGAGCGGGGGAGTTCGACGACGTGGCGATCGACCTGTTCGGCCACGACGTCGACTACTCGGGTTCGGAGTGGGTCGACCTGGCCGGCTCCCACAGCGACCACCACACGCTTCCGCCGGCTCAGTTGGCCGGACTGCTGGCGGAACTACGGTGGCAGATCGATCAGGTCGGTGGCCGCGTCCCGGTGCACTACGAGACGACCCTGGTCTCGGGCCGCCGGCGCTGAAGCGGCGCCCCAGTCCTCCAAGGGGCGGGCTGGTCGATTCGCCCTACGACGGCTTGGGTTCTTTGGGCAGTCCGAGCACCCGCTCGCCGACGATGTTCCGCTGGATCTCGGCCGACCCGCCCCAAATGGTCTCCGAGCGCGAGAAGAAGAAGAGCGACTGCAGATTGTTGACCGGGTAGTCGGACCGGCCGCGCCGTGCTCCCGGGAGCAGCATCTCCTGGCCGTCCTGGGTGTCCTTGCCCTCGGGGCTCCCCTGGCCCAGGAGGATCTGGCCCTCGAGGCCCAAGATGTCCATGGCGAGCAGCATCGTCTCCTGGTGGGCTTCGGACCAGAACATCTTGTTGGTGGCGCCCAGGGCGGCCGTGACGTTCGTGCCGCGCAGGGCATCGGTCAACGTGCGGTAGCCGTTTATCTGCATGATCTTGATCTTCGACCACGAGCGGGCCAGTCGCTGGCGGATCAGCGGATCGCGGTTGGCCCCGCGGGCCTGGGCCAGCTGGAGGATCTCGTTGAACTCCTTTTGGAAACGGCGATAGCCGGTGGTCGCCGACGTGCCCCGCTCGAACCCGAGCGTCGTCATGGCCACTTTCCATCCATTGTTCACGCCCCCGATGACGTTGTCCTTCGGGCAGCGGACGTTGGTCAGGAAGACCTCGTTGAACTCGGCCGAGCCGTCGATCTGCTCGATGGGACGCACCTCGACTCCGGGCTGCTTCATCGGGACGAGGAGGTACGAGATGCCGGCATGCTTGGGGGCGTCGGGGTCGGTACGGGCCAGCAGGAAGATGTAGTCGGCCCGGCGGGCCTGGGTGGTCCAGACCTTCTGGCCGTTGATGACCCACTCGTCGCCGTCCAGCTCGGCCTTCGTCTTGAGGCTGGCCAGATCCGAGCCGGCGTCGGGTTCGCTGAACCCCTGGCACCAGGCGATCGTGCCGTTGAGGATGCGCGGGATGAACTGTTGCTTCTGTTCCTCGGTGCCCCACTGCAAGAGGGTGGGGCCGACCAGGGTGTCGCCGAAGAAGTCGGCGCGCAGCGGAGCCCCGGCCCGGGCGAACTCCTCGTTCAGCACGACCTGCTGGAGGAGGGTCAGCCCCTTGCCGCCGTATTCGGTGGGCCAGCTGGCGCAGATCCACCCCCCGGCGAACAGTTTTGCCGTCCACTCCTGGTTGAAGGCGGTGCGCTCGGCCGGGGTCATCGAGAACCCCGGTGTGCCCCAGCCCTCGGGGAGGTTCTCGGTGAGCCAGGACCCGATGACGCCGCGAAACTCCTCGGCCTCGGGCGGGTAGGTCAAGTCCACAGAACCACGGTACCGCCTACCCCGGCCGCCCCCGGCGGGCGGTAGAATGGTGGCGCAACCTGGTGTAGCCGATGCCTGGACAGGGCCCGAGCAGAAGGAGGTGTGACCATGCGCAGGGACGAACCTCCCAGTAGCACTCCCGGCCCACCTCACCCCGCCCCTGCCGGCTGAGCTCCCCATCACGCGGCGTTCTCTCCGGAAGCGCCAGGGGCGTGGGCGATGAGGAGGTGCCGGCCACCTCGGCTCCCGGAAGCCTCATCGGCCGGGGGCGTCGCTCTGTCCCTTCCCACCTGACCGCTCTCGCGGGCGCCGCCCAGGAGGTAGCACTTTGGCCTCATCCTCGTCTTCGTCGGGCCGCACCGGCCTGACCCTTCCCCGCCGTCGTGACACTCCTGAGCGGCCCGCGCACCAGCGCCGGCGACGGACCCGCCGTATTCTGGCGTCCGAGGGGGTTTTCGACTCCATCGTGTCGCTGGCCGGCATTCTCGGCCGCCCGGTCACCAATCAGACCGGTCAGGAGATAGGCCGGCTCGAGGACATCGTCACCCGCTGGTCCGACGGGCAGACCTACCCGCCCGTCAGTGGGCTGATCATCCGGGTGGGGCGCCGGTTGGCCTACGTCCCCGCCTCGGCCATCGATCGGATCGCGCACGCCGAGGTGCTGTTGCGCTCGGCCAAGCTCGACCTCCAGGACGTGGTCCGCCGCCCCGGCGAGGTGCTCCTCGCCAAGGACGTCCTGGACCACCAGTTGGTCGACGTCGACGGCGTCCAGGTCATACGGGCCGCCGATTTGTACCTGGCCGAGGTGCTGGGCCGCATTCGACTGGTCGGTGCCGACGTGTCGACGTCCACGCTGCTGCGTCGGTTGGGGCCCCGCCGGTGGCGCCCGCTCCCCACCCCTGACCGGGTCATCGACTGGGCGGCCATCCAGCCCTTCGGCGAGCCGACGGATTCGGTCGACGGGGCCACGCAGGTCCGCCTCAAGACCAGCCATGAGGGGTTGCACCGCCTCCGCCCGGGCGAGCTGGCCGACCTGCTCGAGGACCTTCGCCGGGACGAGCGCCAGGAGCTGCTGGCGGCGCTGAGCGCCGACGAGGCCGCCGACGCCCTCGAAGAGATGCAGCCCGACGACCTCGAACAGCTGCTGCGGGAGTCCGACCCCGACGAGGCGGCGCGCTTCTTGGCGGCCATGGAGCCCGACGAGGCCGTCGATGCTCTGCGGGACCTGCCGGCCGCCACCCGCGGCGAGCTGCTGCGGCGCATGGTTCCCACCTCCGCCGCCGCCCTGCGTGAGCTACTCGGCTACCCCGAAGACGAGGCCGGGGGCATCATGACGTCGACGCTCGTGGTGGGCACGACGGACGACACCGTCACCGAGGTCGTCGACCGTCTGGCCGACGCGCGCGGCCACGACGTCGACCTCGACGCAGTGGCCGTCGTGAACAAAGAGGGCTCGCTGGTCGGCGACATCACGCTGCTGAAGATCCTCCTCACCATGCGCACGTCGCCCGACACCCGGATCTCGTCGCTGCTCGAGGATGAGGACGTGGTCACCGTGCGCCCCCACGCCTCCGCGGGCGAGGTGGCGGGGCAGCTGGTCGAGGCCCGACGCCTGTCGCTGGTGGTGGTGGACGACGACGGCCGGCCCATCGGGCGGATCCTGGCCGATGACGTGCTCGACGCGCTCGTCCCGACGAAGGGCAGATTCCATTTCCCCAAGCTCTTGACGTGAAGCCACCGCGTCCCCGGCTGGGCCTGGTCTATCTCGCCGCGGCAGGGCCAGGGCTGATCGCGGCGGCTGCCGGCAACGATGCCGGCGGCATCGTCACCTACTCCTCGGCCGGCGCGGAATTCGTCTACCGCACCCTGTTCTTGATGGTGCTGATCACCATCGCCTACGTCGTCGTGCAGGAGATGGTGGCCCGCCTGGCCGTGTACACCGGCAAGGGGTTGGCCGCGCTGATCCGCGAGGAGTTCCCCCTGCGCCTGACGGCCTTCGCCATCACGGCCTTCGCCATCGCCAACATCGGGCTCATGGTGACCGAGTTCGGCGGGATCGCCACGGCGTTCGACCTCTTCGGCGTCTCGCGCTACCTGTCGGTCCCCATCGCCGCCGTCGCCATCTGGTCCCTGGTGCTCTTCGGCTCCTACCGCTACGCCGAGCGGGTCTTCCTCCTCTTGTGCGTCGTCTTCATCGCCTACCCCATCGCCGCCGTTCTCGCCCATCCCGACTGGAAGCAGGTCGCGGCCAACACCCTGTGGCCCCACTTCGTCGCCAGCAAGTCGTTCCTCCTCCTCTCCGTCGCCTTGATCGGCACCACCATCACGCCGTACATCCAGCTCTATGAAGCGGGCGCCGTGGTGGACAAGGGCGTCAAGCCGGCGGAGTACCGCTTCCAGCGGGTCGACGCCATTGTGGGGGCGATCCTGGCCGCGTTCGTGGCCATGTCGATCATCGTCGCCACCGGCGCCACCATCGGTGGCACGGGCCCCCTCACCTCGGCCAGCCACGCCGCCCACGCCCTGCGGCCGGTGGCCGGACCGGCGGCCGTGGTGCTGTTCGGGCTGGGTCTTCTCGGGGCCTCGGCCCTGGCCGCCGCCGTTGTGCCACTTTCGACGTCCTACGCCGTGGCCGAGGCGGTCGGGGTGGAGCGCTCGGTGTCGTCGAGCTTCCGGCAGGCCCCCCTCTTCCTGGGCCTGTTCACCGGACAGATCCTGGTGGGGGCGGCGGTGGTGCTGGTGCCGGGCAACCTGATCACCCTCATTTTGAACACCCAGGTCCTCGAGGGCGTCATCACCCCGATGACCCTGATCTTGATCCTGGTGCTGGCCAACCGGCGCTCGCTCCTCGGCTCGGCGGCCAACGGGCCCTGGGCCCGCTGGCTCGGGGGCGCCTCCATCCTCTCGGTCGCCGTCGTGGCCTCGGTCTTCGTGGTGCTGACCATTTTGGGATGGTTCGGTCTCTCGTGACCATCGCCGAGGCACGAATAGGCCCGCCGTTTGCGCCCGGGCAGGGGGTTCGGGGAGGCTATGCGGCCATGGCTGGACGCGTCGGAACACCTTGTGCCTAAAACCCCCCGTCAGAAGTGGATCGAGACCAAGGAAAGCTGGGAGCGCTCCCGGCACATTGAGATCCCTCCCCACGTTCCCGCGGCACCGCCACAGCCCGGCGGTTTGCGCGTCGCCTTCCTGATCTACCGCGGCAACCCCCGTTGTGGCGGTCAAGGCGTCTACACCAGGCACTTGACCCGCGAGCTGGTGGCGCTGGGCCACTCCGTCGAGGTGTTCGCCGGGCCGCCCTGGCCCGAGCTCGACCCCGGGGTCGGCTTCACACCGGTGCCCGGGCTGGACCTCTATCGCGACCCTGACCCCTTCCGGGTGCCCCACCGGAGCGAGTTCACCAGTCGTGAGGACTGGGTGGAGTTCGGCATCATGTGCACCGCCGGGTTCGGGGAGCCCCTGGCGTTCTCGCGCCGGGTGCGCCTCATGATGGCGGAGCGCCGCGGCGACTTCGACGTCGTCCACGACAACCAGTGCCTCGGCACCGGGATGCTGGGCATGGTCCGCGACGGGTGGCCGCTGCTGACGACCTTGCACCATCCGATCACGGTCGACCGCCAGCTGGCCCTGTCGCACACGACGAACCCGTGGCAGCGTTTCACCACCAACCGCTGGTTCGGGTTCTTGGGTATGCAGGTCCGGGTGGCCCGCGCCCTCCCGGCCGTCGTCACCGTGTCGCAATCCTCCCGCAAGGACATCGCGGCGCAGATGCAGGTGCGCCCCGAGCGCATGACCGTCGTCCCGGTCGGCGTGGACCATACGGTGTTCCGCCCCATCGACGACGTCACGCCCGAACCGGGCCGGATCATGGTGACGTCATCGAGCGACGTCCCGATGAAGGGACTGGTGCCCCTTCTCGAGGCGGTCGCCAAATTGCGCACCGAGCGCGACGTCACGCTCACCGTCATCGGTCGCCCGCAGGAAGGTGGCCGGGTGGACAAGGCCATCACCCGGCTCGGCCTCTCCGACGCCGTGCACTGCGTGAGCGGGATAAGCGACGACGCCCTCGCCCGCCTGTACGGGCAGGCCGAGGTCGCCGTCGTGCCCTCCCTGTACGAGGGCTTCTCCCTGCCGGCCATCGAGGCCATGGCATGCGGCGTGGCCGTGGTCGCCACCACCGGGGGTGCGCTGCCCGAGGTGGTCGGGATAGACGGGGAGACCGGCCTGCTGGTCGCCCCTGACGATCCCGGGGCACTGGCCGGCGCCATCGCCCGCCTGCTCGACGACCCCGCGCTGCGGGCCCGCCTCGGAGCAGCCGGGCGGGAGCGGGTCATCAACCGCTTCACCTGGCAAGTGACCGCGGCGGGCACGGCAGCCTGCTACGACGCGTTGCTGGAGGGGAAGCCGCTGCCGGGAGCACCGGCCGTGGAGCAGACGGGATCGGCGGCGGCTGCCCCGAGGCGGGAGGCCGCATGCTGACGGTGGATTACGACAAACTCGGCGTGCGACCCGGCGATCGCGTCCTCGACCTCGGTTGCGGTTTCGGGCGACACGCCTTCGAGGCGGCCCGGCGCGGCGCGGCCGTGGTGGCCCTCGACGCCGGCCCCGAGGAGGTGGCCCAGGTGCGTGGCACCGTGGCGGCCATGGTGGAGGCGGGGGAGCTGGAACCCGACCATCCGGCCACCGCCGTGCAGGGGGATGCGCTGGCCCTGCCGTTCCCCGACGCCACCTTCGACCGCGTCATCGCGTCGGAGGTCCTCGAGCACATTCCCGATGACCTGGCCGCCATGCGCGAGTTGGCGCGCGTGCTCCGTCCCGGGGGGACCATGGCCGTGACGGTGCCCCGCTGCGGGCCTGAAGCGGTCAACTGGGCGCTTTCCGACGAGTACCACGACACCCCCGGTGGCCACGTGCGCATCTATCGGCGCTCCACGCTCGAGCGGCGGCTCTCCTCGACGGGCCTGCGGCCCACGGGGTTCCACCATGCCCACGGCCTGCACTCCCCGTATTGGTGGTTGCGGTGCATGATCGGCCCGGCCAACGACACCAACCCGGCCGTGGCGGCGTACCACAAGGTCTTGGTGTGGGACATCGTCAAGGCCCCCTTCGTGACCAGGGCGGCCGACCGGGTGCTGAGCCCGCTGATCGGCAAGAGCCTCGTGCTCTACCTGACCAAGCCGCTGAGCGTCGTGGCCGGCGTGCCCGAGACCAGGCCGAATCTGCCCCGCGGAGTTCCCGGACGCAAGGGGCCCGCGCCCCGCAACCACGGGGCGGCCGCGTGACGACCGAGAATGTTCGATCCGACGAGACCACGGTCCCCGAGGTGCCGGGGGTGCTCTCGTCCTCCGACGTGCTGGCCACGGCGCACGCCATCGCCGACCTGCAGCGGGCCGACGGGATGATCCCGTGGTTCGAGGGTGGCCACTGCGACCCCTGGAACCACGTCGAAGCAGCCATGGCCCTCACGGCGTGCGGGCTCACCGATGAGGCCATGGCGGCCTACCGCTGGCTGGCCGATCGCCAACTGCCCGATGGGAGCTGGTTCAACTACTACCAGGGCGCCGGGGTCAAGGATCAGCGGCTGGACACCAACGTCTGCGCCTACCTGGCCGCCGGAGCCTGGCATCACCACCTCATCACCGATGATGTGGAGTTCCTGGGCGAGCTGTGGCCGACCATTGAGGCGGGTATCGACTTCATCTTGCGCTGGCAACAGCCCGACGGCTCGGTCCGGTGGTCCGTCGACGCATCCGGCCGGCCCGAGGGCTACGCGCTCTTGACCGGATCGTCGTCGATCTATCACTCCCTGCGTTGCGCCGTCGCCGTCGCCGAGTGCCTGGCCAAGGACCGGCCCGATTGGGAGCTGGCCGCCGGCCGTCTCGGCCACGCGGTGGCGCACCACCCGGGCGCCTTCGCGCCCAAGGTCGAGTTCGCCATGGACTGGTACTACCCCATGCTCTCGGGAGCACTAGAAGGCGACGCCGGCCGGCGCCGCCTGGCCGAGGGCTGGTCGACCTTCGTGATGGAGGGACTCGGTGTGCGTTGCGTCTCGACCGGCGACTGGGTCACCGCAGCAGAAACGGCCGAGTGCGTGCTGGCCCTCGACGCCCTGGGCATGCGCGGGCCGGCGCGCGATCTGTTCATTGCCGGTCAAGGTCTGCGACTTCCCGACGGCAGCTACTGGACGGGCCTCGTCTATCCCGACAAGGAGACGTTCCCCGAGAACGAGCGCACTTCGTACACTTTTGGCGCCATGGTGTTGGCAGCCGACGCCCTCTCGAACACCACCCCGGCCGCAGGGCTGTTCCGGGGCGAATGCCTGCCCGCTGCGCTCGACCTCGCCGAGCCCCACTGTGCCGGAGGGGCGGCGATGGGGTGCACAGCCGGCTGAACCGGGTCCGCCCGCGTCAGTGGGCGGGTGGGCCGGTCCGGCGGAGCACGCGCAAGCTCCCGCAGGCGCCGTCCTCGCTGAACTCGCCCGAGGCGAGGGCGGCGCAGAAGAGCTCATAGGGTGGCCGGCCACCGTCGGCGGGGTCGGGGAAGACGTCGTGGATGGCCAACCAGCCACCCAGGACAACCCGGGGCGCCCAGCCCCGGAAGTCGGCCCAGGCCGGCTCCTCGCCGTGCCCCCCGTCAATGAAGCAGAACGCCAGCGGGTGCGCCCAGCGCGCGGCCACGGTCGGGGAGTCGCCGACGACGCCCACCACCGATCCTTCGAGGGCGGCGTCGCTGATGGCCCGCCGCCAGTGGGCCAGGGTGTCGATCCGACCCAGATCGGGGTCGACGAGATCGGCCTCGTGGTGCTCCCAGCCGGGCTGGTTCTCCTCCGAGCCGCGGTGGTGGTCGATGGAGAACACGATGGCGCCGGTGGCCTCGGCGGCCGCCCCCAAGTAGAGCGACGACTTGCCGCACCAGGCCCCGATCTCCACGAAGGTCGGCGGTGCCGACCCGGGGAGCACCGTCTGCCCCGCCCGCAGGGCGGCGTGGAGCAGGGCTTCGCCCTCGTCGTCGGGCATGAAGCCCCGGGTCTTCCGGGCCGCCCGGACGACGGCCTGCACCCGGGCCGACCCCGCGGCCTGATGGTACGGGACGGCCCCGCTCACCGGGTGGGCGTGACCGGGTGCGCCGTCCGTCTCCGTGCTCACGCCGTGGCGGCGGCGGCGGCGCCCAAGCTGTCGGCCAGCCCGCCGCGCTCGCGGTCGGCAAAGGCCACGTTGACGCCCAGTCGCTCCACCGACTGGGCCACGCGTCGAGGCCCCGAGGCCAGCGGATGATCCTTGAGGAATTGCACGACGGTGGCGGCGAATCCGGCATCGCCGCAGAGGGCGGGGATCGCCTCGGCGATCCGGACGTGCGCGTTCTTGGGGAAGCGGTCGAGAATGGCATCCCACGACTCGGCGATACGGCCCCAGACCACCTGGCCCGCCACCGGGTTGGCCAGCAGCGCGGAGATGACGATCCATCCGTTCTGGCTCCGCACTTCCGTCATGGCCAGGTCGAACGTGCGCAGGGCCAGCTCGATGTCCGGGAAGGCGGAGAGTGCGTTGAGGGAGCGCATCTCCTCCTGTGGCGTCGAGGCGGCCCGGTAGCGCTCCAACAGCGCCTCATAGTCACCGGGCCGGAGCAGTTGGGCCACGACGGCCAGGGTGGCCGCCTCCACGTCGGCCGGGATCGCCTCGCCGCGGCCACCCCCGATCGGCGAGGCGTCGAATCGGCGCGCCGCCTCGGCCCGCACGCCGGCGTCCTCGCCGATGGTGCCCAGGAGGCTGATGGCGAGGGAGCGCAGGGTCGGCGTGCGCTCGCCCTCCCCGGGCCGGGACTCGAAGCCGAGGTGGAAGAACTGGGGGCCGATGAGCGCCGCCACGGCCTGGTGCAGCCCGGCCACGTCGCTCTCGGTGATGATGCGCCGAACGAGATGCAGGGCACTGGCGACGGGGGCCCACGGAGTCGGGTCGGGCTCGAGGCCGAGTTTCGCTGCCAGGATCAGGAACTCCTTCAGTGTCGAGTGCCCGGCCAACGTGGTGGCCCAGGTGTCAGCCACCAGATTGGCCCGCTCGAGCGGGGTCAGCTCCGACAGGTGGTCGGCCAGGGCCAGGCGGTGCGCGACGTCGTAGCCCACCCGGAACACGCCCCACCCGCCGGCGTTGACCACCGTCAGGCCGTTCCCGGCCTCGTCGAGATGGACCGGGGTGGTGTCGAGGACCAGCTTGGTCGCCGGTGTCGGCGACGACCCGGCGGACGGCAGGCTGCGCACGGCTATCGGTACGTTCCAGACGTCGCCGATGGCCGATTCGACTCCGTCGGGGACCGGTCCGTACGAGAAGGGCTGCTGATCAAGCGTCTCGCCTCGCAGCGAGACCAGCGGATGCCCGCCCTGGAGGATGAAGGTGTTCATGACGTTGCGTACGGGCTCGCCGCTCGCTTCTTCCAACGCGTCCCAAAGGTCGGTGGTGACGGTGTTGGCGTAGGCGTGCGCCTTGAGGTACGTGCGTACGCCGTCGCGGAAGACCTCGGGCCCGATGTACTGCTCGAGCATCCGGAGTACGGCGCAGCCTTTCTCGTAGGTCAAGAGGTCGAACATCCCCTCGGCCTCCTTGGGCGGCCCGACCGGGTACTCGATGGGCCGGGTGGCGTGCACGCCGTCGATGGCCAGCGCCGCCTCACGGGAGGGAGCGAACCCGACCCAGCGGTCCCACGACGGTCGGAACGCGTCGACGCAGAGGGTCTCCATGAAGGTGGCGAAGGCCTCGTTGAGCCAGATCCCCTCCCACCACCCCATGGTCACCAGGTCGCCGAACCACATGTGGGCCAGCTCGTGAGCCACGACGTCAGCCACCCGCTCCAGCTCGGCCCGGGCCGCGCTGGACGGATCGATCAGGAGCGCGGTGTCCCGGAACGTGATGCAGCCCAGGTTCTCCATGGCGCCCGCCGCGAAGTCCGGAATGGCCACCAGGTCCACCTTCTCGCCGGGGTAGGGGATGTCGAAGTACTCCGAGAAGAAGCGGAGCGCGAAGGCGCCGATGGCCAGGGCGAAATCGGCCAGCTTGCGCTTGCCCGGGGTGAAGACAACCCGCAGCGGGACCCCGTCGACGTCGACCGTCTCGGTCGTCTCCAGTTGGCCGACGATGAAGGCGACCAGGTAGGTCGACATCTTCATGGTGGGCGAGAAGCGCACGACGTTCTTGTCGCCCACCCGTCGCACGTCGACGATCGGTGAGTTGGAGAAGGCGTCGACATCGCGGTCGACCGTCAGTGTGACCTCGAAGACCGCCTTGCGGTCGGGCTCGTCCCAACACGGAAAGGCCCGGCGCGCGTCGACCGACTCGAACTGTGTGGTGGCGATGGTGTGGGTCGCCCCCTCATCGTCGGTGAAGGTGGAGCGGTAGAAACCTCGAAGTTTGTCATTCAGCGTGCCGGTGAACCGGCAGGTCAGAGTGCAGGGACCGGGGGCCAGGGCAGAACTGGGATGGAAGATCACCTGCTCCAGCTCGTCGGCGAACGAGACGGTGCAACCGATGACCTCTCCGCTCGCCGTGCGCACCTCCACGTCGCTGATGGCGAGCTCCGCCGCGTTGAGGACGATCTCCTCCACCGTCTCGTGCACGGTGACGTCGATCCCCACGGTCCCCGAAAAGGTGGCCGATCCCACGTCAGGCTCGATCTCGATCCGGTAGACGTGGGGCTCCACGGTCCGGGGGAGACGGAAGGCGTCTTGGGACGAGGTCGATGTCGTGGGGGAGGGGGAAGAAGGCATTGCCGGGAAGGCTACCCGGCTCGCTCCGAGTAGGTTCTCGCTCCGTGCATGCAAACGAATCGGCTGAAACCCCCGTGAACGAGGACGGGGCGCATTCCGAACTGGACCTCGTGGCCATCGGGTCTCCTCTGCTGGACGTGCTCGAGGTCGTCTCCGACGAGGTGCTCTCGCAGGTGGGATTGGCCAAGGGCTCGATGACCCTGATCGACCTGGCGCAAGCCACCGCGGTCCAGCACGTCATGCACACCCCGCGCTTCGTCTCCGGCGGATCGGTGGCCAACACCGCGGTGGGTCTGTCCGAGCTCGGAGGGCGGGCCGGGTTCATCGGCGCCGTGGCCGACGACGAGGTCGGGCACACCTACGCGGAGAATCTGCGGTCGGCCGGGGTGGAGTTCGAGCCGGCTCTCGGCGGCGGGACCGCAGCGGAGAGCCCGGGCACGGGCCGGTGCATGGTGCTCATCTCGGACGACGCCGAGAGGACCATGGGGACGTATCTCGGAGCCGCCTCGAACCTGACCGTCTCAGGCGTGTCCACGGCCCTGGTGGCCCGCGCCTCCATCGTCCTGCTCGAGGGCTACCTGTGGGACGTGGACGCGGCCAAGGAGGCCATGCGACATGCCGCCACTACCGCACACGACGCCAACGGCTCTGTCGCCCTCTCCCTCTCGGATCCGTTCTGCGTCTCCCGGCACCAGCGTGACTTTCTCGATCTCTTGGTCGACGACGTCGACATCCTGCTGGGCAACGAGGAGGAGATCACCATGCTGTTCGGTGCGACCTCGCACACGGCCGCGGTCGAGGCGGCCGAGGAGACCGGTCTGTTGGTGGTGATGACGAGGGGCGCCCAGGGCTCGGTCGTCTTGACGGCCCACGGACCCGAGGCGGTGCCGGCGGCTCCGGTCGAAAAGGTTGTCGACACGACGGGCGCCGGAGATCTCTTCGCCGCCGGCCTCCTGTACGGGCTCACGCACGGCATGAACCCCGTGGACAGCGCGCGCCTCGGCGGTCTGTGCGCCGCCGAGGTGATCTCCCACACGGGCGCCCGCCCGGAGTCGGACTTGCGGGCCCTCGCCTCGGCGGCGGGCCTGCTGGTCCAGTAGGGAAGGGACGAAGATGGCCCTCTCCATCGGCATCGTCGGCTTGCCCAACGTCGGGAAATCGACACTCTTCAACGCGCTGACCAACAACGAGGTCCTGGCGGCCAACTACCCCTTCGCCACCATCGATCCCAACGTGGGGGTGGTGGCGGTGCCCGACGCCCGCCTGGCGAGGCTCGCCGCCCTCTACGACGACGCGCCGATCGTGCCGGCTTCGGTGACCTTCGTCGACATCGCCGGGATCGTCCGCGGCGCGTCGCAGGGGGAGGGGTTGGGGAACCAGTTCCTGGCCGCCATCCGCGAGAGCGACGCCATCTGCCAGGTCGTCCGGGTGTTCCACGATGACGACGTGATCCACGTCGACGGCCGGGTCGATCCCGAATCCGACATCGGCACGGTGAACACGGAGCTGATCCTGGCCGACTTGCAGACGGTCGAGAACCGCCTGCCCAAACTGGCCAAGGAGGCCCGGGCCCACCCCGAGCTGAAACCCACTGCGGAGGCCGTGGCGGTGGCCGAGCGTGTCCTCAACGAGAGCCGCACCATCTCGAGTGCGGCGGCCCTGGGCGAGGTCGATCCCCACCTGCTCCACGACCTCCACCTGCTCACGGCGAAGCCCTTCATCTACGTGTTCAACGTCGACGAGGATGCACTGGGGGACGAGGAGTTGGAGAGCCGGTTGGCCCAGGTCGTGGCACCGGCGAGCTCTATCGTGCTGTGCGCCCAGATTGAGGCGGAGCTGGCCCGAATGTCGCCCGACGATGCCCGGGAGCTCCTGGAGAGTTACGGCCAGCACGAGTCGGGACTGGAGCGACTGGTGCACGTCGGCTTCGCCACCCTCGGCCTGCAGACGTTCCTCACCGCAGGCCCCAAAGAGGCGCGGGCGTGGACCATCCATGGTGGCGACACCGCCCCCAAGGCGGCGGGCGTGATCCACACCGATTTCGAGAAGGGGTTCATCAAGGCGGAAGTGGTGAGCTTCGACGATCTGATGGCCACAGGGTCGGTGGTGGCGGCGCGGGCGGCGGGCCGGGCGCGCATGGAAGGAAAGGATTACGTCATGCGGGACGGCGACGTCGTGGAGTTCCGCTTCAACAACTAGTCCGGAGCATCAGGCCGGGTGGCTGGCCTGATGCGTGCGCCTCATTCGGCGGCGTGCTCGACGGAATAGTGGCGCCACCCGAGTGATCGAGCCCGCCATCTGCCTGGCCCGCTCCGGCGGGCGCCCTGTACGCGCTTCTGGGTCCGTGCAGGCCCGGGCGGCTCGATCCGCCCGTGTGGCTTGATCTGAGGGGCTGCGGGATCGATCGAGCGAGGCAATCGGGGGCAGCGCGGGGTGGTCCGGCAGTTCGAGCTGCTCGATGTACGGGACGGACTGCGGCGCGCCGATGTCGCTGAGGTACTCGTTGATGGCCACGGCCACCAGGTTGTACTCATGCCGAGAGGGGCGCAGCTCTCCCCGCAGGAACCCGCCCAGCTGTGCGGGCGTGTTCATCGTTCCGAGGGCAAAGCAGCGCAGCCACAGGTCATCGAGAGCGAGGACGTTGTCCCCCGCGCACAGCTCGACCGACCGGAACTCGGGCAAGTTCGACATTGGGAGGTTCCCGTCGTGTCGTTGCTGCACTGGTGGCGAATGGCCAGCTGACCGATCCCTCACTTTTGAAGGCGTTGCCCGGACACGATAGCCCCGGGAAAGTGGGTGTTGCGGCCGCAGGGCGGGGACGAGCGAACAAGGGGTCCACCGGCCATTGAGGAACGACCGCGAGCCATGCCAACCGAGCGGAATCATACGTCCTGGTCAGTGGTTTGTCCTCGGGTCAGTTCACGGACGACCAGCGCCCCAGCACCCCGCCAAGGCAAGCGGGGCGCTGGGGCGCCGTCACATCGGAAGCAAGGCCGACTACGAAGACCACCGTAGCGACCCGCTCTGAGAAGGGCCTGTGGACACGCACCGTTGCGGCGAGGCGCAACCTCGTGGCAACCATGGCGCAACGAATCACTGCGAGCAGCGTCCTTCGGGACGCTCGGCCTATCAGGTCAGTACTGCCGAGGCGGGCCAGAAGTGAAACACCCCCGCAACCGTGAGAGCGGTTCGGGGGCACGGCCGGCGCCCAATCTGGGGGGAAAGCGCCGACAAGGGAACCATACCGAGCCCCGCTTGCGGCCCGGTCGCGGATCAGGTGCGGCGTGGTTGCAGTGCCGGAAGGCGTCAGTCCCGTTCCGGCGTGTCCTGGACCCCCGGTTCGGGAATCTCCACCGGCAAAGTCGTCTCGGGAAGGATGACGACCTCTGGCTCCGGCGGGTCGACGGGGACAGGTTCTTCGGGGATTGTCATGCCGTCTGCGTTACCCGGCCTGGCGGGGGTTCAATCCGGGACGACCCCGGTAGCATCCTGCGGTGGGACGAGGCAGCATGGCGGGGAAAGCGCGTGCATGTGTCGCCATTGTCGTACTCGGTTCTGCCGCCGCCGTCATGCTGGGTCAGGGCCCGTCCGCCGCGGCGACGCACCACCCGGCCCGCGCCGGCAGTCTGGGCGTCCTCCTCGGACCCACCCACGCCAAGTCGGTGTCGTTCCTGGTGCTGCTCCGTGCCGCGGCACGACCCGCCTGCCTCTCCCAATGGGCCCGTCGGACGGGGCTTTCGGTGCGGTGGTCCCCCGGGCAGCGCTGGGTGACCATCTCCGGCGCTCCCGGCGCCGTGGACCGCGGCTTCCACGTGGCGATCGAGGACTACCGGACCACCGTCGGCGAGGTCGTCTTCGCGGCCGACCATCCCGCCGCCGTGCCGACCGGGGTGTGTGGTGAGGTGGCCGGCGTCGGCACGATCCACTCCTTCGTCGAGCCCACCTCACTCGACGTCGGCTCCTTCAGCGGGCTCACCAGTGTCCAGCTGCTGCGGGCCTACGACGCCCTCCCCTTGACCCAGAAGGGATATGACGGCCAGGGGGAGACCGTGGTCCTCATGGAGGGCGGCGGCTTCCTGCAGAGCGACCTCACCACCTTCGCCTCCGACGAGAGCCTGCCGCCGTTCAACCTGACGCTCGTCGGGAGGAACGCCGGTTTCGACGACGAGACGACCTTGGACCTCGAGACGGTGCACGAGATCGCTCCGCAGGCGCATCTGGTCTCCTTCAACCTGAACTCCATCTCCACCGCCACCTCCGACGCGGATCTGTTCGCGCAGGCCTTCCTCGAGGCCGAGGAGCGATTTCCCGGCGCACTCATGAGCCTGAGCCTGGGGGTGTGCGAGACGGACACCCAAGCCTTCGATCGCGCCGACCTGGTGGCGCTCAACTCGGCCGTGGCGTCGATCGAGGCCAAGGGCTCGACCGTGTTCGCGGCGAGCGGCGACGCCGGCGGGCTGGATTGCACACCGGCGGCCGACTACGGGCAATCGCCGCGGAGCTCGTTCGAAGGGGTCACCGTTCCCGCAGCCCTCCCGGCCGTGACGGGCGCCGGGGGGACGACCCTGACGACGGACGCGGCCGGCAACTACGGCCGCGAGGCCACCTGGTCCGAACCGCTGCTGTCCCAAGGCACCGGAGGTGGCGTCTCCACCGTGTTCTCGCGCCCGTCGTGGCAGGTGGGAGTCGGCACGGGAGGACAGGCGGACGCCGGCAATGGCCGCCAGGTGCCGGACGTGAGTTCCGACTCGGACCCGACCACCGGCAATCTCATCATCGAGAAGGGCAAGAAGGCTGTCGGCGGGGGGACATCGCTGGCCGCGCCAACCTGGGCCGGTTTCACGGCGATCATGGACCAGTACCTCAAGGCCAACGGTGATTCCCCCGTGGGGTTCTTCAACCCGATCCTCTACCACCTGTCCACCTCGTCGGCGCCCTATCCACCCTTCCACGACATCACGGTCGGCGGGAACGACTTCTATGCCGCCACACCCGGATACGACATGGCGACGGGCCTCGGCTCTCCCATCGTCTACGACCTGGCCCGGGATCTGAAAGCCGGGAATTTCTGACATGAGCGAGATGACCTCGACGCCGGCAGACCTTCCGGTCCTGGCGACGGTGGCGTGCCCGTGCTGCGGTGTGGTGGTTCCCGACGCGCGGTTCTGCGGTGCCTGCGGCGCCCATCTCGTCCATGGCGGGCTGCGCCGGTCGCAACGGCTGCACGCCTACGCCGCCTTTCCCGACGAGCCGGTCTTCCGCCTGTCCGTGGTGACGTCGCTCTTCCCCCATCTCTCGCACCGGGCCAAGGCCCCGTTCCGCGTCGCCTTCGCCGTCATCGTGGCGCTCCTGCTGATCTTTGCCCTCGCCGGCACGGCCGCCCCGTTGATCGCCGTCAGCGCGCTCAGCGTGCCCCTTCTCTTCTTGGTCTACATCTGGGAGGTCGACCCGTACGAGGGCAGCTTCTTGCCCCCCACGTTCCTCTGCCTCCTGCTGGGCGCGGGGCTCGGGGCCGGGTGGGCCATCGTCGGCGGCAGCTATGTCGACAAGGCGCTCGTGCCCTCGTTGAACTCGAGTCTCACCAGTCATTCCGTCCTGGTGGCGGCGATCGCGGTGCCGGCCATCGGACAGCTCCTGGCCTGTGTGCCGATGGTCGTCGCACGGGCGCTCCAACGCGGGCCGATCGAGTCGCTCGACGGTTTCGTGGCCGGTGCGACCGGTGCGCTCGGCTTCACCCTGGCCGCCACCATCGACCTCATGTCGCCCTGGCTGAGCAACGGCCAGCTCACGCACGAGTCGTTCCTGGCCAACATCACGCAGGTGATCCTGCGCGGGGTGACCCTTCCTCTGGTCACTGCCCTGGCGACCGGCTTCATCGGCATGGCCTTTTGGACGAAGTCGGGTGGGCGGGCCACCTCGGCCCGGGGTGCCTGGCTCACCTCGCCGGGATTGGCGTTGGCCCTGGCCGTCCTCGTGCAGGTGGGCCTGGGCTTCGCGGACCTGGCGGCGCTGTCCGATGCCGTGCTGATCGGTATCCACCTGGTCGCGCTGGGCGTACTGACCATCGCCATGAGAGTCGGCCTGCACTACGTGCTCCTGCACGAGGCGCTGGACGTGACGATCGGAGCCCCCCGGGTGTGCGCCAACTGCTCCCATCTGGTCCCGGCCATGGCGTTCTGCCCGCAGTGCGGGGTGGCCGACCGGGCCGTGGCGCGCCCGCACCGCCTCGGAGCGACGTGGCCGCTGATCAATGGCGTCGCGACGCCGCCGGGAGACAGCGACGAGAGCACGGCCGACGCCGATGCACCGCTGTCGGCGACGCCCTGGCCCACGGCGCCACCGGGGGCTCCCGGTCTGAAGGTCGGCTTTCCCGGCGCGCACGAGCTGGCGTCACCGACGCATCGCGTCAGCCGCGGCGCCAAGGTGCTCCTGTTGTTGGGCGGCCTCGGCGTGCTCACGGTGACCCTCATCGTGGTGGCTCTCCTCGCCACTCCCGGACCCGCACCCTCGTGCCGCCCGCTCACGTGTCAGGGACCGCCGATCGGCCATCTGGGTCAGCAGCAGAGCGCGGCCGGTGCTGACGCCTCCGGCACTCTCTACAAGAACTCCCAGGGGTTCACCGTGCGCTACCCGCCGCAGCCAGAGGTCCAGACCGACTCGGGGGGCATCGACCTGACGTACGACTACGTCAACGGAGGCGCATCCTCCCTCGAGGTCGCCGGTGCGTCCGCACAAGGGGCCACGGCGGAGACGGCGGTGCGAAACATCGCAGCCCGGGAGTTCCCCGACACCCAGCCGACCTACGAGCTCCCGAATCCGTGGGTCGGCTACCAACCCGCCTACGGGGCTGCCTACAGCGTGCAGCCGGCCACCGTCGACGGGAGCACCCAGACCGACCAGGTCGTGCTGGTCGCCTCGGTCAAGAACGGATTTGCCATCGTCGTCCTGGAGGAAGGCGCGCTGCTCCCGACGGTCACCTCGCACTCGTCGTTCTTCAACGGCCACCCCTCGCCGGCGGGCGTCAACATGGCGTACGGCTTCGGCGACTTCATCG
>Ga0302325_10007170_pt1 | contig 24805 bp, 23 predicted proteins | sample Palsa_T0_2_FD_201948 | JGI IMG/M metagenome (GOLD analysis project Ga0302325, IMG submission 201948) | Peat permafrost microbial communities from Stordalen Mire near Abisko, Sweden - Palsa_T0_2 | ecosystem: Environmental > Terrestrial > Soil > Palsa > Peat permafrost | place: Sweden: Abisko... | reverse complement strand
GCATGACCACCCACGCCAACCAGCTCGACATCCCGCTGGACGCCGCGCTGCGCTACCCCATCAAGATGATCGACGAGTACGGGTGGAGGACCAACCTCTCCGAGATCGCCGACCGCCGAGGGACGCGGAACACGCGCCAGATCTGGAAGGAGCCGGTCGGCGTGGTGGGCGCGATCGTCCCGTGGAACTTCCCGGTCGAAGTCACCCTGAACAAGCTGGGCCAGGCGTTGGCCACCGGGAACACGGTGATCCTGAAGCCGGCGCCGGACACACCATGGAACGCCACCCGCCTCGGCCGCCTGGTGGCCGAGCACACCGACTTCCCTCCGGGGGTGCTCCAAGTGGTGACCTCATCCGACCACCTGGTCGGCGAGGAGTTGACGCTTTCGCCCAAGGTCGACCTGATCTCGTTCACCGGGTCGACCTCGGTCGGCAAGCGGATCATGGAGAAGGGCGCGGCGACCCTGAAGCGCACCTTCCTCGAGCTTGGTGGAAAGTCGGCCACGATCGTCCTCGACGACGCCGACTTCGCCACGTCGGTGCCCTCCGGTGTCCAGGTCTGCTTCCATGGCGGGCAGGGGTGTGCGATCCAGACCCGGATGCTCCTCCCACGCTCTCGCTACGACGAGGGAGTGGAGATCCTGAAGGCCACGCTCGGCTCGGTGCCCTACGGGGACCCACAGCGTCCCGACGTGATCATGGGCCCGCTCGTCTCGGCCAAGCAGCGCGACCGGGTGCTCGGCTACATCGAAAAGGGAGTCAAGGAGGGCGCGACGCTGGCCCTCGGTGGGGGCCGACCGGCCGATCTCCCGACCGGTTGGTACGTGGAGCCGACCCTCTTCATCGACGTGGACAGCTCCATGACTATCGCCCAGGACGAGATCTTCGGACCGGTGCTCGTCGTCATCCCCTTCGACGACGACGACCACGCGGTGCAGATCGCCAACGACAGCGTTTACGGCCTCTCTGGCGGGGTGTTCTCGGGCTCCCTCGAACGCTCGATCAGCGTTGCCGAGCGCATCCGGACCGGATCCGTCGCCGTCAACGGCGGCATGCCCATCGGGCAGGCCGACATGCCCTTCGGCGGCTACAAGCACTCGGGGATCGGCCGCCAGAACGGGGTGGCCGGATTCGACCAATACCTCGAGACCAAGTCCGTGGCCTGGCCGACCCCCCTGTAGATGCCGCGATCGAACGGCTCGCCATTGCCGAGGAGCCCCGCCGAGAACCGCTCGTCGAGCCGTCGCCATGACGAACCCCTCGGGTGACCACGACCCGGTCCTGCGGGTACACGGTTACCACCAGCTCCGAATCAAGCAGGTCGTAGGGGAGACAGACGACGCCGTTTCCTTCGTCTTGGACGTCCCGAGCGAGCTCGCCGAGCTCTTCGAATACCGACCGGGACAGTTCTGCACCTTCCGGGTCCACATCGGAGGCGACGAGCAGCTCCGCTCCTATTCGATGTCGAGCGCACCGGAGACCGACTCCGACCTGACCGTCACCGTCAAGCGGGTGGCCGGCGGTCTGGTGTCCAACTGGATGCTGGACAACCTCTCGGACGGAGACGTGCTCGAGGTCACCAAGCCCGCCGGCGTGTTCTGCCCGCAGGAGACCGAGCGCCCGGTCATGGCGTTCTGCGGTGGGAGCGGCATTACTCCGGTGATGTCCATCGCCAAGCACATCCTCACCACCACCCAACGCCCGATCAGGCTCCTCTACGCGAACCGCAACCGCGCGTCGGTGATATTCGACCAGGCGCTCAGCGCGCTGTCCGACCGGTACCCGGGAAGGCTGGAGCTCCGCTCCCATTTCGACTCGGACACCGGGTTCCTCACCGCCGATGCCGTCGCCCACTTCGCCCGGGACGGCCTGGATGCAGACTTCTACATCTGCGGCCCGGGGCCCTTCATGGATCTCGTGGAGTCGTCCCTCGACGCTCTCGGAGTCGAGCCCGGACGCATCTTCATCGAGCGTTTCTTGGTCGAGCAGCAGGAGAAGGACGCCCAGGCGCTGGCCCCGTCTGCCGATGTTGCGACGGTGGTGCCCGCACAGGTGACAGTGATCCTCGGGGGAAAGACCACCGTGATCGACTACCACGCGGGCGACACGGTGCTCGAGACGGCCCGTCGGGGCGGCCTGCGACCGCCGTTCTCCTGTGAGGCAGGCAACTGCGCCACCTGCATGGCCTTCCTCAAGTCGGGATCGGTCACCATGCGGGCCAACAACGCGTTGACCGATGACGAGGTTGCGGAGGGCTGGATCCTGACTTGCCAATCCCTGCCGTCCGGTCAGGACGTGATCGTCGAGTACGAGGCGCTGTAGATGCGTCCCGGGGTAGTTCCCGTCGCCTGGGCTCGTCGCCCGGGACAAAGGCCGATGAGCCAGTCAGCCATCGACCAGCCGTTGCGCCTGACTGCAGCGATCACGACGACACACTGAAAGGATGATCAAAGCCGGCAACCGGCAGGGGTCCTAAGGAGTTGTCGCTCCCCACGGCAGTTTCCGACGGTTCGAACCCCGGGGGTGACCGTTGGAAAGCCCTCGGTGTATGAGAGCGGCAAGTACTGCCGGATTCAGTGACCTCGGACCTAGCCCGACATCAATTCGCGTCGGAGCGTCGGCCCATCGATGCGCCTCAATTTCGTCCCAGAGAGTTGGGTCAAGAATCGTCGCTCGCTCCTCGGCGGGCAATTCGTAAAACAAAACCCAACGATCCAGGGCCTCGTCGAAGTAACACGCGTCTTGCGGTGCAAAGTCCCCCTCCAGGGCTCGGCCCAACATCTCGAAGTCATTCCTAAGACAGCACCAGGCCCAGCAATAGGGGTAATCGCTGGCCATGTTGCCCCCTTCAGCTTTCGACGGTTACGTAACCATGAGCCATTTCCCCTGTGACAAAGAAGACGCGCAACCTGTTGAAATGCGTGAGAAATTGCCGCAGTACCTGTGTAAAAGCCTGTGGGCAATGCGGCGGAGGTGTCGGGGGCAACAACTGCGCTTCGCAGTCCACGGGATAAGAGCAGGCAAACCATCGTAGGGTCGCTCTGATTTTTGCTGGACGTCGCCTGCGAAAGGCTGGCGGCCTCGATCCGCCTGGTGACAGGCGGTAGCGTCGCGCCATGACTGATCGCGTGCTCGTCAACATCGATGGGGGTGTGGCCGACGTCCGCCTCAACCGCCCCGAGAAGCTCAACGCCCTCGACACAGCGATGTTCAAGGCCATCGCCGAGGCGGGCGAACAACTCAAGTCCGAGCCAGGGGTGCGTGTCGTCGTGCTTTCGGGTGAGGGTCGGGGGTTCTGTGCCGGCCTCGACTTCGGCGGCTTCCAGTCAATGAAGGAAAGCCAGCGCGACGGACCCCCAGACGGTGGGGTCAGCGACCTGGGACAGACCAATGGGCGAGTCACCCACCTCGGCCAGCAGGTGGCGTGGGTCTGGACCGAGTTGGAAGTTCCCGTCATCGCCGCCATCCACGGCCCCTGCCTCGGCGGTGGCCTACAGATCGCGCTCGGCGCCGACATCCGGATCGTCGCTCCCGACGCCTCGTTGGCGGTACTCGAGATCCGCTGGGGCCTGGTTCCCGACATGACCGCGAGCCTGACGCTCCCCCGACTCGTGGGTCTCGACGTGGCCAAGCAGCTCATGTGGACGGGTCGCACTGTGACGGGAGCCGAGGCGGTTCGCCTCGGCCTTGCCACCTCGTCTGCCGACGATCCTCGGGCCGCTGCCCTCGAGCTGGCCGCCGAGCTGGCCGCCAAAAGCCCCCACGCCATCCGGGGGGGGAAGCGTCTTTTGACCGGGCTCGCCGACCGCAGCACCGCCGAGCAGCTGGCTCTCGAACGCCGAGAGATCAGCGCCCTCATTGGCGGACCCAACCAGGTCGAAGCCGTCAACGCCTACTTTGAGAAACGACCGCCGGTCTACGGCGATCCCACGACGAAATAATCCGGATCAGGACCTCGCATCGGAGGGACTTTGACCGGGTGGCTGTGTCGGGGGTTGGATCGATGGCCCCGGGTGCAACGCCGACGCTCCCTCTGGCCCGGGAACCTCGACCACCGGATCCCCGCGATCGTCGAACTCTGTCCGCAGGGCGCGTGACATCACGGCATGCTGGAAGTACAGGGCGGTGATGTAGGTCAGTTCGAGGATCTCCTCGTCGCTCAGCCGCGTTTGGAGCGCGCTGAACAGCGCGTCGGGGACACGACCATGCTCATAGACGAGGCAGTCGGTATACGCGAGGACGAGGCGTTCCGTTTCGTCGTAGCAGGTTGCCACCGGCCAAGTCGGGATCGACTGGATCTTCTCCTCGGCCACACCGAGGTCCCGAAGCGACTTGCAGTGCTGGGAAAAGACGAATTGGCTCCCGGCCGCCCATCCGGCACGGATCTGGCCTAACTCGCGGAGTACCGGATCCAGGCGTCGATCCGGGCTCTGGTACAGAGCGAAACCCGATACGGCATGCTCTAAGACGTCGGGGACGAGGGCAAACACGGTCCACCAGTCGCCGGGCGACCCCGTCCAGGTGCCCGGCTGGGAAACCGGATCCCGCCCCTCGAAGAGGAAGTCGTACATCCTCGTGACGATGGGCGCCTGCGCCTCCGCCCTCGGCACCTGACGGAGTCGGGGCACCTGTCGCGCCCTCAGGAACTGACGCGCTCGGCGACCGGGGCAGGAGCATGTGCCACGTCGTCAACCCCGAGAACCCGGGTCCAACAGGCAAATTCGAGAAGGATCCCGTCGGGGTCCTGGAAGTAGACGGATCGCACAAACACTCCAGGATGCACGTCTTCGCTGAGACCAAACTCGCTGTCGTCGTGGTTGGCGACCTCAGTGCAGTCGACCCCAGCGGCCAACAGGCGGGCCCTGTACTCGTCGATCCGCTCCGGCGCGACGGTGAAGGCGACGTGGTTCATGGAGCCGATGGCACTCGTGAGATCGCCCTTGTCGGGTCGGGTAGCCGGCGCCGATATGCCCGGGACCCCGTCGGGGGCCCCAGGGAACCAGAAGAAGGCGAGACAGTCGCCTCCCCCACAATCGAAGAAGAAATGCTGGCCCATGCCGTCGGGCAGCTCGATCGTCTTGACCAGTCGCATGCCCAGCAGGTTCGTATAGAAGTCGACCGTGCGACCCATGTCTCGACACACCAGGGCCAAGTGGTGAACACCACCGAACTCGAACGGCATCTGGCCCTCTGTTCGAGACACCGCGCTGTGGGGCATTGACCGCAGCCTAGATCCCACGTAAGAAGATCGCCCGAACCGCCGAATGCCGTCGTCGAACCGTGGGATCGCACTCCTCCGACGCCGCTGTCTGACAGACCGAGCGTCGCGGGAACGTACGGAGCCAGGGACTGCACCCGGCCCTGGTCGAGCCCTTTTTTCTAGCGGGACTCGAGCCGCTGGCTTCAGCGTGTGAATAGGACTCAGGACCGCTCCTTACGTCGCCGGTGGTGGGACCAGTTCGTCGGCTAAGAATCGGTAGCGGAAGTCGCAGAAGTCGGCACCCTGCATGATTGTCTGGGTGCGTTTCAACTCGACACCGGGAATGGATTCGGCGACAGGAAAGTCGGCGCTGCACAAGAGCAAGAACCCAAGTTCTGGCTCGCCGATTTGCTGGAAGAACTTCGCGTAGCGATAGCCAGTCACGTCGAGCGCCATTCCTTCGGCTGACATCTCCCGCACCTCGACGTCGCAGGCGTCGCCCCCTAGGGAGACCGTACCGAACTCCAGAATGGCTCCCAAAGAACCTCGTTCAGCCACCCAGTTGCTGGCCATGTCATGAAAGAATTCGCCAATCGAGCGGCGAACTAGCTCGTGGGCTCGATCCTTTCCTAGGTTGGTCTCGAGTTCTTTGATCAGCGGCACAAGCACTTCAGCTTGGATCTTCACCCGATCAATGAACGGCACATCCGGGCGATGCGAATACAGGCATCCTCAGCCTCCCCAGTCAAAGAAACGCTACCTGCCCATTGACAGCTATTCACTCTGCGTGGCGGCTGAACTGCAGGCTCTTATACCGCTGCCCGTGCGGCCCCCTCGGCGGCGGAATACGCTCGACACCCGATGGCCCATCCTCGTGACGTTGTCACCGCTGAGCGGGTGATCCACGCCTCGCCTTCAACGATCTTTGATGTGCTCGCCTCGCCCAACCGTCACCCCGAGTTCGACGGCTCCGGCACAGTGAAACATGTCCGCACAGGCGGACCGGAACGCCTCTCGGAAGGGGCGACCTTCACCATGGACATGCAGCAGGGTGTGCGCTACGGGATGATCAGCACGGTCACCGAGTTCGAGGAGGGTCGTCGGATCGCATGGTCCCCCAAACCGGCCAACGGGCGGGGGGCCCGGTTCGTCGGCCGGATCTGGCGCTACGAGCTCGAGCCGGCCGCCGAAGGTACCCTGGTCCGGGAGACCTGGGACATCTCACACGAAGGTCTCCGCTTCATTCTCCGATACATCGCGGGCTCCCGGACCCGGCGCAACATGGAGGAGTCGCTGGAGCGCCTGGGGCGTCTGGTCACCGGCGTACCCTGAAGGCCCGGTAGCGGCGGTCGATCGGCGTCGCATCCACTGGCCGGGCACGTCGTCGGTTGGGCTTCGGCCGCCACCCAAGTCTTGGGGGCGGTCCGGTCACGCCACTTACGTTTCCAGACCGGCGAACTGCGCGTTGTAGAGCCGGGCATAGGCCCCCTGGCGAGCCAGCAGGTCCTTGTGATGGCCCTGTTCAACGATTTGGCCGGCCTCCATCACCAAGATGGTGTCGGCATTGCGGATCGTGGACAGCCGGTGGGCGATCACGAAGCTCGTCCGCTGCGATCGAAGCGCCGTCATGGCCTGCTGCACCAAGACCTCGGTACGGGTGTCGACGGAGCTGGTCGCCTCGTCGAGGATGAGGATGGTGGGGTTGGCCAGAAACGCCCGTGCGATGGTGATGAGTTGCTTCTCCCCCGTGCTGATCACTCCGCCCTCATCGTCGACCAGCGTGTCGTAGCCGAGGGGCAGTGCATGGACGAACCGGTCGACATAGGTGGCCTGTGCCGCCGCGAGGATCTGCTCCTCGGTCGCCTCCGGATTGCCGTAGGCGATGTTCTCCCGAATCGTTCCGCCGAACATCCATGTGTCCTGCAGCACCATCCCGATGTTGGATCGCAATTGGGCGCGGGGGATCTTGGCGATGTCGAGGCCGTCAAGGGTGATCCTTCCCTCGTCGAGCTCGTAGAAGCGCATGATGAGGTTGACCAGGGTGGTCTTGCCCGCTCCCGTGGGACCGACGATCGCAACGGTCCGACCGGGCTCGGCAACGAGTGACAGGTCGGTGATCAACGGGCGCTCGGGGTCGTAGGAGAACGACACGTGTTCGAACTCGACCCGCCCGGCGGGCTGGGTTCCCGGGAGCGCGGCCTCGGCCGACTGATCCGCCGACTGCTCGGGGGCGTCCAGGAACTCGAAGACGCGCTCGGCCGAAGCTAGCCCCGACTGGAACAGGTTGGCCATGGAGGCCAGCATCTGGAGCGGCTGGGCAAACTGCCGCGAGTACTGGATGAATGCCTGTACGCCGCCAATGCTCAGCGCGCCGGAGGCGACCCGCACCCCCCCAATCACCGCGATGGCCACGTAGTTGAGGTTGCCGATCATGACCATGAGGGGCTGGATGCTGCCCGAGATGAACTGAGCTCCGAAGCTGGCCCGGTACATCGCTTCGTTGGTCTCGCGGAACGTCTCTTCGACCTCATGTTGGCGCCCGAAGGTCTTTACGATGGTGTGGCCGGTCAGTGACTCCTCGACCAATGCGTTGAGCTTCCCGGTGTTCTGCCACTGCTCGGTGAACCGGACACGCGAGCGGCGGGTGATGAAGCGGATGATCCAGGCCGAGAGCGGGATCGACACGATCGCCACCACCGCCAGCAACGGTGAGATGACGAACATCATCACCACGGTTGCGATCAGCATGAAGATGTTGGTCATGGTCTGGCCAATGGTCTGCTGGAGGCTTTGAGCCAGGTTGTCGATGTCGTTCGTCACCCGGCTGAGTAGGTCGCCCCGTGCGGAGCGATCGACGTAGCCGATCGGCACCCGGTTGAGCTTGTCCTCGACATCGGCACGGAGGCGGTACATGGTCCGCTGCACCATGCCGGCCAGGGTGTACGAGGCCAAGTACTGAAAGACAGCCGAGCCGACATAGAGGGCGATCGCAAGGAACAAGAGACGGTGCAACGCACCGAAGCTGATGCCCCGGTGCTCGATGCCCGAGACGATGACGTTCGTGGCGTCTCCCAGGATCCGCGGGCCAAAGGCGGACAGGAGGACACCGCTGATCGACAGGATTACCACCGCGACGACACGAGGGAGATCGGGCATGAGCCGCGACCCCAGCCTCCGCAACGTGCCGCGAAAGTCCTTCGAACGCTCGAGCGGCATGCCGGGGGCGACCATCCGGCCCATGGGGCCGCCCGTCGGTGGGACGTAGGTGGGCTTGTCGTCGGGGTCGGGCTCGGAGCCAGTCCGTGGGTCGGCTTCGACGCTCACGCCGCGTCCTCGGCGGCCGTCTGGGAGGCCACGATCTCGACGTAGGTGGGGCAGCTCTCCAGCAGGTCCTGGTGGGTGCCCAGGCCGACGGCCCGCCCGTCCTCGAGAACCAGAATCTGGTCCGCGTTGATGATCGTCGACACCCGCTGGGCCACCACGAGGACGGTGGACCCGGTGGTGTACGGCACAAGGGCCGCCCGCACCCGGGCGTCGGTTGCCAGGTCGAGCGACGAGAACGAGTCGTCGAAGATGTAGACGTCGGGCCGGCGGGCAAGCGCCCTCGCGATGCTGAGCCGCTGCCGCTGGCCTCCCGAGACGTTCGAACCCCCCTGGGAGATCCGGGCATCCAACCCGCCCATCTCGGCAACGAAGTCTCTGGCATCGGCAACCGTCAGGGCCGTCCACAGCTCGTCGTCGTCGGCGTCGGGTTTCCCGTAGCGGAGGTTGCTGGCGACCGTGCCGGTGAAGAGGTAAGGCCGCTGCGGCACGAGACCGATGCGATGCCAGAGCACGTCTGGGTCGAGCTCCCGCACGTCGACGCCGCCCACGAGGACAGTTCCGGCAGTGGCGTCAAAGAGGCGAGCAACCAGGTTGACCAGGGTTGTCTTGCCCGCCCCGGTACTACCGATGACCGCGGTGGTCTGACCTGGCAGGGCGCGGAAGGAGATGCCGTCGAGCACGGGGGCCTCGGCCCCCGGATAGGCGAAGCTGACGTCGCGCAGCTCGAGGGTCCCGGGGGTTCGCAACTGCGTGACCGGATGCTCTGGGGGGACGACCGACGGCTCGGTGTGAAGGACCTCTTGGATGCGCTCACCGCTGACCGCGGCCCGGGGCGCCAGCACCCCGACGAACGTCGCCATCATCACCGCCATCAGGATCAAAGTGAAGTACGTGAGGAATGCGATGAGTGAGCCGATCTGCATCTGCCCGTCGGAAATCTTGTTGGCCCCGAACCAGACGACCCCTGAGTTGGCGCAGTTGATGACCAGCATCACGACCGGGAACATCAACGCCATCAACCGGCCGGTGATGAGTGAAGTACCGGTCAGCCTCGCGTTGACCACCTCGAAGCGCTGCACCTCTTGGCGTTCGCGGACGAAGGCGCGCACGACGCGGAGACCTGAGATTTGTTCGCGGAGCACCCGGTTGACGTTGTCAAGGCGTTCCTGCATGAGCCGGTATTGCGGGATCATCCGGCCGATGATGATCCCGAGGGAAATAGCAAGTGCCGTCATGCTCACCCCGAGCAGCCACGACAGGCCAGCTTCCTGACGCAGGGCAAGAAAGACGCCGCCGACAATGGTCACCGGCGCCGCCAGGACCATCGTGCACGCCATGACCACGAGCAGCTGGACCTGTTGAACGTCGTTGGTGACCCGCGTGATGAGCGACGGGGCACTGATCTCGTTGACCTCGCGAGCAGACAGCGCAATCGAGCTGTGGAACAGCTCATTACGGACGTCGCGGCCAAACCCCATCGCGACGCGGGCCCCGACATACACGGCTGTGACGGCGAACACGGCCTGTACCAGAGTGACGAGGAGCATGAAACCGCCCATCTTCCAGATGTAGTGCGTGTTCCCGGTGAGGACCCCTTTGTCGATGATTTGGGCATTGAGGTTCGGCAGATACAGGTTCAAGAGCGCCTGGATCGCCTGCAGCACGAGCAGCAGGTACAGCAGACCTCGGTATTTCCGGAGGTGGGTACGGAGAAGACGGATCAGCACCCCGACCGCTCCCCGCGATGGTTGGCGGATTCAGGGCGCTCACGAATGCCATCGAGCAGTAGCGCGACGAGCTCGGGCGCTCTCATGGGTTCATCACCGAAGAGGGCCGGATGGCTGAAGGCCAGAGTCAAGGCGGGGAGCAGACGAGCAGCGCGTTGGGGCTCGCAGCACAACCTCAGGCGCTCCGCTTCGAACAGATCGACCAGTCCGGCCAGCTCCGGAAGGGGACGCTCGCGGACGGCCAGGACCGCCGGGCCCCCGACGGCCGAGACGAGGCGGCCGACGTCGCCCATCCATCGTCGGATGATCTCGACAGCCAAAGCCAGCTGTTGTTCGAAGGCCAACGACCTTCCGATCTCGGCGAGCGCCCGCTCGGTTGGCGCGGGGTCGAGCGCCAGATCGACCGCTGCCCGAATGACGGCGTCCTTGTCAGCAAAAACCCTGAAGATCGTCCCTTCTGCGATGTTGGCGGCTTCCGCGATCTGGCGGGTGGTCACGGTGGTGCCGTGCTCGAGGAGGAGTTTGAGCGCCGCTACGGCGATGGACGTTCGCCGCTCTTCTGGCGGAATGGGTGACGCGCGACGCGAGGCGGGAACCTTCACCGGGTCTGCTGCCACTCCGTCGAGCAATCGGGCCACCGGGCCGGATCGTATCGCTCCCTCGGAGTGATCACTCACTCCGATCGGAAGTCCGACTACTTGCGCCTACCGGCCGGGAGAACGGCTCACCCAACGGCACCTGCGGAGTCCCGACCTCAGCCGTGTGAATCCGTCTCCCGCACGCGATTCAGACGGCCCCAGACGACCTACGAAGCTCTGAGCTGGGACGATGTAGGCAGTCGGACGGGCCCTGACGACAGCAGTTCACGCGAGTTGTAGGGCAAAAGCCCAATTCACCTCGCAATCGCCGAATTGCGTTCTCGGCCGAAGCGATCACAGATCCGGTCGATCTTCGTGGTCGATCTGCATTAGCTCGACCGGTGCTCCGTTGACCTCGATGAAGGCGACCACGACGCCATGGCTCGGACTATTCGGTTCGATTATGACGTGCTGACCCGCCAACGCTGCAGGGAGATCGTCAACCTCAAACGCGACGTGCGGAACCGTCTTTACGAGATCGGGATAAGGCGCCTCTTGCCAGTATCGCTGCCACTGAATGCCAAACGGGTTGTTCAGGTGATCGCTTACCGTCACCTTCAGGTGCGGAAGGGGAATCTCGCCCTCGAATGAGTTGACGGTTGGAATACCAACATGGTTGAACTTCATTGGTCGACCCTCGATGTTCAAGATGCCCGCGACGCTAACGCGAGTTTCCGGTGTCGCGTAACGATCGTCTGGAGCGCAGGAGAGGTTGGCTGGAGATGGCGCCTAGCCGCTGGCTATCACCCACTCGTGGGTGGTGAGCGTGGGCGAACGGTCGTAGGCCAGGAACCGCGCTACGTCGTCCCTTATGAGTTGTTGCGCAACCTCCGAGTCGTAGGACCTGGTGAGGGCATCCTCAAGCGTGCGGTAGTGGATCTCGCCGAAGCCGTCCCAGTCTGGTGAGGCGTCAGAGAGTCGCTCGACGAGGTGATTCTGCACGTAGTGCCAGAACCCTGGCTGCCGCGCCACCGCCAGTGGCCCATGGCGCTCCCGCCAGTGAAGGCTGAACTCCTCCTGGGTCAGGTCGGTCCGTCGGTGCAGGAACGGGATCATCTTGAATCCCGGTGATTGCGTCCCCGACGACCAAGTGCGGTCGTAGTCCTTCTGAACGACTTCCTCGACGTGGTAGGCGCCGACCAGCTGGCTACGGGCAGGAAGGGGCATCGACAGCGCAGTGTCGACGTCGCTGTCCCAAAGGGCGATGACGGCCCGCTCCTCCTGTTGGGTCATGAGCGCGGGGCCCAAGGCCTCAAGCTCACTGTCGGGGAGGCGGACGTCGAGTGTCGCTTGCCTGGCGGCGCCCGAGTCGACCACCTCGGCCAACAGCCCCACGGCATCGGTTGCGAATGCGTCCCTGTCGCCATCGAACGCGACCGTCACGAGAAGTTTCATCGGCTTCCCCTTGCTGCTTGGGTAGCGGCGGAGCGCAGCTCTCGCTCGCGAGCGTCAAGCGCCTCGAGGAACTCGCCGTGGGTCACGATGTAGCGACAATCGTCCAAGATGGCATCGACGACACCAGCGGCGGCCTCCTCGGGCGTGGCGAGGAATTGGGCCATCATCGGGTTGCTCTCGTGCAGGGCTGCGAAGTCGTCCTCGCCAGCGATCGGACGTCGGAGGTGCGCCGGTTGCGCCGCCTCACTTGTCTCTAGATGTCGAGACAGCATCCCCGAGGGGAAGATCACCGACACACCGATCCCCTCGGGAGCCAGCTCAACCCGCAGCGTCTCAGCGAGACCCCACACGGCGAACTTGCTCGCCTGGTACATCGACATCCGACTCGCCGGGTCGAGCACCGACGTCGACGATGTGAAGGCGAGACGCCTCCGCTCGGCCCTCCGAACCAGCGGGAGGAACGCCCGCGCCACGCGTGCCGAGCCGACCACGTTCACGTCGAGCAGCCAACGCCATTCATCGTCAGTTGCTCGGTCGATGGACGCGAACAGTTGCACACCGACGTTCGATATCACCAGGTGGACTTTTCCGAAACGGCTGCCGACAGTCGCAGCCGCCACCTCGACACTGGCTCCGTCCGCCACGTCGACTCTCAGCCCGAGCGCCTCGACTCCATATGCCGCCGCCAACGCCACCGCCTCCGTTTCAGCGCGGTCGCCGTCGAGGTCGAGCACGACCACGTTCATCCCATGCGCCGCACACCCCTCAGAAAGCGCGCGACCGAAACCCGACGCTCCGCCAGTGATCACCGCAACATCAGTCATGTCATCGTGTCTCCGCCGTCCAGCACTGGTGCTGAGTCGCCCAGTATTTCCTCGGTCAGATGTTTCTGTGGCTCCTCACCATAGGCAGTGGGAGCACGCCAGGCGCCGAAACCATGAGCTCAGGGGATGTTGGTTGACGGGGTATGAACCGCCCAAACCCACTCGTCGGTTAGCCCCGACCCCCCTCGGATGGGCAGCACCTGGGAGAGGCGGCGGCGGGAATGTGACGGGAAGACAGCAATGGGAGTAGTACCCGTGGGTCATGGGCCTCTTGAGTGGTTCGGGCCGCGATGCGTCTTCGGGCCGAGGATGACCAGGGGGAAAGGACTGGCAACGTGAGAAACAATCACGGCGACGTCAGTGATCTCCCCGTGCCGGCGAGACCGAGGCTACGCGGATGGCTGCATGCGGGCGTCGCCCCGTTGGTTACCACTGGCGGCATCGTGCTGGCCTGTCTGGCGCCAGCAGGCCGGGCCCGGGACAGCGTGATCATCTATGCAATCGCCGGCCTGCTTCTGTTCACCACCAGCGCCATCTATCACCGAGGTACCTGGACGCCGGTGATAGACGACGCCCTCCGACGGGCCGATCACGCCAACGTCTACCTACTCATAGCCGGTAGCTACACGCCCGTGGCCGCTCTTGGCCTTCCCGCGCCAACCGACGGGCGGTTGCTACTGGTGATCTGGATCGCGGCGGCTGTCGGTGTCGTCTTCCGCTGCACATGGCCGGGTGCCCCCCGTGCCCTCTACACGGCTCTCTACATCGGCTTGGGCTGGTCTCTCCTGCCCGTGATCAACCAACTCATCCATCGGGCCGGGGTAACCGTATTCGTTCTCGTCCTGATCGGTGGGCTGTGCTACTCGGCCGGCGGCATCGTCTACGCGTTGAAGCGACCTAATCCGTCGCCCGAGTGGTTCGGCTTTCACGAGGTGTTCCACAGTCTCACCATCGCAGGGTGGGCCACCCAGTACGCTGCTATCAGCATCCTGGTGTATCGGCTCAGGTAGCCCGACCGACCTCCCACCCGGACCTCCCGGCTCGTTCCCGCGGGTCGACCAGCGAGGCGTCGACCGCGAGCCGCCGGGCCCGGCGACTGCTGTTGCAGCAAGGAGCACCCACCGTCGCGACGTGCTCGGCGGGGTCAATGCGTCGCTGTCCCGCCTTTCCGACCTGGGTTGAGAAAGGTCTCAGTCGATCAGAACCACGCCCGGTGCGGGCGCCGAATTAGGGGTTCGCTGCTTCGTCCACCGTGAGCTCGGCTGCGGGATCGCCTTCGAGACGCTCGTCGGGGATGGGTTGGCCACTTCGGATCGAGTACCCATAGGTGCCGGCGTCGATCCGCTCCTCGGCTCGGGCGATGGCGGCGAGCCGGTCTACGAGGCCGGCGGATATGGCATCATCGCCCTGCTCAGCAGTGAGCCGTTCGGCCGGATCGCTCATGTCGCCTCCGGCGTTCGCTTCGTTACGATCGTCCTCGCCGGCGCTCTTCGTGAGACGCAGTAACCCCTCGACGCGGGTGCGCTCCGCCGACAACAGCGCTCGTGCCTGCTCGATGTCCATCGGTTCTCCTCGTCGCTGTGGTCATTTCACCCTAAACGGACTTTGCGTCCCCGCTCCAGCCCCGACATCACGGTTGGGCGCCTTCGTCGAGCCACCTGCTGACGACGTCGACCTGTCCGGCCGGCCAGGGTCCATCGCAGGGCATCGATCCCTCACGCAGTCGTGCGACAATTGCATCGCCGTGAGCGGCAACGTCGCTGGCAGACCACAGGTCGAAGGCCTTGCTCATGGCAGAGCGATCACTTTCTCGGAACAACGGTTTGATGTCGCGCTCGAAACTCAGGGCACTGTCAGACATGGCGATCACTCCTCGGGTATCGATGCGTTGTATTGCTCAGGGAACAACCCGATTCCCGTCGCTGTCGGGATGTCGGTTGACGCCGACCCGGATCAGCATATGGAGAAGCAAGATCGTCTGTTCAACGTCCCTTCCACTGCGGTTGACGACCTTCTCGAAACGCGGCAGGACCCTCCTGAGCATCCTCGCTGAGGAGGGCAGACCGCCAAATTCGGTCAGACTCGGCGAATGCCTCACCGAGGGGGTGTTCAGCGATGAGTCGGACCATTTGTTTGGCCGCTAGCACCGACAGGGGGGCGTTGGACGCAACTCGCTCAGCCAACAGCTGCGTCGCCTGTTGAAGCTCGGCAGCGGGCACGACAGAATTCACGAGACCGACCTCGTAGGCGCGGTGGGCGTCGATGGGATCGCCCGTGAGAAGCATCTCCATGGCCACGCGCGGTGGAATGAGCCAGGGCAACGGGACCGCCCAGGGGGCGCCACGCCCGACCTTGGCTTCAGAGATGGCGAAACGAGCATTCTCAGCGGCGACGCATAGATCGCAGGTCTGAGCCAGCAGGAATCCACCCGCGTAGGCAACTCCGTTGACAGCGGCGATGGTTGGTTTCGCAACTTCGATGTTGCGGCCGAATTGGGGGATGAAGTCGGGTGGCGGTACCTGAAGCCCGTCCTCGCTCATCTCCTTGAGGTCGGCGCCAGCACAAAAGGCAAGGTCCCCAGCACCAGTGAGCACGAGCACCTTCGCGTCGTGATCTGCGTTGAACCGACGCACCCCGTCGAAAAGTCCCTGTCGGACCGGCTGGTTGAGCGCATTTCGAGCATCCGGCCGGTCGATTGTCAGCCAGGCGATCTGATCTCGCAGTTCGTAGTGCACAACGTCCGACATGACATTCATGCCTCCTTCTCAAGCGAGCGTTCGTCTACCGATCGCGATGGTCACGTTCGTTGGGGAGTTTTGGGTGCGGATACGGGTGATACACCTCAGGCATTTCAATAGAGAACTTCTGACGAATTTCCTCGATCGCCCCCTGGTAAGCGCGAAGCAGCGCATCCTCTAGCGCGTAGTCGAACTTGTCCAGGATGCCTTTGTGAGTTTCGGCGGTGACCGGGTTGCGCCGATACCATTCGACGGCTTCAGCAAGTGCCTCCGAAGTCGAGATCACATCCGAATACCCGAGCTCACTCTTGATCTTGCTCGTGTCCACATACATATGCGGGGCACCGCTGCTGTACAACGGCATCAAGGCCCATGACGGACTCGCAATGGATTTTGGCAAGCTCACAATCTCAAGGGAACCACCCGTAGCTTCGATCAAGAGCTCCAACCAGCCGCGCAGCGAGAACTGGTCGTCGTCTCCACAGTTGTAGATTTGCCCGGCTGCGGTCTTCGGGTTGTCAACGGCCAACAAAACTGCGTGTGCGGCATTCCGACCGCAAATGCGTGTCTTGAGATTCAGGCCTTCATCGTGGACCATGATGAAGCGACGGTCGTCGGCCACCCTGCGGACCACCGACCATTCCCACGGGATGATGTTCCGCGGCCCATAGATAATCGGGTACCGGTAGTACGTGGCGGAGAATGCGCCGCTCTCCCCGAGCTCCATTACCTCGGTCTCGGTGGCACGGATCTTGCTGCGGAAGCGCACCGATTCGAGCGGCGAATCGGTCGGTAGGTCTACCAGCTCGCTCTCTTCTTTTGCCAGTATTCGTGTACCAGAGGGTCTCCATGATTCGGGATCCGAAGCACCTCGATAGATCGTCACGGACCCGATGCCGATGAACTGCTCGCAGCGATGAGCAAGGACTTCGGCCAGCAGACGTGTCCGTCCATAGGTGGCCACAACGACGTCGAATTCCCTGTTTGACAGCAGGGCTTCTGCGCTTTCGTGAAAGTGCGGATCTCCATGGAGATGCTCCACCTCCTGAGCAAAGTCCACTTCGTGTATCCCTCGGTGAAAAACCGTCACGTCGAACTGTCGATCCAACAGACCGTCAACAATGTGAGGCCCCGTTGGCCCCGTCCCACCGATGACCAACGCCGTCCTACCCGTCACTGGACCTCCCAACCATCTGCCGGGCCGACCGATCGGACCTCTTCTCCAAAGTGGGACGCCATTCGGTGCTCGGTTTCATCACTTGGAGCCGACGGGCCTCAGCAACACCATGGATGAGTGGTTCACCACGACAACGATGACGCCGTCCTGGTTTCGGCCAGTGTGTTCGAGTGTGACGATGCCGGCTTCGGGACGGCTCTTCGACGGCCGCTTCTCGACTACGACGGTTTCGCTGTAGAGCGTGTCACCGTGGTACACGGGATGGGGGAACTGGATATCACGGAAGCCGAGGTTGGCGACGGTTGTTCCCAGCATTAGATGCCCGACAGACAGGCCAACCACGGTCGAGAGTGTGAAGAAGCTGTTGACCAGCCGTTGGCCGAACGGCTGATCGGCGCTCCAGTGCGCGTCGAGGTGGAGCGGTTGCCCGTTCATCGTGAGCGTTGTGAAGATGACGTTGTCGGCCTCAGTGACGGTCCGTCCGGGTGCGTGCACGTAGCGCGCGTTGATGTCGAATTCTTCGAACCACAGACCTCGCTGCTCCACCACCTGTCGTTCGGGTTCCGGCACGTCACCTCCTCCTGGCGGGGGCTCGGCTCGGCAAGGGGGCCCATCCAACTCCGCTCACAATCGATCACCATTGGATTGAACTGAAGAACAAAGGACGCCGCTTACCTCAAGATCTTCGATCTCGCCATCGTCGAAACCAGCCTCGGACAGGATCGACCGGTTGTGCTCACCAAGCAGCGGTGCTGGAGTTCGGATCCACTTGCGTACCGACGCGTAGGTGAAGGGCGGACGGTACATCGGCAGAGTGCCACCGACTGAACGCGTAAGCGTCTCATGGAATCCCCGCGCCACCATCTGAGGATGACGGTCGTATGTGCGGGGATCCTGCGCCGCCGCTGCTGGGACACCGTGGTTTAAGAGCAGCTCCACGCATTCCTGAAGCTGTCGATGTTCAGCCCAGTCCGACAGGTGGGCATCGATGATGTCCTCCTGCGATTGCCGGGCCCTGAATTCCTCGAGTATCGGATCACGCGACCACTCCGGATCGCCCAACGCCTTGCGCAAACCTCGCCATTGCTCGTCTGTCTCGCAGGATATGGCCAGCCACTGCTCCCACCCTTGACACCGATACAGACCCTGCGGCGCTGCGTAAGGCGACCTATTTCCGTTTCGCTGCATCTCCTTCCCGTAGCAGCTCCACTCGACTATTTGTTCAACTGCCGCGTTCAGCGCTCCTTCCACCATCGGCACCTCCACAGAGCTCCCTTCTCCGGTGTGATCACGTTGAGCGAGCGCCATCAGGAAGCCAAACGCTGCGTGTGCTCCCGCGAAGGGATCGCATGGCCCCTGCTGGATCCTCGGCTGATCTTCGGGAAATGAGGTAAGCCATGCCAGCCCGGTGAACTGATCCATGGTTTGGGCGAACCCGACGTAGTCACGCCAAGGCCCATCCAGGCCGAATGCAGGCATGCGGACCATGATCAGCTGCCGATTCAGCTCGTGGACCGCCTCCCACCCAAGGCCGAATCTGTCGAATACGCGTGGGGAGAAGTTCTCTATCAACCCATCAGCCCCACGAATGAGACGGTGCATGACTTCGATGCCCCTCGGAGTATCCAAGTTGAGACCCAGACTTCGCTTGTTGGTGTTGCAGCCAAGAAACGCACTGCCGAACTCCCACCACCAAGGCTCTCCCGCGGGGGCATACTGCGTGCCGCTGGTGCGCCCACCGTCGAGGTGGCTGAGGGACTCGATGTGCACGACGTCGGCACCAAGCGCAGCGAGCAGGTAGGTGCTGGTGGGCCCGGCCCACCAAGTGGTGCAATCCAAGATTCGTAGGCCTTCGAGAGGAAGGCCTCGATCACGCGCGGCCGGCTCCGCGCCAACAGGTGGGCGTATCCGGGCTACGACACTTCCATCGTCTTGGCCCAGCCGAGGTGCGGGGCCCCTTGGGACGATTGCACTGCCATTCAGGATCAACGGGAGCCGTGGGAATTCGAAGTCCCCCTCGGCACTTGTAACGAATGAGCCGCGTTGACGTAGGTGGGCATTATCGAGAACGGTTCGGCCACTGTTCACCGGTGCAACCGGTATGCGCAGGGCCGCGGCCGCATCGACGATTTCTGCAGTCGTGTGGGCCTGCGTGTATCTACGGAAAATTTGCTTCAACTCAACCTCTTCGCGTTGACGAACCCGCCGATCCGCCAGTTCCTCTCGGCCAATCAGATCCGGCCGTTCGATCAGAGTGAGAAAGTTGTTGAACTGGCTCCGAGTGTGCGTCGTAAAGCCGACCCATCCGTCGGCGGTGGGCTCGATCGATGGAAGTTCAAACTGGAGGCAGCGAGCAGGAACAGTGATCTCCGGTTGCCCAGCGAGGTGATGGGCGATTTCCAGGTGTACGTTCGCCGTCAGAGCCATTGCTTCGAACCACGACGTGTCGACGTGCTCGCCAATGCCTGCTATCTGTGCCCGTCGGACGGCCGCCAAGGCACCCACTGCTCCGAAAACCCCTGCCACGAATTCCGCAATTCGGCCCGGCGCGTAATAGGGCACGCCCGTTGCCAACCCTCGTCGCAGACCGGAGCCGCACTCGGCCTGAACCGTGAATTCCGTAGCCGGTCGATCTTGGTATGGGCCCCCTCGGCCAAACGGGGTGAGTGAAAGACGGACCAAGGAGCCATGTCGGACCGTCGACAACTCTTCGTCGAACGCTCCCGGGGCATACGAATCGATGACCAAGTCGGCATCGGCAACAAGCCTCTGGATTCCCTCATCCGATGGTGTCCCGGTCACGGCTCGCTGTGACGTGTGCATGTATCGGAACAGAGCGCTGTCGCGGTGAGAAGTGGCGCTCCCGGTCGCAGACCATCGCCGCATGGGGTCACCGACGCCTGCCTCGACCTTTATGACGTCCGCCTCCGCGTCGGCGAACAATTTGGATGCGTAGCCGCCGGCAATGCCCGTCGAAAAGTCAAGTACGCGAATCTGCCCAAGGGGTTCAGCGAACATCACACACTCGCCGGTGGTTAAACCAGTCGATGGAAGCGGAAGTGGCGAACTCGACCGAGGCAGGCCCAGGGTGTCTGAGGGCTAATGAACTCCCGCTGAAAGAGGCCGTTGAAGCTCGCCATGGCGCTGGGACGAGCATCTATCCGGGAGCCGACCGACGAGATGTCGTTCTCGGCCATGGGCCCACTCTAGCGGGGATGTACAGATTTTGGCTAGGAGATTCGAATCTCTGCCTCAACCGCGAATTCGAGGCGCGGCGACCGGCGGCCCAGACGCGGGCGTGGGGCGGTGCCGAAACTCGCGCCGTCGAACCTAGGGGATGGGCTCGACCAGGAGGTCCAGGTAGGCGGCCCCGGTGTCGGGGATCCGGGGCTGGCCCCACACCTCGACGGGGAACGACACCATGATCATCGAGTACAGGAGACGCATCAGGTTGAGCGCGTCGGCCGGCATGTCGTCGAGGGGGAACTTGTCGCAGTAGGCCATGGCCTCCTCGGCCCGGTCGGTCACCGCGTCATACAGCGCCTGCATTTCCTCCATGGAGGAGGACAGCCGCTCCATGTAGCGCTCCTGCTCGGTGGCCAGGGACCACTTGGCGGCGAAGGGCTCCAGGTCCGAGAACTCGCTCGGCAACAGGGCATCGGTCATCGCTTCGCCTCCGCCAACTCCCGCTGGTAGTCGTCGACCCAGTCCCCCGCGACCTTGTGCAGGTGCCGGCAGAGAACCTCTTGGTCCCCCAGCGGGAACCGGTCGAGCACCCGGGACTCGAGCATCGTCTGGGTCGCCTCGAGCGTGTTCGCGTCCTGATGGCCGTACTCCTTGAACGAGAGCGCCGCCAGCTCGTGCGCGACGCGCTCGCGCGCCGTCTTGGCCGGGACGAAGTACAGCGTGCCCTCGAAGATGTGCTGGCTCGCCGAGGTGGGCCAGTAGTGATAGGTGAGGTACCAGCCCTGTCCCCAGATGAGGATCACGAAGTTCGGAAAGATCTGGAAGGAGTCGAGGCCCCACGGATCGCACTCCGCCGGGTTGAGCCCGGCCGGCTTCTGTTCGAAGTTGAGGTCGGGTGCGTCCCACGGTCCGAAGAGCCCGCTGCGGGTGAGGATCTCCATCGGCTTGAGCAGGTTGGGGGGCAGGTTCCAGGGATGGATGCCCGCCGTGCTCACCACCCGGTGCGGACCGTCGATCCCGTAGTACGGGGCCTCGAAGCCGGCCTGCTGCGCCGCCGCCGAGAACTCCGGCGGGGTCTGCCGGGCGTGCAACACCGGTGCATGGTAAAACTCCTGGAAGGCGTCCAGATAGAGCTTCCAGTTGGCGTTGACCGGGGACCGGTAGAACCACCGCTCGCTCTGTAGGTGGAACGGATAGTTCTCGAGTGCGGTGACCATCGGTCCGAGGAACTCGGTGAGGCTCTGCTCGGGCTCCTGGGCCAGGTTCACGAAGATGAAGCCGGCCCACACCTCGCAGTGCACGGACACCAGCCCGTAGTCGGCCTTGTCCAGATCGAAGAACTCCTGCTCTTGTTGCACGAACGAGCACGAGCCGTCGAGGTCGTAACGCCAGCCGTGGTACTTGCACACGAACTGGCGGCTTATCCCGCTCGTCTCCTCCTTGGGGAAGTCGTTCCAGACGAGCTTGTTGCCCCGATGCCGACAAACGTTGTGGAACGCCCGAACCTCGCCCTCACGGCCGCGCACGATGACGACCGAGGTCCGGGCGACCGCCAGCTCCTTGGTGAAGTAGCTGCCGTTACGAGGGAGCTGCTCGACCCGACCCACGTTCAGCCAGGCCCGCTTGAAGATGGCCTCCCGCTCGAGCTCGAAGAACTCCGGTGAGATCGAGTCCTCGTACGACATCGGCTCGGTACCCAGCTCGTAGTGCTCGGTCCAGCTGCCTTCTGGGGGCTTGGGATAACGCGCCATCAGCCCGTCCTCTCCCTCGGGGTGTCAACGACGCAGCGATGGTAGCACGCCTCTCAATAAATGAGAAGAGCGTTTCCACGGGGTGGGGCCTAGGGGGCGCCTTCGGCCAGCGAGGCCTTGTGGAGCGTGTTGGCGGCCAGCCGCATGTGCGCGGCGTCCACCAGCTTGCCGTCACGTCCGATCGCCCCGACACCACCGGCCTCGGCCTCGCGGTAGGCGGCCATGGACGCGCGAGCCTCGTCCACCTCCTCGGGCGATGGCGAGAAGACCTCGGTCGCGATGGGCACCTGGCTCGGGTGGATCGCCCACTTCCCGTCGTAGCCCAACGCGCTCGCCTGCTGGGCCGACCGCCGGTAGCCCTCGGGGTCCTGGTATGCCGGATACGGCGCGTCGATGGCGTCGACCATGCCGGCACGCGCCGCAGCCAGCACCTGGACCCGGGCGAAGTGCCAGAAGTCGCCCGGGTAGGGAGCGACCGGCTCGAAGTTGCCGTCGACCCGCGCGTGCATCGACGCCGAGAGGTCCCCGGCGCCGAAGATGAGCGCCTCGAGCCGGTCGCTCGACCTCGCGATGTCGAGCGCGTTGAGGAGTCCCTCCGCGTCCTCGATCAGCACCTCGAGGCCGATCGGCTTGGTCAGGCCCAGCTTGGCCTCCAGCTGGCCCAGCAGCACGTCGACCCACCAGACGTCGCGGGACGATCGCACCTTGGGCACGATGAGGACGTCCAGGGCGTCCCGGGCCCCGGTGACCACCTCGATGATGTCCCCGTAGCACCAGGGGGTCTCCAGGCCGTTCACCCGAACCGCCCGCACCGTGCGACCCCAGTCCAGTCCGGTGAGCGCGCCGACCGCGATCGCCCGAGCCGACTCCTTCACGCTCGGCGCGCAGGCGTCCTCCAGATCGAGGAACACCAGATCCGCGCCGACCGACGGTGCCTTCTCGCACATACGCTCGCTGCTGGCCGGTGTGGCCAGCTCGGAACGACGGGCTCGAGGTGCGCGCACGAGGCCTCCTTGGTCTCCGCTCAGATGGTCCCGGCCGCACGCAGCGCGTCGAGGCGCTCGGCGTCGATCCCCAGCAGGCCACCGTAGATCGCGTCGTTGTCCTGGCCAAGGCCCCGCCCGAGGTGGTCCACCCGGCCCGGGGTCTCGCTCATCACTACGACCGGCCCCTGGACGGTCGCCCTTCCGAAGTCCGGGTCGTCGACCTGGATAAAGGACCCTCTCGCCCGCAGGTGCTCGTCGGCCAGGAGCTGGCGGGCGTCGTAGATCGGGGCCGCGGCCACCTCGGCCGCCTCGAACACCGCCATCACCTCGTCCAGGGGGCGCTTGGCGATCCAGTCGGCCACCGCCTGGTCGATCTCGAGCGCGTGGCCCCGGCGTCGGACCGGGTCCACGTACTCGGGGTCCTCGGCCAGGTCGGCCCGGTCGACGGCCCGGTAGACCCGCACCACCAGGTTGGGCGACGCGCTGGAGATGGCCACCCACTGCTCGTCGGCGGTCTGGTAGGCGTTGCGGGGGGCGCTGGCGTCGAGCCGGTTGCCGACGCGGCCGGGGACCTTGTCCAGCTGGGTGTAGGTGAGGGTCGAGGTCTCGATGAGGCGGGCCAGCGGCTCGATCAGGTTGACGTCGATCAGCTGACCGCCACCGCCGTGCACGTCGCGGTGGTAGAGCGCCATCATCACGGCGTAGGTGGCGGACTGGGCGGCCACGCCGTCGGCCAGGAAGAAGGGCGGGAGCGTCGGCGGGCCGTCGGGCTGGCCGGTCACGTGGGCGAACCCGCTCATCGCCTCGGCCAGGGTGCCGAACCCCGGTCGGTCGCTCTTCGGCCCGCCCCGCCCGTACCCGGTCACGTGCAGCATGACCAGGTGGGGGTGGGCCGCGTGGACCGATTCGTAGTCGAGGCCCCAGCGGGCCAGCGCGCTCGGGCGGTTGTTGATCACCACCACGTCGCTCACCCCCAGCAACCGGTGGAAGATCTCCTGCCCGTCGAGGCTCCGCAGGTCGAGGGTGACGCAGCGCTTGTTGCGGCTCATGCTCTTCCAGAGCAGGCCGATGCCGTCCTTGAGCTCGCCCCAGGTCCGCAGCGGGTCACCGGAGCCCGGCTGCTCCACCTTGATGACCTCCGCGCCGAACTCGCCGAGCGCGGTGGCCACCATCGGGCCGGCCGCGAGCGTCGAGGCGTCGATGACCCGGATGCCGTGGAGAATCGACGCCGGTTCAGGCACGACTCGATGCCGGGCGTTCGAGGCCGAGATGCTCCCGCAGCGTGGTGCCGGTGTAGTGGTCCCGGAACACGCCGCGGCGCTGCAGCTCGGGCACCACCAGCCGGACGACGTCCTCGTACGCGCCCGGCGTGTGGGTGGCGGCAATGACGAAGCCGTCGCACGCGCCACCGTTGAACCACTCCTCCATCTGGTCGGCGATCTCGGCCCCCGTGCCGACAAAGCGCGGTCCCTGGAGAAGCGTGGCCCGGTGGCCCGCCAGGTCGGCCAGGGTCACCGTGTCCCCACCGATATGGGTCTTGATGTTCTGGACGAGGCCGCGGATCCCCGACACCGATTCGATGAGCTCGTCGGTGATGGGGGCATCGAGCTCGAGCCCGGAGAAGTCGTAGTTCATCAGCTCGGACAGCAGCGTGAGCGACGCCATCGGGTCGACCAGGTCGTGCAGGAAGAGCTGCTCACGCTCTTCGGCGTGGGCCTTGGACTCCCCGACCACGGTGTAGGCCATGGGGAGCATCTTGACCGAGTCGGGGTTCCGGCCCCGCGCAGCGATCTGCTCCTTCTGGTCCTTGTAGTGCGACCGCGCGATGTCGATGCCGGGATCCCCGGTAAAGATCAGCT
>Ga0302325_10007168_pt1 | contig 24808 bp, 28 predicted proteins | sample Palsa_T0_2_FD_201948 | JGI IMG/M metagenome (GOLD analysis project Ga0302325, IMG submission 201948) | Peat permafrost microbial communities from Stordalen Mire near Abisko, Sweden - Palsa_T0_2 | ecosystem: Environmental > Terrestrial > Soil > Palsa > Peat permafrost | place: Sweden: Abisko... | reverse complement strand
GTCGTCTACCTGTTCGTCGACGGAATCGCCGAGCGGCTTCGGCCAGGCCAGCGGCGTGAGGCTGTGCTGGCTGCCTGGGGCGTCGGCGAGGACGGACGCAAGGTCCTCTGGGGTTGATGGCGGGATCCAAGGAGGATGTCGAGACCGTGCGCGCGTTCTTCCAGGATCTGCGCGCCCGAGGGCTCGGCGATCCGCTGCTGATCGTTTCCGACGGGGCGCCTGGGATCATTCGGGCGATTGAGGAATGCTTTCCGCGCTCGGCGCGCCAGCGCTGCCTGGCGCACCGGATGCGCAACCTCGCGGCCAAGGTCCCCACCGACCTGTGGCCGGAGTTCAAGACGCGGGTCGCCGCCTGCTATCAGGCGCCCTCGCGGGCGATCGCACGCCAACTGGCGGCGGGCATCCGCGCCGACTATGCCGATGTCCTTCCGAGCGCGTTCGCCTGTTTTGACGACGACTTCGGGGCCTGCATCGCCCACCTGCGCCTGCCGGTCACGCATCGGCGCTTCGCCAGGACGACCAACCTGCTCGAACGGCTGTTCGTCGAGGAGCGGCGAAGGCTCAAAATCATCCCCAACGGCTTCGGCGAAAAGCCGGTGCTCAAACTCATGTTCGGCGCGCTCATCCGCGCCGCAGAGCGCTGGCGCGGCCTGCGCTTCACCGAGTTCGAGCTGCGCCAGATCGCCGCCGTCAGAAAGGAACTCGACCAGGAATACGAGGACTCGATCACGCCGCTGGCAAGGTCATCCCAGCCCCGCGTTTCCAGCAAATCCGCGCCTTGACCGCGCCGGACGATGCGACTCTGTCTCGCGTGATTGGCGCGCTGGCGGGGCATGATCGTCGACGATGATTGCTTTCCCGAGCGGCGTTCGGGTTTGGCTGGCGACTGGCCCCACCGATATGAGACGAGGCTTTCCGAGCCTGGCGCTGCAAGTTCAGGAAGTTCTTCACCGCGATCCGTTGAGCGGTCATCTGTTTTGCTTTCGCCGGCGCCGCGGCAATCTGCTGAAAGTAATTTGGCATGATGGCCAGGGCGCGTGCTTGTTCACGAAACGTCTGGAACGAGGGCATTTTTTGTGCCCGAGCCGGGCCGACGGCGTTGTGACGATCTCCTCGGCGCAACTCGGGTACCTTCTATCCGGAATAGACTGGAGACACCCACAAGAAACGTGGCGTCCGACATCGGTCGGATGATGCTTTGGCTTTGAACTAACGGGCGAATATGATTCTGTTGCCGCATGACATCGGCGTCTGAATCGCTGCCCTCTAATCTGGCCGCCGCGCATGCGATGGTCTTGGCCGAGCGGTCGGCGCGGCTTGCGGCGGAAGGCAAACTGGCGAGTGCTTGCGTCGACCTTGACGAAGCTCGCGCCGAGGCGGCGAAAGCGCAGGCGGATCGCTCCAGCCATGAAGCGCTGATCGCCTATTTTAAGCTCGAAATCGAGAAGCTTCGTCGCCAGATTTACGGCCAGCGCTCGGAACGCGCGGCGCGGCTTCTTGATCAAATGGAACTGCAGCTCGAGGAAGTCGAAGCTTCCGCGACCGAGGACGAGCTCGCGGCGGAGCAAGCGCCGTCGAAAACGACGACGGTCCGCTCCTTCCAGCGTAAGCGGCCAGTTCGCAAACCCTTTCCGGATAACATTGACCGTGAACGCGTGGTGATCGCGGCGCCGACGAGCTGCCCGTGCTGCGGCGGCAGCCGGCTGTCGAAGCTCGGCGAGGACATCACCGAAACGCTGGAGGAGATCCCGCGGCGGTTCAAGGTCATCGAGACAGTGCGAGAAAAGCTCAGCTGCCGGGATTGCGAAGCGATCACCCAGCCGCCGGCGCCGTTCCACGCCACGCCAGGCGGCTATATCGGGCCGCAATTGTTGGCCACGATCGTGTTCGACAAGTTTGGAATGCACGTTCCGCTGAACCGCCAGAGTAACCGCTTCAGATGCGAAGGCATCGACCTGTCGGTCTCGACCTTGGCCGACCAGGTCGGCGCGGCGAGCTTTGCGCTGATGCCGCTGTACCGCCTGATCGAGGCGCATGTCCTCGCGGCCGAACGGCTCCATGACGATGAAACCACGGTTCCGATCCTGGCGAAAGGCAAGACGGTCACCGGGCGAATCTGGACGTATGTTCGGGACGATCGCCCTTTCGGAAGCCGAGCGCCGCCAGCGGCGGTCTATTACGCCTCACGCGACCGGCGGGGAGAACATCCGCAGCGGCATTTGCAGAACTTCACCGGCATCCTGCAGGCCGACGCGTATAACGGTCTCAACGCTCTCTTTGACACGGAGCGCCAGCCGACGCCGATCACCCCTGCTTTTTGCTGGGCGCATGCCCGGAGGCTGTTCTTCGAACTCGCCGACATCGCCAAGAACGCTCGACGCGGCAGGAACGCCACAGCGATCTCGCCGATCGCGCTGGAGGCCGTCAAACGCATCGACGCGTTGTTCGACATCGAGCGTGAGATCAATGGCCTGAGCGCCGAGAAGCGACTGCTCGCGCGCCGGGAGAGAAGCATGCCGCTGCTCGTCGAACTGGAAACCTGGCTGCGTGAGCAACGCAACAAGCTCTCGCGCTCGTCCAACGTTCTCAAGCCGATCAATTATATGCTGAACCGTTGGGACGGCTTTGCTCGTTTTACACAGGACGGTAGGATCTGCATGACGAACAATGCCGCCGAGCGAAGCCTGCGCGGATTGGCTCTTGGCAGAAAAGCCTGGTTGTTCGCTGGGTCCGATCGCGGCGCCGACAGGGCGGCCGTCATGCTCACCCTCATCATGACCGCGCGCCTCAACGACGTCGACCCCAAGGCCTGGCTCGCCGACGTCTTCAGACGCATCGCAGAAATCCCGCAATCCCACCTGCACGAACTGCTCCCGTGGGAGTGGAAAGCAAAAGCGGAAAACGCCGCAACCGCTCAGGCCGCCTGAAACTGCTGTTAGCATCGTAGCCGACAGCGACTATCCGCGCGCGCAGAAATACCGCGGCACTCCTCGTATGCATACTCTACGCCGGACGGCTACCTGGAAGCTATAGCCGCAGGCAAGTGCGGCCACCACGCGAGCCCGTTCAGCATCCCGCTGGCGGGCTCATTTCATGAGGTAAGCCATGGCGGCCAATAACGCCATAACGCCATCGACCCGCTCGCGTATCAGATCGCTCACGCCGTTGCAGTCTCTGGCGTATCCCCCCGCCGAAGGCCGCTTAGCGAAAGCGGGGCGAGCAGCGATAGTGCGATGATGTGGGCGCGGTGATCTGGCAGAGACGCCGCAGACCCGGGTCGCCGAGCTCCTACCCTGGAACTGGACGTCCGATCGTCCTTCGCGCGCCGCCGCGTAAACGCAGCCCTCGGCGAAGGGCTACCGATGCGGCGCAGAACCTTGGGCTCCACGTCGTTGAGGCGCCATGCAGACCAAAGGTTACAAGATCAGCCATGAGGGCGTGGCGGGCGTCCTGCGCGGTGCCGGGTCTAATTAGCGGCCCTAATACGGGCTCCACTTCACGCTCGTTTCGATTGGCGACAATACTTTGCACTGCTCATATGTCGTGTTGGCCACTATTCGATCGAGAATCTGACAATCGCCGAAGGGTGGCACATGTGTGGCGGGGGTGGCGGCCGGTGTGGACGGCGGGGGCGGCGACGGGGGCGCAGGCACGCGCGTAAGCGTGAAATCTACCCAAGTGTCTTTGGCTGGTTTGCGCGTCCAGTTGCACGGCGGCGAGCCGTCGTAGACTTCTCGCTTCCGCTCTCCAATGATTTTGTCTTTCATAATCGATTTCGTTCGGTAGTCGCCCGAGAAAAGGGAAGGGAAACCGCACTGTGTGACGAGAATCCCGTCGCCCCCCGTGCATTCCTCCATCTGGCCCTGCATCCTATTCGCATCCAAGAAGGTGTACGTGTCGAATAGGGATGTTCGGGTGTTGCCGTATGGGCAAGCTGCGGGCGGCGTGAAAGCGCTGGTAATCGTTGGCCCCGCGGTGGAAAGGTATGTGAAACCGATATGGATCGTACCAATGGTCTTTCCGTCATCTGCAAAAACCCAGTCGCCAGTTAAGTCCGGAATGCTGGACAAGTTCGGGGGGGTCGGCGTTGAGCTCGTACCCGCAGCGACCGCGCCGCAGTGAGCACTGACGACGAGCCCAATCGCTATCAGCGCGCTTATGAGCCGCCGCATTAGGCGACGGCAACTGCCACTCCGTTGTCCAACCACGGGCGAGCTGTCCATGTGTCACCCCTTTTGGCGCAGCCAGTATGGCACGGGATCCCGCGACATAGGGCATTCTTGGCGAAGCCGTACACAAAGACGGTTCTTTCCTTCACGCGAAACGCCATGAAGGTTCGATAACCCCCGCTGCGTCCCTGCCCTTGGCGATCCATCCCAAAACAAGCTTCCGCACGAAAACCCGCCGGCAGGAAGCCGAAACGCGACTGACCCACGGCCCTCACCGGAGGGTTACCGATGATCAGCCAAGTCGAGATGCTCATACCAAATGCTCCTTTAGAATGCGGGTAGTCGCGCCGCGGCGGCCTCAGGCCGCAACGAAGTCCGTAGACGCGCTAAGCGCGCTCCACTTGCGATCGGCCGCGGCCTTCCGGGCGTCGGCCGTCTCGACGATTTTGAGCGCATCGCTGCCGAGCAGTAAGCGTAGGGGCGGATCGTCCATTCTGACGACCTTGAGGATCACTTGGGCCGCCCTGGCCGGATCGCCGGGTTGTTTGCCGTCGTAGTCGCGCTGGAACCGCGCCGCTTGGCCGACGGTGGCGTCGTATTCCGGACGGATTTTGTGGATCGTCTGAGACGAGCCGGCAAAGTCGGTCCTAAAACCCCCCGGCTCAAAAATGGTCACCTTGACGCCGAGCGGCGCTAACTCGGTCACCATTACCTCCGAGAAGCCCTCGACCCCGAACTTCGCGGCTGAATAGGGCGCTCGGCCGGTTGAGCCGATCCGTCCTCCGACTGACGAGAAATTGAGGATATGGCCCGAGCCCTGGACGCGCATGATCGGGATGGCGGCCTTCGACAGATAAATCGGGCCAAACAGGTTGGTGTCGATCTGCGCGCGGAAATCCTCGACGCTTGTATCTTCGATCGGACCCAGGTTCCCGTAGCCCGCTACGTTCGCCACCACATCTAATCGGCTGAACCGTTCGACGGCGGCGTTCACGGCAGCTTCCGCCGCGAGATAGTTGGTCACATCGAGCGGCCATAGGATCACCTGGGCCGGGTATCGATCGGCCAGATCCTCGAGGCCGCTAGTGTTTCGCGCGGTCGCGACGAGGTTGTCGCCCGCGTTAAGCACCGCTTCGGCGAGTGCGCGGCCGAGGCCTCGTGAACTCCCTGTAATGAGCCAAGTCTTGACCATTGGAATGTCCTGTCTCTCGATCGGTTGGTCGTCTCGAATGTTGCGGGCCGCTCATGCACGGCAAGGGGCTGGCGGTTAGCGGCTAATATATAACTGGTCTTTACGATTGTCGGCGGCTGCCAGGAGCCATCGAGGATCGGCGGCTTTCCCCAATAGGCGCGAATGTAAAGCGAGAAGCCGTCCGGCGCCTCTATTTGTTGTGCCATAACGACCTCCGTTGAAGAGCTAAGCGGCCATTGCGGAATGTCATGGAGACGCCCATTGCTACAGTCCGTATCAGTGGAGGATGACCCTTGACCAGCAAACTACCGACCGAAATCCAGACTCTTACGAGAATCATATCAACGGGTTCAACACCCAGAACAACGAGCTATTCCTCAGCGCTTTCGGAGACACCGCCATCATCATTGATGGCATCGCACCTTCTCGCTGGTTGAACCCGAATGCTCCGGCTAACTGGATTGCTGACTCAGACAAGTGGCGTAAGGACCTCGGGGTCTCATATGAGAATCTCTCGTACGAAATGGGGTTCTGGAATGTGGAGAGCTCCAAAGCTTTACGCCGTCATATCGGGAAGTTCACGGTCACCATTAAGGGCCAAACCATCGTTCGGACCGCCACTCTCGTCTACACATTTTCAAAGCATGGCGATGAGTGGAAGATCGATGCGCAGGCGTGGGGGCGGACGTCGTAGAGATACTACCTTTGGTCCATAGGGAGGGTGAGCGTTGTTTTTTTTTGACCACCAGCGGGCCTGCTCGGCTCGTCCTCAGTTCGCCTTCTCGATGTCGGCAGGGGACCCATTCCTTGTTGAGCGCCGGTTCGGTGGGAGTAAAGACGCAGGATCGCGAAGAGCTTGCCAAGGGCAAGCGAAGCTTTTAACGCCGAAGCTCCGCGCGCGAGAACGGGATCAGGGCGAGCTTGCGGCCACTCCGGAGCTACAGGACGCTGGTCTCGTTTTATCGGGGCATCGACACGGAGGTTTGGATCGAAGATGCGCCGAGAGCCTCGATGCGTTTCACGCCAAATCGCGCCAACGTCGCCAGGAGCTGGCGCTGGGTCGCGCGAACGCCATCGAGAAGCCCGGCGTCGCCCGGCGTCCGGTCAATCCGATCCTCCGCCGAGGCGACCGCCCGCTGCAGATTATCTGCAACCGACAGAACCTGGTCTCCGAGTTCGTGGTGAACGATTCTTTTGATGGTCCCCAAGCGGCTGAGCGTCGAACGTCGCTTCCGATCAATATTCGAACCACTGCTTCAGCGCGGCGTTCTTTTCCGCTGTATAGGGCGAGTACAGGTGGCCCATCGCCACGTCGGGCGGGGAGATCAGCATCGACTTGGCGTGGGTGAGTGCGTCGAAGCCATACTTGCCGTAGTAGTGGCCCAACCCGGCGGATCCAGTGCCGCCGAACGGCATGGTCTCGACGAACAGGTGAACGTTCACCAGATTCACCCCGCCCCCACCATAGGACAGCTCGCCGATGAACCGATCGATGGTCTTCTGGTCACGGCTGAAGATGAAACCCGCAAGCGGACGCGGCGTGGCCGCGATCCGCGCGAACGCCTCGTCTAGCGACTTGTAGGTCAGGATCGGCAGGATCGGCCCGAACACCTCGTCCTCCATGACCTTGTCATCCCACGTGATGGGATAAAGGAGCGTGGGATCGAGGTAGTGCGCATCCGGGTCCGACTTGCCGCCGGCGATCACCTTGGCGGGGTCGATGAGCGAGGCGAGCCGATCAACCGCATGCGCGTTGATGATCCGCGAGTAGTCGGAGTTGGATTTCGGGTCATCGCCAAAGAGCTCGACCAGCCCCTTCTTGGCCGCGGCGACGAAGGTGTCTGCGACAGACTCGTGGACATACGCGTAGCCTGTTGAGGTACACCATTGTCCGCCCCAGGCCATCTTGCCCCAGACGATCTTCTTCGCGGCGTCGCGGATGTTGGCGGTCTCGTCGACAACCGCCGGGTTCATCCCGCCGAGCTCGAGCAGGACGGGCGTGAGGTTTTCCGCCGCCGCTCGAGCGACGATCTTGCCGACAACGGTGCTCCCGGTGAAAAAGATGAAGTCGAACGATAGCTTGAGGAGTCTAGTGTTCTGCTACTTGCCGCCAGCCACCGCGGTCACGGTGCTCGGATCGAAATACTTCGGGACAAGCGCGAGCAGCACTTCGGTCGTTGCCGGTAGCGCTTCACTGAGTGTGAGGATGCAGGTGTTGCCGGCCGCGAGAGCCGCGAGCGCCGGGCGGATTAGCAAGAGCAAGGGCCCGTTGAACGGCCCGATGATCAGCGCCACGCCATACGGCTCGCGATAGATCATTCCCTTGTGGCCGGTTTCGGCCAGGAAGCGCGGAACCGGTACTTCGACCGGCTTCATCCACTCTCTCAGTTGACTCTTCTGGACTTCCGTCTCGCCAGCCGACGCCGCGGTCTCGAAGATATATTCCTGCGAGGCGGTCTTGAAGTCTTTGGCCATCGCCTTCTGGAAGCGCCCCTCGTTCTCCTGGATCATGCAGGCCATGCGGTCGAGTTGATCGACGCGCCATTCGTAAGTGCGCGTCACCCCGTGGCGAACAGCGATTTCTGGGCGTCGAAAGTATCCTGGAAGGTGTTCATCAGGCCTCGCTCAAATTTCAGGATTGCCTTCAAATTGCTTCGCGCCGGGCACTGGACTGACCCACGGCCGGCGCCCGCCGACGAAAAGCTCACACACCGGCTCGAACCATTCGTTTGAATCGATACTCCCGGCCTTGACCATATAGAGGTCGGGCTCAGTGGTGAGCGGCGAACCGCAGCGAGGGCAATAGCGGCGCAAGACTTTCAGTCCGCTAGTCCCGATGTCGTCGAAGACCGCCGTCTCTCCGGTGATCGTTAATGCGTTGCGGTGGATGAAGATGACCGTCGAGAACGCGCTCCCGGATTGCGGCCGGCACCGATTGCAATGACAAAGGCCGGCGACGAGCGGCTTTTCGGCGATCGTGTAGCGAACCGCCCCGCACATGCAGCCCCCGGTCAAGGATTCTGGCAGTTGTGGAAAAGCGCCGCTCATCTCTTTGTCTCATGTTTCGTGATTGCCGGAAACGCGGCCCTAGTCCATTGTGAGGACCATCCTGAAGCGCGCCTTGCCTGACATCATCCTCGCGTAGGCTTCCGCGGCCCGTTCGAGCGGCATGGTTTCAATCATCGCGGCGACGTCGCTCATCGCGCTGAATCTGAGCGTCGCATCGCCGGCCGCCGGAGTTCCCGTGAGGGCGCCGTCGACGCCAAGTTGCCTGAACAGCAGATCGAACGCCGACAGCTCGATCGGCGCATCGGTCGCGCCGAGAGAGATCACCGCCCCGCCGCGCCGCAAGCCGCCGAGGGCGGCGGCGACCGCCTTGCCGCCGGAGGCCGTGGCCAAGACCACCTGCGCGCCGCCGAGCGCCTGGAGCGCCTTGGCGATGTCGGCGGCGGAGCTGTCGATGTAGTGATGCGCGCCCAGTTTCTTCGACAGCTCCGCCCGGTCATCGCCGCGGTCGATAGCGACGACCTCGAACCCCATGCGGCGCGCGTATTGCACGCCGAGATGGCCCAGCCCGCCAATCCCGAACACCGCGATCAAGTCTCCGGCCCTCGCCGGCGAGTTCCTGAGCGCGCTGAAGGTCGTCAGGCCGGCGCATAACAGGGGCGCCGCATCGACCGAGGAGAGATCGTCCGGCACGGCGATCAGCCCACTCGACTTGGCGATCATCACCTCGGCGTAACCGCCGTCGTGCTGCACCCCGGTGTAGCCTTGATTCGCGCAGTTCACGAGGTCGCCATCGCGGCAGTACTCACAGTGCCCGCAGCTGCCGCCGAGGAATCCGACGCCGACGCGTTGGTCCACCGCCCAGCCTTCGACGCCCTCGCCGATCACATCGATCCGCCCCACCGCCTCATGGCCGGGCACCCGCGGCCACTCGATCGGCAAGGCCCCCTCCACCGTCGCGGAATCCGAATGGCACACGCCACACGCCTCGACGCGGATGCGCACGTGACCCGCCGGCGGATCACGCAGTGGTTTATCGGTCAGCTCTAGCTTGCCTTTGCTCACTGCCTGCACGGCCCGATATGTCGAAGCGTTTTTCACAATCAGCCTCCCCGTTTTGTCGCTGGCGTGCGCGTCCGGCCGGGCTTGGCGGTCCGTCGAGAGAGCTTGGCCAAGACCATTCCTTCGACCTCGCCCGAGCAGGATGAGGAACTGCGCCGCTGCGTCCCGATCGATGGGCGACACATGGGACTTCGCGAAAGCTAGCGGGCCACGCCTAAGCGCTCTTGTGCAAAGGAAACATCCTTTGTCTATTCGGATCGAAAAGGAGCAGGAGGCGCAATTGTGGGCGAGCCGAGCGCGCCCGCTTTTTTATGGCTTCGGTGCAATTTCCTGTTGCCGCCGCCACGCGCCCGGGCTGATACCACGTCGGCGCGCATAGGCCTTTGTGAAGTGGCTTTGATCGGCAAAGCCGCACGCGCGCGCAATCTCGGCGAGCGAGAGTCTACCCTCACGCAGTAGTGCATGTGCCTTTTCGATCCGACGCTCGATCAGCCATTGGTGCGGCGACAGGCCGGTCGAATGCCGAAACGCGCGAGCGAAATGGCCGGCCGATAGCAGGCATTCCGTCGCGAGGTCGGCGGAAGATACATTCCCCCGAAGATTGGCACTCATCAGCTCTTTCGCGCGCCGCTCCTGCCATGCAGCGAGACCGCCCTGTCGTGGCGCAATTACGCTTCTCATGCCCCCGTATGCCCGGGCGATGTGAGAGCCCAGCGCGAGACTAATGTGATCCGCAAAGAGCTCGGACACGTGGTCCGGGTGATCGAACGCCGGTAAAATCAGCCAGGTAAGTTGCTGCACGACTTGATCCATAACGCCCACGCCAGGCGTAAATTTGAGCTCTGGAATCCTTGTGGCCTCTGCGTCATCGGCAATCATGTCCAAAGTCTTTCGCTGCAAAAAATAGTTCACCGAGTTCAAAGGGTCATTAAAATAAAACCGTGGGTTTCGGCGCAAGTCATGAAATACAACGCCACCTGCCTGGAGTGGTTCTGTACTTACCGGCTTACCGTCCAACCACAGCTCACGCGAGTTTTTTCCTCGTATCTGTATAACGATCATATAGGCGTCTTCGCGCGACGGTGAGTTCGTTATCGCGTCCGAGGGGACGTCAAGCTTGCATCGCGTCGCTGCTAGCGAATTGTTTTGAATAGTCTTGATAACTGCAGCTTGTTTCTCGGGCAGCCCCAATATATGCTGCATTCGTTTGCTGAAGATATGCAGCTTCGCCATAACATTCACCGGCGGCGCCTGAGGTCATTACGGGCAGCGACAACCGCGCTACCGGAGCTTCCAGACGTCCGATGAAGCACAGCGCTCATGATCTCCGCTTTCCCCCGAGGGCTTGACGGATAAGGCCGGTGGCTATCTGCCTTCACCCCGCCGGATTTGCCGGGGGCTCGCGCCAAGCGTGGGGGCGTTGCGGAGGAAATATTGACAGCCATCATCAGCTCCGAAGTTTCGCAATCTCCGCTCTCGCTGCGCCGACGAGCTCGTCGTTCGTATGGGCGTGGCCCCAGAGTCCCCAGCCGCCAGGCGCGGCTTCCGTCAGGAGCACCCAGGTCCGCTTCCGAAGGCCTGGATCGTTCGCCGCCACGGCGACGAGATCAGTGAGCTGCGACACGACGGCGATCTGCTTTTCGCGGTCGAGCGCGCCAGCGTTGGTAAGCACCTGAACGCGAACATAGCCGCCGTCGCCATCGACATTCGTGATGGCCCCGGCGGGCATTTCATGGACGAAGGCTGCGGTGTTTTGGCGGAACATCGGGATGTCGGGAACCTTCTCTACGCCCTTCACTACAGCGGCGGCGTCGGTCGCGAGCTTGCGGGGATCGGCGAAGGTGCCGGCGGCTGCATAGATGTCGATCATCGGCATGGTGGAGGCCTCCCAGCAAAATGTGCGACAGGTCGCGTGGATGCGCGGCGCGTCCGCCGTAGGTCACCGCAGTTGGCGATGGAGAAACTCGCTCGTCCGCCCGTTGGCGACGGCCGCCGCTGCGGCGTTGTAGTGCGCGCCATTGTGCCGCGCGAAGGCGTGATTCTGAGCCGGATAGCTGTAGACGGTCGCGTTGGGTTTGCCGGCAAGCGCCGCTTTGATCTGAGCTTGCGCAGGCTTGGAAATGAACTCGTCCTCTTCGGCCAGATGCATCAGCAGCGGAGCGTGAAGGCCGTCGATCTCGCCCAGATATTTCTCGGTATCGCCCCCGTGATAGGCGACCGCAGCGTCGACTCCGTAGCGCGCGGCCGTCAGGAAGGTCATCAGCCCGCCGAGGCAAAAGCCGAGGACGGCGACCTTGCCGGCGCACTCGGGCAGCTCGGCGACAGCGCCGGCGGCGTCCTTGACGTCGCCGGCGCCGGCGTCCCGGTCATAAGCCTGATAGAGACGAAGGCCGTGGCGCCAGTCGGCCTCGGAGGTGACGCTGAGATCGACGCCCGGCTCCTGACGCCAGAACAGGTCGGGCGCAACCGCAATGAAGCCTTGTTCGGCGAGTTCGTCGCAGGTCTCACGGATATCGGCGTTCACCCCGAACACCTCGTGCAGAACGACGACGGCGGGCGCCGGCAAGACCTTCGGCGGTGCGACATAAGCGCCAAACGCGCCGTGCCGGCTTTCTATGGTGATGCGATCCTTCATTGACGTCTCCTGAGATGGCTATATCCATGAGAATCCGCGCCGATCTTAGTCGGATCGGCGGGGTTCACTTTGTCTGAGAGCGTATGATTACTGTTTGACATGAGCGGATGCGGCAGCCTCTTCGATGAGCTTGGCTGTCTCCTTCGGGTGAGAGATGTAGGCCACGTGACTGGCGTTCACTTCGACTGTCTTGGCCTTGGCGCGTTTGGCCATCATGCGCTCCTGATCCGGATTGATCGACCGGTCTGCGGTGGCCACCATGTACCAGGTCGGCTTGGTCTTCCAGGCGGCCGACGTAACCTTGTGGGTAAACGCGTCGGTCGAGATCGGCACCTGCGACACCGCCATGAACCACGCCTTTTCCTTTGGAATGTCGGCTGCGAAGTCGGCCGCGAAATGCTCCTCGTCAATCCACCAGTTGCCGTTGCCGTCCGGCTTAAACGCCTTCGAAGCTTGCGGCAGGTCCTGTTCGATTGACGCGCAGCTCTCACCTTCATCGAGCGCAAACGCGGCGATATAGACCAGCGCCGCAACCTTTGGATGATTGCCAGCCTCGGTGATGACGGACCCGCCATAAGAGTGGCCAACCAGGACCACTGGCCCGTCCATGGCGTCGATGGCCGCCTTCGTATATTTTTGGTCCTCGGCGTAGGAAGTCTCGGGGTGCTGCACCACCGACACCTTGTAGCCATCCTCCTTGAGGATGTTGGCGACCGGTTCCCAGCCGGAGCCGTCCGCGAACGCGCCATGCACCAGGACCACGTTTTTGATTTGCTGCGTCATGCCACCCTCCCAGTCGCATCACAGGAGTTAGTCCCGCGGAGATATAGCGGGCAGAAGCTAAGCACTTGGGCATCCGCTCGCCGACAGGCTTCGTAATCGGCTCCGTCCTGCTCATCAACAACCGATTGAAAAGCAAGGTGATTTATTGTCGCTTTCGTGCAAAAACGACGGTTCTGGACAATCTTGCAGCCCGAAGGAGCGCGTTGTAAGCTCGCTTAGGGCCGGCAATGAAGGCAGCTAAGTTTTGAGGCTAAGATGCAGTCCAGCGGCGAAGGCGAATGGCTGCAGAGGCGGTTTCATTCCGCCGTGCGGGCCTGTTTCGCGGCCGGCCTGCCCGATGTCGCACCACAAGCCACTTTCGCCAGCCTCCGCGCCGAACACTGGACTCGTCTCGGCGACGTGGTACCCGAGGACGCCTATACCCTGCACCTGAATCGCAGGTCTTCGACCAGCATTTCGCTCTGCGGGCGGTACGGCGGGCGCGAGCGGCACAATATCCCGTTCAGCGGCGCAACCCTTTTCGATCTCTCGGACTTGCCAATGGTCGAGGTCGAGGGGCGATATGACATGTTGCGGGTCTACCTCCCGCGGCGCCGGTTGATCTCGCTCGCCGAAAGCATGGCGCGCCGTTCCGATGTAAGACTTCGCCTGCCCAAGCCCGGCTTTGATGATTGTATTGTCAAAAACCTGCTCAATATCATCAACTTTGCTTTTGATAACCCTGAACGGACATCACAACTTTTCATAGATGAAATCTCTGTTCTGCTGATGTCGCATTTGATCCACAGTTACTCCGACGGATCGCCCGTCCAGCCTAGGACCCGAGGCGGGCTCGCGCCATGGCAGGAGCGTATCGCCAAGGAAATTCTGTCAGCGCGAATCCGCAACCCTCCGACGATCGACGAACTCAGCCAGGCTTGCGGCGTGTCCTCCCGGCATTTCATCCGATCTTTCCGGCAGTCCACTGGACGCACGCCGCACCAATGGCTGATGCAGGAGCGGGCCCTCAGCGCCAAGAACCTCGTCGAGCATTCGGACAGAACGCTTGCTGAGATTTCAGCGATATGCGGCTACGCTAATCAAAGCCATCTCTGTCGCGCTTTCCAAAGGTCCTTTGGTCATAGCCCGTCAACCGCGCGGCGGTGGGCAAAGGCGGGCGCGTGAGGCGCTTCCGAACGGCGGGCCGGAGAGCGTGCCCGTGGACGTTCGCGAAGGCGTTCTTTAAGGCCGGCGTTGTGGTCAGGGCAGCGCCTACCATTCCATCCGCCGTCGACGCCGTCCGGGCGGGGTGCGCCCGGATGTAGCTTGGAATTGCCCACGGGCCTTCGTCAGCCGCAGGAGACAGCTGTGCCAGACTATCGACACTCAAGTCGCGGCGGATCTCAATCTCAGCCATTAACCATACCTCGGTCGATGTCCGTCAATTCAGCGGCTAGGTGGACGGAACAAAGTGCGAACATAAATTGACGCGGCAGAACCGAGGCGCCACAGTGGCGCCATGATAGGTGATTCGAAACCTTCCTCAGTGAGACCGCTAGATCGGATCAATCTGCGCCTGCCGGCCGAGACATTCGAGGCGATCGACGCGTCCCGGCTAGCTCGAGTCGGCAATGTCTCACGCAATACGTGGATAACCGAGGCGGTCGAAGAGAAGCTCGCCCGTGAGCGACTCGCGCCCTCGCGCGAAGATCGGTTGAACCATGGGTAAGTTCTACGAATTCTTTGCCGGCGGGGGTATGGCCCGCGCCGGCCTGGGGTCGGATTGGACCTGCCTCTTCGCCAACGATTTCGATCTCAAGAAAGGCGACACTTACCGGCTCAACTGGGGCGTTGGAGAGCCTAGGGTTTGCCCGGAACTCAAAGTCTGCGACGTCCGCGAGGTCAATGCCGTGGACCTGCCGGGCATTCCCGATCTCATTTGGGGCTCCTTCCCGTGCCAGGACCTTTCCCTGGCAGGCGGCGGCGCAGGCTTGAAGGGGGAACGTTCCGGAACGTTTTATCCGTTCTGGGATGTTATCAAGACCCTCATAGCTGACGGACGAGCCCCGAAAGTCATTGCGCTGGAGAATGTTCTCGGCACGCTAACGTCTCATGAGGGTCGCGACTTCGCGGCGATCTGCCAGACCTTCGCCAATGCGGGCTATCGATACGGCGCGCTTGTGATCAATGCTGCGCTCTTTTTGCCTCAATCGCGACCGCGATTGTTCGTCATAGGCGTGCGCGCCGATGTGCCTATTGCGGGTGACCTGATCGCGCCCGGCCCGCTGGATCCGTTCCATTCGCCAGCGCTTTGCCGAGCGCTCAACCGCATTTCGGCATCTGCGACGAAGAGGGCTTTGTGGTGGAATGTGCCCGTGCCTCCACGACGAAACGTCGGGTTTGCAGATTTGATCGAGGAAAACCCGACGAGTGTCCCGTGGCACAGCGCATCGGAGACAAAACAGCTCCTGGCCAAGATGTCGCCTCTCAATCTCCTAAAGCTCGAGCAGGCCAAGCGTACCGGTCGACGCGTCGTCGGTTGCGTCTACAAGCGCACGCGACTCAACGAGAACGGCGTCAAGGTCCAGCGCGCCGAAGTGCGCTTTGACGATGTCGCCGGATGCCTGCGGACTCCGGCGGGTGGTTCCAGCCGCCAGGTGATCCTCGTCGTTGAGAGCCAGAAGGTTCGATCGCGTCTGATTTCGGCGCGAGAGACGGCAAGATTGATGGGCTTGGACGACGACTATGACCTGCCGCCAAATTACAACGAGGCGTACCACCTGACCGGCGACGGCGTGGCCGTCGATGTCGTCCGCCATCTCGCCGAAAACTTGCTCGAGCCGCTGCTTGGGAAGCCCTCACGAGCGTTGGCTGCGGCATGAGCGTCATCCCTTGCGAACGCGACGATCGGTTGCGGGCGGACATCGCGCGTTTCGCCGAGGCACTGAAGACCGAGGCGCATAGACTCGGTGATCACGGTTTGTCGGAAGCCGACTTTTACCGCTCCCCCCTGTTACGAGGGGCGATCGAACAGGTGCGCGGCGAGTTCTCTGCGACGATGCGTCAGAAGCGCGAGTTCGCCAGGCATGTTCTCAATCACCTGGAAGACCACGGGTACATTGAAGGGTGGGACCCCGCGAAGGGTGGGGCGCGAAGTGATTACACGGTGAGACTGAAGAGCGGCCGTAGCGCCGTCATTGATCTGAAGGGCTGCCTCGACGGAGCCAACACGACCCTATTCGAAAGGCCGGATAACGCCGACGAGTTTGTCATCTGGAGCCTGTGCACTAACGTCGCCGCAGATCCTCGGCGCAACGTCTGGTCGGGGCTCCACACGCGACTGAGCGCCGAGATCATCAGCCGCGGACGGCCCGTCGATGGGCTGATCGTTTGGGACATGGTGTGCGGCGCAGCCGGGCGACCATGCCCGAAGCTGATGTCGGCGCCGACGCGCGCCCGCATCGCGCTCGGGCCGTTCCTCGCCCCGCCGCCCTGCATCTATACTTTGCCTGCTGTTGTTCCTCACTTGGCTGAGCCCAAAGCGATCGCGCAGCCGCTGGCCGCGCTTGAGCTCCTGAGCGCTTTTCACGCGGCGTTCGGAGGACGGGACGGGGAGGTCAGCTCTGTGGATTTTGAGCTTGAGCAGCGTGGTGACGAAATATTGCGCCGGACGGTCATCCGCCGTAACGATCGCATCGAGCAAGCGTCAGAAATGACGCCGATCCGTCGTGTCTGAGCAGGGACGCCTCTTTCGCCGCGACCCCGACTCGATCAACTTCCCGCCGTTCGAGACCGAGGATCTGAGGGAAAACCTGGCGAAGCTCCTCGATACGCCGTTTCCCGAGGAGGACCCCGGCGCTCTGCCAGTCGGAAACTATCGCTGGGGCGTCTACGCCTTCTTCGACTACGACGGAGAGCCGATCTACGTCGGCCAGACCAACGAACGATTGCGAACCCGCATTCGGCGTCATCTGACCAATCAGCGAACGGACGCCGTCGCCATGTCGGTTCTGGATCCGTTTGAGGTCTTCGAGATCGAGTTGTGGCCGCTGCCGGAATATCAGAGCGCCGCGCGTGCCGACACTGCAGCACGCCAGCGCCTTGATGCGCTCGAGCGACTCATCACCGAGAGCGCCATCGCGAGTTCCCAGTTCAAGGCGATCCTCAACGAGAAGGATCCGCCTCCCGGGCGAATGACGGTCGAAGCGCCCGCGTCGCTTCGACGCCGCATCGTCTCCGATCGCGTGCTTGAGCTCCGATCACATCCGGATTTTCGCATTGCCCGACGATCGTTGGTCATCTCCCGCCTTGCCCAAGTGATCTCGGAGCGGAAGGTTCAAGGCGGCCTTCGACGCGTCCTCCTGACCCAGGCGAAACGTATCCAGTGGCTCGCGCAACGCCGCTTCGATGCGCTCGGCGGCGCAGCGTCGGTGCGTGCCGAGGGCGAGGATGACGACGACCCTTAGCCAAGAATTGGGGGCGCTCGAGAAACCGCTCGGCGCCACGCGCCGACCTGATGAAGTCGGGCGGGCGAATCGAAAAGACCAGGCACCCAGCCGCTTTAGGGCACTTTGCGTTCCATAACGCCCGATCCGCGAAACGGCCAAACTGCCCGCCGGCCCGCGCGAGAACCGGCGGCTGTCGCAGCCGGCGCCCGGCGCGGTCCGGGAACGGAAGGAATGCGGTGGGAAGCCGTCATAGGCTCGACAGGGGAGTGGGCCATGATCCGACGCTAGGTTGTTTCCAGGGTGTACGCGCCGAAGGAACTACCAACCTTCGTCACCACAAGATCATGGCTTCGGCCCGCGTATCTTGCCTGCCGATCGGCAAGGCGTTGCGACGGGACAGCGCAGACTCAAATCCGTCTTCGCCCGAGAGCGACCCCAGGCCCGTCTGGACCGCGGAGAGCAGTGCTGTGAGAGCCCCCGACGCGATCCAAACGGCCAGTGCCGCCGGCGCCAGGCTCGCAAATACAGAGATCAGATAGCAAACTCGCTGCTGACCTTCTCGTCGTCGAGCACATGCGACTTCTCGGCCGTCTCGCACATCTGTTCAGCGGTCATCGCATCCAGGTTGGAGAGAAAGGATTCGCCCGCTTTGCGCATGGCTGAATTGTCTGAGCGACGAGGGGTCAGAGTTTTTGTCCCGATCTGCCGCCAGCGATAATTGCAGTCTTGCTTCGCGCCGTAGCCTCGTCTTGGCCCGCGCCTCGACCCGAACGATGACCGACGTCGGGGGCCGTCGACCACTCCGTCGCTGACTGACCCTGAGAGCTGCCGGGCAAGCAGAATCGAGAAACACCGGCGGTCTTTCGTCGCGTTAACCGGCGGAAGGTCACGCCCGCAAAGCCCCTCGCGCCAGATCGAGGAGCTGGGGGGCCGTGATGCTGGAGAGATCGGCGACGATTTCACGAACAATGCGTCGATAGGCCTCGGGGTGATGCGTTTGCAGATATTCGGTCAGATGATGGGCAGCGTTGCTCTTGCCTGCTCCGTGGCCGACCACGACGATTTTGCCGCCCAGAGCCACAGCCTCCGCGATCTTTTCGTAGTACGCCGGCTCTTCCGCCGCGCGTTGTCCTCGTTCTCGAGACTGGTCTTTATGCGCGAGATGATGCAGGACGTAATGGGGGTCGTAGGGCCGGAGGACATGCTCGGCGTCGTCGGACGTGTCATCGACACGGAATATTTTGGCCCCGTCATAATCGACGACGACCAGGAGGCTTGGCGCGGACGGAGTTGGATCGGCGACCGGCTCGGACGCAAGCTCTGCTGAAAGCCCAGCCTGAGTGAGAAAGCGCCGAATCTCGATCACCTCGGAGCTTGTGAGATCCTTGCTATGCGGCTTGCGCATCACGTGGCGTTTGCCAGCTATCTCGAACAGAAACTCGCTGTTAGCCTTTTCGTGGACGTCGCCGATGTCTGCGATCAAAGCGACGACGTGTCTCCATTCGAGATTATGGGCCGACGGATGATGGAATATCGCTTCGAGCGTGCGTCTGCGCGACCCTGTGATCGATGAAAGACGGCGCGGCGCGGCGCGTAGATGATCGTCGATTTGGTCGGTTGCCATCGTTCTTCCCTAGGCAGTCTTTGAATTTGCTCCGGCGCCGTCTGCAACGCTGGCTGCTGGCGGAACGCACCCATTATTGGCGCGAACAACTGGATCGCTTGCCCGTCAACCGGCTTTGGCAGGTTGACGGGCCGCGAAGCTTTTCAGTTGACGGAGATATCGTTCTGGACGGAGGTCGTTCCCGGCGCGGCCCAAGCGGCCGAGCCCGCTTCGTCCCGCTCGTACCAGGAATCGACTTCACCCGTCAGCGTCACTTTCCCGCCCTGCGCGGTCACGTTGATGGTTGCGGGGTCAAACCATGATCTGTCCAACGCGACCATGATCTTGTCTCGAATGTTCGATGTGTTCGGCTTCGGCTTGATGGCGATCTCGTTCGAAACGCCGATCACACCCCATAGCCCGCGAACATCGCTCGCGGCAGCGTCCTGCTGGTAGTGCCAATCGACGTCGCCGGTCAGCGTGACCCAACCTTTTTCGACCTTCACCTTGACCGCCCCTTTTGGAACGGCTGAGTCCCATTGCAGCCGGCTTGCGGCCGCGGAGGCAATTTCCTCGTCGCCGTGTTTGACGCTGAAGGGCAGCCGAACCTCGATTTCCTCGGCGACGGCCCGGACTTCTTTGACCCGGCGGGCAGCTCTCTCCGCCGCGGATTTTTCGGCGAAATTCTCGACGTGGCCCATGAGAGTCACGACCCCGTCTTTCGCGGTCACTCCGATATGAGCCGCATTGACGCTGGGCTCCCATTGCAGTTCATCGAGCACGGCCTGTTTGAGGCGTTTGTCGTCAGACATGGTTTTCTCCTGGATTGAGATCTGAAAGACGGACGTCGCATGACGCCGTCATCGCCAAACGCATACGAACAGCCACGGCGCATAGATAGGCTCGGAATGTACCCACGCCTGCGCTCACATCCGGGCAATGTCGCCCGCCAACCTTGACCTGGAATATGTGAGGGACCGCTGGCCGTCACGAAAAAGCGCATAACGGGTTCGGCTTGTGCGGGTCAGGCATGGATCGGAGAGCGACCCCGCCATTCATCCAAAATGGCGGCCACGGGCGCGAGGCAGTCCCGGACGACGACCAGCCAGAGTAACAAAGGTTCGGATTGACGCTGAGCCAGTAGGGCGTGCAGTAGGGGCTGTTTCCGCCGTAGCCATAATAGCCTCCATATCATAGCCGCGGCGATGGCGATCGGCGGATTCGCAGTCGGCCGCGGTTGGCTTGCATTACCAGGCTGGCGCGGGCTTTGGCCTTCGCACGTACCTGAAGGAGCCAAGGAAGCCGCGTTGAAGCCAAGGGCATCAGGCCTGTGCCGGCGGCGCAGGTGCAAAGCGCTGCCGCCTTCACGCGGATAAGGGAACGTTTGTAGACTTGAAGCACATCTCGCCGAAAGATCTACAGAGAAAACGAGTGTTAAGACGATGAAAACACGAATCGATTGGGTGCGGAGGAATTGTGCACTTCTCTCCTCAATTGAGGAAGAATTCGCTTCGACCCGCCCGTTCGCCGGAAAAACCATCGGCACAGGAATTCACTTGGAGCCCAAAACAGTGGTGCTGTTGCTCACTTTGCAGCGCGGCGGCGCTCGGATTGTTGCGACAGGCAATTTGAATACGACGCAGGCAGCAGCGGTCCAATACCTTCGCGAACGCGGCGTCACCGTGTTTGGGGGGCCGACTACCCAATTCGAGGAACATCGCCTCAACCTCGAGGCAGTATTAGATCAGCGGCCGGATCTGCTGCTCGACAACGGCGGCGACCTTTTCGACCTCTGGCGAGAAAACCGGTATTCCGCGCTCCTCGGCGGGACGGAGGAGACGACGTCGGGTCGGATGCGGCTCGAGCCGCTGCGGGGCGAGCTCGCCATGCCCATTCTGGTCATCAACGATAGCCCCATCAAACAGTTCGCCGAGAACGAGCACGCGGTCGGCCAAAGCGTTCTCGAGGCCTACATGCGCATCACGAACCGGATCACCAACGGTCAGCGCGTCACGGTCTTCGGTTATGGCGCCTGTGGCCGCGGGGTCGCCGCTAATTTTCGCGCGGCGCACGCGAAGGTCAGCGTCGTCGACCTTGATCCGGTGAAGCGCCTTCAGGCGCATCTCGATGGATACGACACGCCCCGCCGCGACGCAGCCATTGCAAGCGCCGACGTCATCGTGACCGTCACCGGCCGGAGCGGGGTTCTGGGACCGGAAGACCTTGGCCTATTCAAGGACGGTGTCGTCATCGCCAACGCCGGTCATTTCCCGATCGAAGTGGATGCGAAGGCGATCGCCTCAAGCCCCGAGGTTGACCGCCGCGACTTGTTCGAAGACGCCATAGAGGAACTGAGGCTTGCCGACGGCCGCGTGCTTCGTATCCTCGCCGGCGGACATATGGTCAACCTCGCGGGGCCTCGGCCCATGGGCAATTCGATCGAATCCATGGATTTGGGTTTCGCGCTGCAGGCCCGCTGCCTGGAAGCAGTGGCGGTTGGCAGGGTCGACCGGGGCGACTGCGTCGTTCCCGTCCCGCGGGCGATCAACGAGCAGGTCGCGGAAGCCTATTTGAAGACGTGCTATTCATGAGGGGCAATCAGAAGATGACGAGCATCACGCCGAAGGTCGAAGACCTTCTCGACCTGAAGTGGAAGGTCGCCCTAGTGACCGGCGCCTCAGCCGGAATCGGTCGCGGCGTCGCTCTTCGCCGAGCGGAGGCGGGCGCGTCGGTCGCAGCGCACTATCGCAACGATCGTGAAGCCGCCGATGTCGTAGTCGCAAGCGTTCGCGATAGGAAACACAGGGGGTCTCGCCGTCTGGGTGGAACTCACGGACTCCGTATCCGTCGAGCGGGCGAATCGGGCCGTGTCGGAGGAACTTGGCCCATCGGCGAAGTTCGCAAGGCATAGCGCCCGCTTGCCGGCGTCCGACCCGACTTCAGGCGGGCCGAGCGCTGGGGAATGAGCGCGGCGCGCGGATCCTCGTCGCCGAACGCGCGCCGGCCGCGGCTCAGACGCCTCTCGGACGCCTGGCGCTACCTTGCGGGCAGGGACTCGCGCCGGCCCGCTCCGAGGTAGTCCGGGAGGGTCCGCACGGCTCTGCCTGTTCACCCATCGCGATTCCGAAGGCCTCGTCATGCACGTCGGCGTTCGCGGTCCGACGCAAAGGGGGTCTTTGACCGGCGGCCGGAAGGCGCTCTTCGCCTTAGCCCAGCGTCGTACGCGGCTCGTGACCGCCGAAGCGCCGATCGACGCCTCGGGACTCATGACCTCGTGAGCTTCGCCGGGCTGCAAGTCGCCCTCCGCATCCCAATCGAATGCGACGACAACATGAGATAGGTCACAGGCAATTCAGGCTGGCTTCAGATTGTCGGCTGAGGATTTGCCGCTGCGCCTATCGGCGACGATCTCATACGCGATGGTCTGCCCTTCATTAAGGTCGCGCATGCCGGCCCGTTCTACCGCGCTGATATGGACGAACACATCGGCGCCGCCGCGTCGAGTTGAATGAACCCGAAGCCTTTCGTTGCATTGAACCCATTTGACTGTGCCCGTCGCCATGTCTCGCTCCTCTCGGATCAGAATGCCGGCTGAGTTGGATTCATACCTCATTGCAAGGCGAAGCGATCGGCGAGCGGCCATTGGTAGTGTCCGGCGCGCGGTGGTTTTGTAACGCTCATCGTCATCGTTTAGTATATCACGAATTAGGAGTTGTAGCGTAGGGCCTGAACTCGGGCGTCTTGAATGAGGACGAGCCGCACGCCAATGATGCCGCTAGCGGCGGTCGAGCCGTTTTCGGCTTCATCTGGACGAGAGGCAGTTCTCGTCTCGCTCGCCCGCCGGCTTCGCGATTGGTCAAGCAATGCGCCTGCCATTCTTTGATCCGACAAGAGAAGAAGTCGTTGCCGTCGCGACGGACTTCATCACAAGGTTCGGCCTTGAGGCCCAGGATGAGGCTTTGCATCTGGCGGAGGTCGCCGCGAATATCCGCGCCGTCAGGAATTGTCAGCTCTACCGTCTCGCGGCCCGCGAGATCGAAAAAAGCTTCGCCGAGGCACGTACCCGCATGAGCACGGCGCCCGGGTGAGAAGCGGCGTGACATAGCTTTGTTGGCGCGCAGGCATTTAGACGCAAGCGTCGAGACGCGTGGAACAATCGAATCGCTCGACCAGCCGTGCACTGACTCAGCTAAACATGGTCTGGAAATTCCTCGGCGTTCCTCTTGGGCACCCGCGCCGGCGGATCGGAACCAGGACAAGGCCGCGCCTCCCGCTGCGCCAATCCCAAGGCGATAGCTTGAGTAGTTCACGATCCTGACGGTCTCGGTTGGCGTCGGGTCGGATGATCTCCCAACGTTGCGGGGAGTGAGCCCGAAACTGTTAACGCAAAGGAATTCCCGGATGACCGACAAACCTGAGCCGAAGGACGCCAAGAAAGACGCCAACGAGCCCCGACCCTTTATCCATCTGAAGATGATGGGCGACGGCACGGAAGAGCAAAACCTTGGAGAGCGTGGCGATCCTTCGAAGCGCATCAAGGAGCATGAGGTGGATGCGGCTTTCGACCAGCGAGCCCCAAAGAAGAAACAATGACTTCGAGTTCGATGACGAGGTCAATACCAAACAAACAGCCGACGCCATGAGAGCCCCCAGCGAATTGACCGGCTTCTATGGCTGTCATCCGCGATAGCGGGGCGGCGCTGGCGGCCAGTTCGCCGCGCACTGTGTGCCGCGCCAGTCGCAGCCGTCGTCCCAAGAGGCTATTCGCCAGCTGTTGCTTACCACCTCACATATTAGGGTAATTCGGACCTCCGCCGCCCTCCGGTGTGCACCAGGTAATGTTTTGCGCCGGATCCTTGATGTCGCAGGTTTTGCAGTGCACACAGTTTTGCGCATTGATGACAAAACGCGGATCAGTCTTCTTCACTTCGTCGCTATAGGCAATTTCATAGACCCCCGCCGGGCAGTATAGCCGTGCGGGCTCGCCGAAGTCCGGCAGATTCTTGCCCACCGGGATCGAGGGATCGCCCAATCTCAGATGGATAGGCTGGTCTTCCTCGTGGTTGGTGTTGGAGAGAAACACCGAGGACAATCTATCAAAGGTCAGCACCCCGTCGGGCTTCGGATAGACGATCGGCGTCACCTGCTCGATGCGCTTGAGCGTGGCGTAATCGGGCTTGCCGTGCTTCTGCGTACCGAACAGCGAGAAGCCGAACAGATCGTTCAGCCACATGTCGGCTCCGCCCAAAGGCACTCCGATCCAGGTGCCGAACTTCGACCACAGCGGCTTGACGTTGCGCACCTTTCTCAAGTCGCGGCCAATCTCGCTGCCGCGCCAGCCCGCCTCATAGGACGACAATTCATCATGCGCGCGCCCCTCGCTCAGCGCCAGCGCCAAGGCGTCTGCCGCCTGAACACCAGATAGAATCGCGTTATGCGAGCCTTTTATGCGCGGCACGTTCATGAAGCCTGCCGAACATCCGACCAGCGCGCCGCCAGGGAATGTCAGCTTCGGCACGGATTGCCAGCCGCCCTCGGTCAAAGCTCGCGCGCCGTAGCTCAACCGCTTGCCGCCAGCGAAGACGTCGCGGATCATCGGATGCGTCTTGAAACGTTGGAATTCGTCGAAGGGCGACAGCGTCGGGTTGGTGTAGTTCAGGTGAACTACAAAGCCGACGAAGACCTGATTGTCTTCGATATGATACAGAAACGACCCGCCGCCAGTTCTGGAATCCAGGGGCCAACCGAAGGAGTGCTGCACCAGCCCCGGGTTGTGCAGGGCCGGATCGACCTGCCACAGCTCCTTGATGCCCAGGCCATATTTTTGTGGCCTGAACCGCCCCGGGTTTGCCGGAGGCTCCAACTCTTGAGAGGGTGGAGCCATGACAAGCAAGACAACGAACAAGTTCTCGCCTGAGGTGCGAGCCCGCG
>Ga0302325_10007166_pt1 | contig 24812 bp, 20 predicted proteins | sample Palsa_T0_2_FD_201948 | JGI IMG/M metagenome (GOLD analysis project Ga0302325, IMG submission 201948) | Peat permafrost microbial communities from Stordalen Mire near Abisko, Sweden - Palsa_T0_2 | ecosystem: Environmental > Terrestrial > Soil > Palsa > Peat permafrost | place: Sweden: Abisko... | reverse complement strand
GTCAACCAGGCGGCCACGCGCGTTGCCCACGCGTTCGGCGCCCAGTTCAGCCTGCGCGGAACCGTGGTCATCACCGGGCTGGACAAGGACACGACGGCATCAGCGACCCTGACCCCGAGCCAGGTCGATGCCCTCCTCCAGAGGATCAGGGCGGCTCCCGCAGATGACGAGTTAACGCCCTCCCGCCGTGGCACCTCGTTCGCCCTCGCTTTCCTCACGGTTACCCGTGAGGCCCTGGCCGCGGCCGGGAGCGAAAATAGTGGCTAGAGCTTCGACACGTTGACTTGACAGGGAAGTCGAGGAAGGCGGGGATGTCGAACCCGTCGCCGGGGCCGGGCAGCACGCTGGCGGCCAGGGCGGGGTCGGCCATGAAGGCCAGGGCCCTTGACATGACCATTCGGACTGTCGCGGCGGTCTTGTGGGCTTCGGAGCGGAGTTCGGCCAGGGTGTGGGCCCACTGGCGGGCGCCGGCGGCGAGCAGGATCCGCTCGGGGGTGTCGGGGTCGGCGCCGGCCACCCAGGCCGCGACGGCCCGCAGGTCGTAGCGGGCTAGGGCGGCGGCGTGGAAGTAGCCGCGCAGGTAGTCACTGGCCTTGGCGGACCAGAACGTGCCGTCCTCGACGCCTTTCTGGGACACGGCGAACGCGAACGCGTCCGCGCGGCGGATCGCAGTGGCCGGGTCCTCGCAACCGTCGACCGGGGACCAGCAGAACGTGGAGGCCACCCCGCCGATGTGCTGCGGGTTGAACACGTGCACCCGGCCGTGCTGGGCGCGTACCGCGCTGGTCAGGTGGTAGATATCGGCTTTGGTGGTGGTGGCGAGGACCGGGCCGGGGTAGCGCAGGATGACATCGGCGAGGAACGCGGTCTTGTAGGTGCGTGGCGGAGCCATGACCAGCAGGTGCTCTTCCAGCGGGACCCGCAGGCCGTGCCGGTAGTGCGCCCGGCCGAGGAACACCGAGTGCTGGTGCGGCTCGGCGATCCGGTACCACAGCGGGAGCATGGCGCGGGTCCGGCCGGAGCGGCGCAGCGTGGCCAGCCGGCCCCAGCGCAGCCACAGGCTGAAGAGGTGGGCGAAGCCTTTGCCGGGGTGCAGCCGCAGGTGCAGCCGGATGCGCAGGTGCCGGGCGCGGTTGCCGGGCAGGTGGCGGGCGGGCAGGAACGCCCAGGTGAACGCCGCGGCCAAGACGATGAGGATGACCAGGGCGATGGCGTACTTGAGCATCATGAGGGGTCTCCGTTACGGGCGGCGAGGACGGCTTTGCGGAGGGCGGCGCGGGCGGCGCCGGGGTTCAGGTCGGCTGCTGGGGCCAGGGCGGCGCTGATCGCGGCGATGCGATCCAGGGGGATGGCGGCGAGAGGCCCGTTCCGTTCGGTGACCAAAGACAAGAACCGGGCGGTCTTGGTCGCCTTCCGCGGGACTGTCCCCCCGCCCTCGCCTGGCCCGTCCGCAGCAGGCGGCGGGGCGGGGCGGGCCGCGCGGCGGCCGGGGGCGACCGGGCACTGCTCGAGCACCCAGGCGCGGAACCCGGCCAGAGTGGAGACCGGGGCCAGGGTCAGGCGCAGCAGCCACAAAATCAGCCCGCCGAGGATGGCCAGCGGGGTGGCCGCGTCGCCAGCCGGGGCGGCGGTCAGTTGCTGGTGGCGGGTGCGGACGACCGCGATGAGAGTGTCGCTGGCCAGGGCGTAGGCGACTGGCGGCATGGCCCAGATGGCCAGGTTCCGCCAGCCGGGCTCGGCCGCGATCGCGTTCATGAACACGCTGGCGGCGACCGAGGCCAGGTTCAGCGCCCGGGCCCGCAGCGCGCGGCGGCCATGCACGGCCAGGGCGATGCCCAGGCAGGCGAAGACCAGGGCTGCGGCGTCGGGGATGGCCGCCTCGAGGGCGGCGACTACGACCAGGTGGCGGGTGGCCTCGACCATCCGGTACTGGGCGGTGAAGCTCACCGCCGCGGCGGCCGCGGCCAAGAGGCACAACCCGGCGGCGGCGTTGCGAAGCCACAGGCCGGAATGGTCCCCGGGCCACCTGTGCGGGGCGGGCTGGCGGCCGTGCCCGGGCGTCGGGGCGGTCGGCGTGGACATGATCAGGACCAGGCCTGCAGTAAGGCGGCGGCCGGTGAGCTCCCGGCTGGTTCCGGTACCGGGGAAGGTGACGGGCGGGATCGAGACGGTCATGGCAGATCGCTCCCGGGAGGAACCTGATGGTTGCCGGGGCAGGGTCCGGGGGCACGGATGCCGACGCCGAGCAGCCGACGGGTGATCGCTTCGATGCGGGTGCGGGGGGCGCCGGTCAGGCTCATGTGGCGGTCCTCGTCGTGAATGCCGACTAGTACGAGCACCAGTACGGCGAGCACGCCCAGGCCGATTAGGATCACAGCGGCGATCAGGATGTCCACGGCCTGTGGCTCCTCTCCGGTACGGGGTCCGGTAGCGGGATGCTGTGGAGCGCGCTTGCAGCCGACGAACTATGCAGTCGGTGCCGACGGCACTCGGCGGGCGGCCAGGGCACCGTGATGCGGTTCTGAGAAGGCCGCGTGCAGCAGCGGACGGCAGTACGGAGCCAGGTGCGGGTCGATTGGGCTGTCCCGTGGTCTCGGCTGAAGGCCGTTGAGGGCGGCATGGCCAAATCGTTGAGCTTATTGCCGGCTTTAAAGCCGCCCTTGCAATGGTTGTAAAGCATGTGTGCCATAAACGGCAGGTGGGCTCGTATCCGCTTTCCGGGCCATTTGCTTTCCATGCCTTTAAGTCCACCGCAGGTCGGACTCGTTTCCAATGCACTTCTAATGCACATTCAGTGCAGGTGCAGTGCAAGTGCAGTGCAGTGCAGTTGTAATGCAGTCCCGCGAAGAGAGGCGGGCATTAAATGGAAATTGCAGCCGATCGGACCGGCAGTATGGCATGTGCGTTGCAGGCCGCTTTCGGCCTAGCGACGTGCCATTCGCCGCCACCTGGAAATCAGCCTGCGGATGGGTCGCTGCCTGGCATCAGAAGTCGGCGCTTGCGCCCGTGGCCGGAGATACAGTAGCTTCCCGGCGCTGCTTTTCGGCAGGAGTCGGCGTTGGTCAGGGTGTGATTCGCCGCGCTAGCACGTGCTTCGGGTTCTGGAGAACCCGGCGCGTCCTGACTGCCTTGATCGCAGCGGGCAGATCCTGCTCGGTGAGGCCCAAAGCTGCTCGGTCTCCCGGCGTAAAATTGATAGCCCGGGCCTAGGACCACGGAATGTACCTTCCGGGCCGTAGATAGTGATGTCCCGCTCGACAGGGAAACAGTCGGCGCTGCCGCGCGACGGCTCACGTCATCCCTTCAGCCGATTCCCGTGCCGCGATCTATGCCAGCAGGTTCAGCAGGTTGACCGTTGTCTTAGTCCTTGGTGTCTGCTCGCTCTGATAGCGGCCATCAGAAATTCCAGGTACGTGGCCACTAGTTCCAGGCCGGTGGCCCCTGCTGCTCCAGGCCTACGGACAGTTGGGCACACGGGGTCACCAGTGCCGGTATGGCGGTCTGAGATCTTGCGGCAGCGTTCCGTGAGCGCGGATGGCGACGCTCGATGAGCATGAGTGTCGCTCGCGCCGAACCCGCCGATGCCTGGCCTGCGGTGCCGGCGCCATGCCGACCCTGGTTCCGCTGACGCTGCGTAACCGGAGGAAGCTGTGCCGACCGCGCACAGTCGTTCTGCCGGTCGGCGGTTCCGGGCCATCATCGGCTGGGGATGCACAGATCATGGCGTTCTGCGCTGGTGCCGCCGTGGTCTTCATGAGGCGAGTGTGAAGACTTGGCGGGGCCGGGACTCGCGCTCGTCGTAATCGAGGTTAACGCGGGCCGTCCGCACGGCCGCAAACCCGGCTCTCAGCGCCTATTCCGACTGGCCTGGAAGGAGCGCTTGGCGGCCGGCGCCCCGTAGAGCCGCCCGGTGGCGGTCCCGCGGGCCGTGCCGTAGGCCAGGGCGACGTCGCCGCTGGCCAGGACATGGTCGAGTTCCACCCGGAGATTGGGCAGGCCCTTCCAGACCTGGCGGACCGATTTCTGGGCCTTCTCCCAATCCACGAAATCCGAGGGTGAACCCGACGCAGTTCTCGCGGTAGCGGGCCGGGTCCACGAACCGGGCCGCTTCCTCGAGGTCCTGGCGGTTCACCGCGTCAATGAACCCCGTATAGACGTCGGCGGACCTGCGCTAGCTTCCCACGTTTCGCGTCGGCTGGCTCCCGCCGCCCAGGTTTCCCAGGCTTCTCATTGGCAGATCCATTGGCAGCTTGCGGCGCAGCGATGACGCGCCTGGCCTAGGCAGGCCTGGCTGAGCGACCCGAACGGCTCCGGGTTAGTCATGCTTATGAGTAACCAAGTCAGCGCCGCTACGCGCAGCTTTGCTCGTAGCCGACGGACGAGACGTAGGAGTTCCACTGCTGCCTGGTTAGCGAGCCGCCGGCGAGGGCGCAGACGCGGGCCAGCAGGTCGCCGGTCGGGACCGCATCCCAGATCCGGACGGTGCCATCCTCGCTCGCGGTGGCGATCAGGGAACCATCGGGGCTGAAGGCGATCGACTGGACGGCGGAGGAGTCGGTGCTGAGGACCGAGCCGACCTGCTCATGGCTGGCCACATCAAAGAGCCGGATCGTGCCGTCCTTGCTGGCCGTGGCGAGCAGCTCGCCGTCGGGGCTGAAGGCCACGGCCTGTACAGTGGTCGCGTTCAGCGGCGCGCCGATCTGACGCTGGGTGGCGACGTTCCACAGGGTCACACCGTCGGGGGCCCCCGTGGCCAGCGTCCCGCCGTCGGGGCTGAAAGCCACGTCGTATACGCCTCCCGCGGCAAACGGCTTGCCGATCTCATCCTGCGTGGCCACGGAAAATAGCCGCGCATCGCCGCCCGCAGTGGCCAGCAGGGTACCGTCCGGGCTGAAGGCGATCGCATTGCTGCCGTAGATCATCGGACGGCCGTGCACCCGCCCGGCGGCCAGGTCCCACAGCCAGGCCTTCCCACCGTCGACGCCGATGGCCAGGAATGTCCCGCGCGGGTCGAAGGCCAGGCCGTCCGCCTGCCCGCTGCGGTCCGGGTTCGGTGCGCCGATCAGCCGACGCGTGGCCACAGTCCACAGCGACGTGTCAACAGTGCCTGAGCTGGCCACGATCTTCCCGTCCGGGCTGAAGGCGACCGTCAACGCTTCGTCTCCGGAGGAGGAATTGAGTGTGGCGATCCGGCGGCGCGTCGCGGCGCTCCACAGGCTGACCCCGCCATCGGCCACGCCAAGTAGCTTCCCGTCCGGGCTGAAGGCCACCGCGGCGGGGGGACCGTCGAAACCGATAGCCGCGCCGATCTGACGGTCAGCGTCCACGTTCAGCAGGCTCACCACGCCCGCGTTTACCCACGCCAACGTGGTGTTGTCCGGGCTGAATACCAGAAAGCCGCTGTTCCTCGGGGTCAGGACTCCGCCGAGCTGCTGATGGGTAGCGGTGTTCCACAGGGTGGCACCGGCCGGTCCCATGATGGCCAGGGTCTGGCCGTCGGGGCTGAAGGACAGGGAATCGGCGGAAACCGGGATCGGTGATCCCAGACGACGGCCGGTGGCGACATCCCAGAGGGTGACAGAGTTCTTAGTCGTCGTGGCGATGATCTTGCTGTCCGGGGAGAATGCGGCCATGCAACAGCTCCCTGTGGTGCCAGGCAGAGTCCGAATCACCCGACGGCTGGCCAAGTCGTACAGCTGGTAGTTGTCGTACGGCTGGTAGTTGCCGTTGCCCAGGGCGATCGCGAGAATCTTTCCGTCGGGGCTGAAAGCCAGCGGTTCAGCGCCGCCAGGGTAGGAGCGGATTGGCTGGAGGGTGGCGAGATCCAGCAGCGTGCCGCCACGGGGCTGGCGCGCGATGGCGAGGAGGGTGCCACCCGGGTTGAAGATGAACGGGTCGTTGCCAACGGCGATCGGCGCGCCGATCTTGCTGCGGGTGGTGACGTTCCATAGCTGGCTCGGGCCGGGCGCATTCGAGGAGACGGCGATGACGTCGCCGTCGCGGCGGAAGGCCACCGATGCGTTGCCGTCACCGATGTTCAGCGGCCGGCCGATCTCGCGGCCGGTGGCGGTATCCCAGACCTGGACGAAACCATAGCCCGCGGCGGCGAAACGCTTCCCGTCCGGGCTGAACGCGACTCCGCTAATGAAACCGGCGGCGGTTATCACCTGACGGGTGGGCTGGGCCAGGACGTCGAGCAGGCTGGTCTGGGCCTCGGGGGTCGGCGCGATCCGCCAGGCCGCCGCGGCCAGCTGGGCCGCATCCACCGGGTCGGTGGCGTCCAGCGCCTCGCTCCTATCAGCCAGTTGAGCCGACACGGCCGTATCACGTTGCTGGTTCGCCGTCCGGTCGGCCCGCGCGGCGAGCCCGGCGGCGGCGACTGAGATGATGAGCAGCAGCGCCAGTGCCAGCACGGCAGCACGCCGTACCCGCGCGCCGCGGGCAGCGTGCTGGCGGCTGCCGGCCAGGAACCGGGACTGATCGTCGGTCAATGCAGGGTAACGCGCCGGGTCTGCCGCCCACCGCGCGGAGACTTGCTCGACGGCGACGAGCTGGCTCCCCCGGTACAGGAAGGAAGAATCCCGCCCGTGCCCGGCCCATCCGGCGGCGTCCTCCTGCAACTGCGTATAAAGGACCCAGTTGGCCTGCTCGCTGTCGAGCCAGCCCCGCAGCCGGGGCCACGCGCGCAGCAGCACGTCGTGGGCGATCTGGACGGTGTCGCCGTCCAGTACCAGCAGGCGGCTGCTGGCGAAGGCCTCGAGCACTGTGCCCAGCGCGCGCCGGGCGGCCTGGCGCCGTCCCGCGGCCAGCTCTGCCCGGGGCGCGGCGCGGCGAGCGAGCTGACCGTCCGGGCCGACCAGGACCAGGGCCCGGAAGACCTCCCTGGCGGTCTGCTGCCCGGCGTCGGGCAGGGCCTCGTACACTGCCTCGGCGCCGAACTCGACGCTACGGGCGACTCCGCCGCTTTCGTGATATCCCTGTACGGTCAGGCGGTTCCCGTCGCGCCTTTGCCAGGTCAGCATCATCGACTGGGAGACCAGCGGCAAGATCCCCTCGGCCTCGTCCTGGCCCGCCGTGCGCAGGTCGGCGAGGATGGTGTCGGCCAGGTCGGCGTCGACCTGGAGCCCGGCCGCGGCCGCCGGGCCGGTGATCGCCTCCCGCAGCTCCGTTCCCGTCATCGGGCCGACCACGAACATACCGTCCTGCATCAGCCGGGCCAGCCCGGCATGGGCGACGCACCGGGCCCAGAAGTCGCCCCGGACCGCGATGACCACCACGGCGGCCGGCTCACCGCGCGGGCCGAACGGCTGGCTCGCCGCCGCGCACAAGGCGGCGATGAACGCCTGCTGGCCGGCGTCACGGCTGGGGGCCAGGGTGAAGACCTCTTCGAACTGGTCGACGGCCAGGACCAGCCGCCCGGGCCGGGCCGCGGCGGGCGGCCACGAGCCGTGACCCCGCGTGATCCCGTCCAGGACCGCCTGGCCCACGACCAGATGGGCCTGGTCAGGATCGGCTGCGAGACCGTGCCCGATGGCCGCGGCGTCGCCGTGACTCAGCCTGGCCAGGCGGTTCGCCAGTTCGGTCAGCGGGTCGCCGGTCGGCGTCATGACGATGCGGGGCCAGCCGTCGGAGCCCTCCAGCTCGATGCCCGCGGCCAGCGCCGGGAGCAGGCCCGCGCGCAGCAACGACGACTTGCCCGCCCCGGATGCGCCGGACACCACGACCATGCTCGGTCCGGCCAGGCGTCCCGCCAGCTTGAGGACCAGCTCGGCGGTGAGCCGCTGCCGACCGAAAAACACCTCGGCATGGTCCTGGTCGAACGGGAGCAGCCCACGATAGGGGCATCCGGAGTCCTGGCGGCCGATCGCCTCGCTGAGAACGCGGAACTCGGCGCCTTGCTCGTCCAGGCGCCGCTGCATTTGCGCCGCCTCATGATCGCCCGCGCGGACCAGGAAGGCCATCTCGGGATATCCGCTGCTGAGCGTGTCAATAGCGGAGATGACGTCGTTCCGCAGCCGGTCGTTTCCCGACTCGGTCGCTCCGGACAGCGCGCTGCGCAGCGCGCTGGTTTCCGCGAGCACCTCGGCGATCTCGGCTCGCAAGACCGCGGCATTCTCGTCTTGCACGGCCAGGGCATGCTCGATCCGCCAGTAGATCTCCTGTTCCAGGTCGTGCGGCGACGGCGGATTCCGCTGGCTGCTGGCACGCACGACGTGGATCGCGGCGGAGATCAGGTCGCCGAGTACGGCCCGGGACGACAGCAATCCCAGGGTCGGCGCTCCGGCCGTTTCTCCGGCCACTGCGCTGAAGGCGCTCGCGCACAATAGCGACAACAAAACAGCCGGGGGAATCTCGCGCAGGTCCCCCCCGGCCTCCACGGCGACGCGCTGGATCCGTGCGCATACTGCCTCGCGAAAGCGCCGGATCTCCTCGCTGTCGCCGATCAACCGCGGCTCATCTGGACGGTTTGTGCCCATTAAGACCCACCCCCGGGGGAGCATAGCCCGCCGGTAGCGCCTCGAAGGGGATAATTCAAGTTCCGGTCCCGGGACCACGCAGGTCGTGCTCTCGTGCCGCCGGGCCGGGCTAGCATGACTGCCATGGCAGGACAGGCCGGGCAACTCCTCTGTGAGCGGTACAGGCTGGCCGAACCGGTCGGGAAAGGGGCCATGGGCCGGGTCTGGCGCGGTCATGACGAAATCCTCAAGCGCTCGGTGGCGGTCAAGGAAATCCTGCTGCCGGGGGGGATGCCGGAGCCGGAACGTGATTACCTGATCGCGCGGACACTGCGCGAAGCGCGCGCCACGGCCCGGCTGCACCATCCGGGCATCGTGACCGTCTACGACGCGGTTCAGGTCGACGGCGTGCCGTGGATCGTCATGGAGTTCGTCTCCGGTCCGTCGCTGGCCGAGGTCATCGCGCGTGACGGGCGCCTGCCCTGGGAGCAGGTCGCCGCGCTCGGCGCGGACCTGGCGGACGCCCTCGCGCACGCGCACGCCGCCCGGGTCGTCCACCGCGACCTCAAGCCTGCCAACGTGCTGCTGGCCGGACGCCGGACGGTACTCACTGACTTCGGTGTCGCCCGCGTCCTCGATGCCACCACCGAGCTGACTGCCAGAGGAGAACTTCTCGGCACGCCGCAGTACATGGCGCCGGAACAGATAGAGGGTGAATCCACCCATTCTCCCGTCGACCTGTGGGCGCTCGGCGCGACCTTGTACACCGCGGTCGAGGGATCCCCGCCGTTCGGCGGCCCGACCCTGACCGCGGTCCTGGCGGCCATCCTGAACCGTCCGCCGCCGATCCCCGAGTATGCCGGCCCGATGGCGCCTGTGCTCGGCGCGCTGCTGAACAGGGCACCGAGCCAGCGGCCGGACGCCGTGGCGCTGACCGGGCAGCTCACCGCGCTGCTGCGTCCCAGCCCGTGCGTGCTGACCGTCAGGTCACCGGGTACGACGTCGCGGACAGCGCCGGCCACGGTCGTCCCCGCGGCCCGGCGGGAATCGCCGTTCCGCGTCGCCGTCCTCGATGGCCACGGCGGGAGGGTGCACTCGGTAGCGTTCAGCCCGGACGGCAGAGTGCTCGCCAGCGGCTGTGACCAGGGGATAAGACCGGACGGATCGCTGATCAAGGGCGGGCGCCGCGTCCGGCTGTGGGACGTGGCCAGCCAGACCTGCACGGCTGCCCTGACCGGTCCCGATGGCGCCGCGTCCTCGGTGGCGTTCGCCCCGGACAGCGCCATGCTGGCCAGCGGCAACTCGGGCCAGCCGGTGCACCTCTGGCGGCTCACCAGCCGATTCCGCAGGGGCCCGATCACCCTGGCGGACGACACCGACGTGGTATCGGTGGCGTTCAGCCCCGACGGGGCGCTGCTCGCCACGGGCAACTGCCACAAGACGGTCCGGCTGTGGGACGTGGCCGCCCGGGCCTGCTTCGCGGCTCTCAGCGGCCACGGCGGATGGGTGCACTCGGTGGCATTCGGCCCGGCCGGCGGAATGCTCGCCACCGGCAGCGCTGACCACACGGTCCGGCTGTGGGACGTGGCCGCCCAGGTCTGCATCGCAACTCTCGCCGATCACGCCGAGATCGTGCGCGAGGTCGCGTTCAGCCCGGACGGCGCAACCCTCGCCAGCGGCAGCGTCGACAAGACCATCCGGCTGTGGGACGTGGCCGCCCGCACCTGCGTCGCCGTCCTCAACGACGGCTTTACCCAGGTGTTCTCCGTCGCGTTCAGCCCGGACGGCTCCCTGCTCGCCAGCGGCGGCGCCGACACCACGGTCCAGCTCTGGGACGCGGCCACCTGGACCCGCATCGCCACCCTCACCGGCCACGCCAAGGCGGTGACCTCGGTGGCTTTCAGCCCGGACGGCAGCACGCTCGCCAGCGCGAGCCATGACAAGACCGTGCGCCTTTGGCGCCTGCAGTGAAGTTGCCGTCTTCGCGCAGGTCGTCTGTCCTCAGGATGGCGACGGGGAATGCGGAGCGATCAGCATGAGCCGGGTTCCGAAGGTAACAGACGGATCCGGAGCCTGCCTTCGAGGCCACGGCGCACGCCTATCCGCTGTCAACTCCGTAAGCGCGGTAACAGCGAGGCCGACCGCAGCTCGCGGGTTCGTGTTGAATCCTTCAGCGACCAGTCCCTCCAGCACCGGTCGCGGCAGGTGGCCTTGGAGGCGCGAGGACTCGAGTACCGGCAATCCGATTTCAACGTCTTGGGTATCTGAGCCCGATCTGATAAGAACGCCCAGCAGGAGTGCGGCGTTCTCGTAGGCCGCTGACCGGTAGGTGATTTCCTGGGCGGCGCGGATGAGCAGCATCGCCTGATCGTTACTGCCGCCTGCGAAGTCGCCGACGTGCGACAGGAGGAAGGTGGCGGCAGCTGATGGCGCCGCCGCACTAGCGGCCATGGCGCGCAGGACCAGCGAGTGGATCCGGGTCTGCGGTCTGATCTGCTCGTCCGCGGGAATATCGTCCAGCACGGTGAGGGCATCCTCCTGCCTCCCGAGCGCCAGATAGGCCGCCGCCAGGCCCACCGTCACCTCGGCTTCGCAGCTGGGCCCGAACATGCCGCCCAGGAGTTCCCTGGCCTCAAGCGCGGTCCGCAGGGACGCGTCGAGGTCGGCTGCTCGTCGCTGGGCCACGGACAGGTACCCGAGGCAGAAACCACGGGCCAAGGTCATCCTTTCGATGTTGAAGCAGCCGACTGCTTCTGTCAGCAACCGAACCGCCCGATCCGGATCACCGCGGTGCAGGCAAAGCAGCCCCTGACGGACATTCAGATCCCCCATGGTCGACAGTTCGATGGGCCCGGGAGTCGTGGCTATCTCCGCCAGGCAGGGGTCAGCTTCATCGAACCTGCTGGCCTCGATCAGGCAACCCAGGAGAGTCAGCAGGCCATGCCTCAGCTGCGTGAAATCACCGAGGACTCGTCCGGCTTGGACGCTTCGCTGCGCGGCGTCGATCGACTCGGCGTAGCGCCCTTGATAGGCGAGTAGATTCGCCAGGATGCCAAGAGCCCGGGCACGTTCGGCCAGGGTTAGCGGCGTGCCTTCTTCACGCGCCTTGGCCAGGAACCGGCAGCCATAGGCCGGCAGTGAGCGGATATGCCAGTACTGCCAGATCCCGACGGCCAGGCGCACCTGGTCGGCCGGCGATTCTTCGCTCGCCTCAAGCGCAATGCGTATTAGCGCGAATTCTACATCGAGGTACTCGATCGCTCCTGGTTGCTGGAAGTCGACCTCGTTCATTTGAGCGATATCAAGAGCCCAGGACATAAGCTGCCGGATCGCATCTTGATGATCTGCCGGACTGAGTTGCCTGACGGCGAAGTTCCGCACCACTGCCAGGACCTTGAACCGGACCTGTCCTGTCTCATCCAGCTCTCGCGATACCAGCGATTTGTCTGTCAGTGTGGCGACCAGGCGTTCACCGTTGTGGAGGTCTTCGTGCGCCACGCTCGCTCCGCACCGGAAGGTGAACGGCGCGGTCAAGATGGCGAGCCGACTCAGGGCGCGTTGCTCATCCGGTTCCAGTAGATGCCAGCTCCAGCTGATGGTAGCTTCGATCGCCTGATGGCGGGGAACTTCCCGGCGACCACCGCTCAATATGGCTAGCCCTCGTCCGACGCTCGCTGCTATGTCGCTCACGGGCAGCGTGCGCGCCCGAGCGGCGGCGAGCTCTATGCACAGCGGAATGCCATCGAGCGCACGGCATAGTTCCGCCACCTCAGCGACCTGTCCTGAGCTCAGTTCGGGTTCCTCGCCGCGGGCCTGGCCGAGCAGCCGGATGAAGAGTTCGACGGCGTCGCCTGGCTCGGATCCAAGCGGGTCACGGTTCGCGACTGGCAGCGGGTTGACGGTCATGACCCATTCGTCCGGCAGATGCAAGGGCTCTCGGCTGGTAGCGAGGATGCGGACGTCTGGGCAGGCGCTTAGTATCCGCGTGACCGCTGTGGCGGCGGAGGCTATGACATGCTCGCAGTTGTCAAGGATGATAAGCGCAGGCGTGCCGACGAGCACCGCACCGAGCCTGGCCAGGACATCGGCATCGTCTCCTGCACTACCGGCATCGTCGAGGATCAGCTCAGCGAGCGCCGGAAGCACCGGTTCGCCGACTCGAACGCGCGATAGATCAGCGAACCAGGAGCCCGCCAGCGGAAGCGGGAGCGATTCGGCAAAGCGCAGGCACAGCGCGGTCTTGCCGATCCCGCCCGGTCCCACGATCGTAACCAGTTTCCGGGCGCCGAGCAGCCGCGCGAGTCCGGTCAGCTCCTCGTGTCGGCCCACGAACAGCGACGGCGAGCGGGGCGAGATCGCGGGCCTGAGGCCAGCCGGGAGCCGCGCTTGCTCGCTCTCGCTGTCTGGCCATCCTGCGTTGGCGGGCACTTCTTTGCGTTGGAGCAGGTTGTCAATGTGTCTTTGCCGGGCTTGCAGGGCCCGGTAGGTCGCGACGAGTTCCTGGAGTTCACCGGATGGTCCGCCAAGGCGAGCCACCGCGGTGATGAGCGAACGATGCGGCGCCGACTCATAGTCGCCCTTTTCGATACGCCGTACGACGGTCGCGCTGACGCAGCCTTCCGCAGCGAGATCCTGCTGCTTGATCCCACTGCGTTCCCGCCAGGAAAGCAGCTCCCGCCCCATCTTGTTCATCACTTCACCGCGCTCGCGGCGGATGCTGTCGCGAGCCCCCAGGAGGCGGTCCCGTGCGCGATCTTGTCCTGCAGCTGCTCCCTCGGTCACGAGCTGCCCTCCCACCGGCCACAATGGCCGGCCACCAGCCAACCGAACACTTCCCGCCGAACCGTTGGTTCGGTACAACCCCTGGGGCGAGTATAGGGCGTGCCGGTCCGACAAGGACCGTAAAAGGCGGAAATCAAGCGCAGGCAAGCCCAGGCGGAAGAAGAACCTTCCCGGCGCGAATCAGCGCTATCGATTACCCGTTCAAGCAGATCTATCGGCAAAGTCCTAACTATTGTTCAGATTTGTTCGAAAACAATTCTGTTCTCAGGAACGCGGGAGGCGTTCGGCCGTGCTGAAACACGTGCGGACGACTCGCGGGGTGTCCCAGGCGGCAAATAGGGGGGCCGCCTGGGCACGCCCGGGTCGGGTGCTGGAGGTGTGAAAGGAAGTGTACTGAGGGGTTTTACGCACGGACATAAAGGATGGGCGGCACCCGGGAGATCAGCCGCCATGGCCGGCGCCGCGCGCCCGGCCCTCAGGAAGCTCCCGACGATGAGATACAGACGGGCGAAGACCATGCACGTACCGCTATGTATGCCCTCGCTTTGCACGGTGATTTCGCCGATATCAGCGACGGCGTGAACCATCTAAAAACGTGGCCTCAGGCCAACACGGCTTGCGCTATAAGTTCCCGGAAGCGCCGGAAAATTCTTCTAACAGGAGGGATAACATGCGAGCTACAGCAGGAAAACACGCTATTCCAGCCACCAGGATGAGACATGGGCGCCGACCCATCATCGCAGTGGCCATCGGCCTTTCCGCCGCGGTTGCGGCGGTCACACTGGCTCTGACTGGCGTACCCGGGCACGTCGCGGCGGCGTCGCCACGCAAGACGGCCGCGACGGCCGCGGCGGTTCGCACCCCAACGCTGACCCCAGCCGAGACGGCAGCGTGGCATAAGGTCGTCTCGACGACGACAGGCCGTGAGAAGGTCTTCAAGGTGTTTGAGGACAGCTACGGCCGCGTAGCTGGCGTCGGCGCGGGCCCGCTAGTGACACCCGGCACCAATCAACTGGTGCTCAGCTGGGGACTGTCGGGCGCGGGCGGTGAGCACTTCTGGATCATCGCGTCATACGCCGACATTCTGAGGGGAGCACTGCACCAAGCCGAGCCGTACTGCGAGGCCGGGCTGAGCCTGCTGATCGATCCGGCCGCCGCGCTGGCAGTGTGCGTTGGCATCGAATGGGCCATGGACAGGCTCGCAAGCGGATGGGCTCCGGTGTCAAATCACGGTGTCTGGGCCGAGATTCACTTCTGGCCGTATTGGACCGGGGTCTACCGCTGGTAGCGATTACAGCTAATCAGACCGGACTATGGCCCGGGCCACTACTGGCCCGGGCCATCCTTACGCGGCTACGAAGCATGGCTACGAGGACCAATGTCACGTCTCATAGATGAATGTCACCGTGGAGCAGAAATGGAGCACTTTCACCAAGGTCCAGCACGCGTGCTCTCATGACCTTGACTGAACGCACTCCTCTGACCCGAAGCGGACACCGGGAGCCTACTCACATGACCGCGGGAGCGTTGCCGAAGTGCAGATCACATGACGAGGAATCGATACGACTCTGAACAGCGGAAACGCTGGTTTCTGAAAGGCGGGTGATCCGCCGCAGTCCGACCGATTGGATGACGCGCCATCAGGTTGGTGATGCGCCGAAAGAACCGGGACATCTGCGCGCAGGTATGGCGCTCTGACAGCAAAACGTCAGCCGCGAATATTTGGCGTCCTGGTCGGATCCGGTAACTGGCGATCAGGTAGGGCTGATCACACTCCGTCACGCGACGCGGAGCCGGGTGACGCGGTGCCATCAGGCAGTCACCCGCATCCAATTGCGCGCATTTTTATAACAGCTATCTCCGATAGACGCCGATAGCAACTGCCGTGGGTTACTGAAGAACGGCATTCTGTGCCCATGTCGGCTACGTTTCGTGCGCAGCATGGTGATGGCCCGCCTACCCGGAATTTCTCATGACCGCTAGCACGCTCATGCGCCACTATCGGGGCTTTTCGTCGTGTCGGCTTGCCGCCAGATGACCTGATGGGGCTTGGATTCGATGTGGCGCGCGTGTCCGCTTTTCACGAGGACTTCGAGCGCGTGCCGTGCCGTCGACTTGGATACCGTGTGTAGTTCGGCCAATCGGGTCGCTGATGGCAGCAGCGAGCCGAACGGGTAGGTGCCGTCTTCGATCCGTCCCCGCAGCAGCCTCGCAAGTCGGATGTAGCGAGGGGTGTAGTCAGCGTCCATCGGCACGGCATTCACGGGGTCTCCCTATCTCGATCAACGTCGGCTGGGCGGGTCGCGGGAGACGAGCCAGGAAGTATCCCGCTGTCGTGGCGCTGGCTTCCGCGGGGCTGCTGGTTACCGGCACGTCTGGTCAGCTCGGCGTCGATTGCCCGCATCTGAGCCAGGATCGGAACGTGCACCGGGGAATCCGGGCTGGTCAGGCCGAGGTTTGCGCGCAACTCGCGCATCGTAAGTTCAAGCCCGGCCGTGGTGCGCTGCCTGACATCGTGGTCGCGGGTCACGCTATCTCCAAGACGCAGTAGACGACCTTGCCGCCGCCCGGCGGGAAGAAGTACGACCATTCCTTGCTCAGCGCGTTGACGAGCACCAGCCCCCGGCCGCTTTCTGCGTTGTCATCGGGACCGGACAGGACCGGTGGATTGTCATCGGTATCGTAGACTTCGATGAGCAGGCATCCGCGGAAATACCGCAGGGACAGCGATATCACGTTCGCGCTCTTGGAATATCGCGGCGCGCGCCCCGAATCGTTTACGAATCGCACCGCATTGGTCACGAGTTCGGATACGAGCAATTCTGCCGTCTCTGTTGCGCCTTCACCGATTCCCCGGCAGGAGTCCAGGAACATATGGGTGTACCGGCGCGCCCAGAACGGGGAAGTGGGCAGCGTTACCAGCGCGATGCTGCCGGCATCCAGCGGCCGGGGCAGGCCGGGCCGGAGTGGCTGCCAGGCTGATCCGAGCGCGGGCCCGACGTTGGCATTCACCGCGTTGGCCCAGCTGGGGCGTGTGTTCTTAGTGAGGCGGAGATTATCCCGCGAAGTCGCCCGGTACCGGTCGGCGCTGGAGTTCCGGATGCCGAATGAGGATGTCTGGCTCGCGCCTCGGTCAAAGCGTCGTTTATGGCGGCCATTGGAACCTTTCCTCCTGCAAGTCTCAACGATGACAGGCAAGAGGGCATCGTTCCAAGGGTTCCGGGGGACACCGATGGATTAGTGTCCCTGGCAAGATTTCCGGTGTCCCTGGCGCAAACCCAGCCCGATTTACCTCAGGTCAATCGGGACGCACGAAGGCTCCCGCTCGGCGATTTCAGTCGTCCGAGCGGGGGCAGTTTACCTGGTAGGACTATCCTTTGAGATTTTCCATGAACGCGTGCCACGCGGACGGATCGAAGTGCAGCACTGGACCCATTTTGTCCTTTGTGTCGCGCACTGCGACCGCAGCGGCAGACCTGCCCACCTCTACGCAATTTCCCTGACCGCCCGTGTAGGTGGCTACCCGCCAGTCAGAGACCATCTCGTCGCTCATAGCTCGCTCCTGATCTTGGTTATGAGCTGTGCCGAATCGATCGGGGACAGCGCACATCCCTTGATCATGCTAAGCGCTGTAGCGATTGCCGCTACTTCCCTCGGGTCTTTGACGACCCTGCCGGAGCCCCACCCCTCGAGGTAGGCGACCGGAGGCGAGTCCTCGAACTCGAACAGGGCCGCAGGCCCGTCTACTCCCGGCGCGTCGCTTACCGCGAACGGCAGGACTTGCAGCACGACCCCTTGCCCCTCGGCGAGGCTGAGCAGATGGTCGAGCTGCTCGCGTATGACGCGGACACCCCCGACCGCCTGCCTGAGCACTCCTTCACCCAGGACTACCCACAGTTTCGGAGGATCATCACGCGCGAGGATATTCTGCCGCTCAATGCGCGCCGCCGCATCACGGTCCAGATCCTCCTCCGTGTCGTAGGGCCGGCACGCTCGTATGACCGCGTCGGCGTAGGAACGCGTTTGCAGGAGGCCCGGTATGCCCCGCATCTCCCATTCATGGACGCACGCTGCCTTGTCCTCAAAGAGAACCCGCGGGCCGAACCATGACGGATATGACTCGGCGATCATCCCGTCATAGAGCCGCTCGAATGTCCCCGGGCACCCATAGAATTCATCGCACCAGGTAGCGAACTTCCGGCCGGGCTTCTTCTTTCCCGCCTCGTACTGCTTGACCGACGACACCGACAGGTGGGCCTTCTCAGCGAATTCACGCTGAAGCAGGCCCGCATGCTCTCTGCGGGCTCGCAGTTCCTCGACGAACATGACACGGAACGTGACGGGCCGGGTGCCCGACTCTGCCGTGCTCATGACCGGAACCTCCTTCCCTGCGGTGCATCCGCCGCGGACCCGCGCTCTAACGTGCTGGGTAGGTCTGCCCCTGAGCGCCTTGGAGGGCGTCGGCGGGGGCTTGGAAGTGGATGCGGAAGGCATCGCAACCCCCGCCGCGCACTGGCAACCATACTCGCTTATGGTGCTCTTGCATAGCTCTAGTGTAGCTCTCACATAGCTACCCATATCATTTATGCAGGTCAGGGGTAGCTACCGTGTTGCTCGTGAGTGATCTTGAGGCGACCGGGGGACGCGACGCCGACCTGGCGTACATGCGCGTGGCTGGTGATATCGCCGCCCGGATCACCTCAGGCGAGCTGAGGCAGGGGACGCGGCTGCGCGCCGAGCGGGACCTAGCGGAGTACTACGAGGTCTCCTACGGCACCGTCCGCCGTGCGATGCAAGTGCTTCGCGAGCGCGGGCTGATCACCACGATCCACGGGAGAGGTACGTTCGTCTCCAGGTCCGGTAATTCAAACTGACCACTACTCATTGCCTGCGCAAAGACGCTTCTGCTGGTCTTAACGCAGTACCCAGGTTGGCCGTCCCTACCGGCTGCCAGTTCCACAGCCGCTCGGGTCCCCACTGAATAACCAGGCTGACGGCTCTCACACTGATGTCGCATCGCGGCACTTCGTGCCCCAGCGCGACGGCGATGGGGGCCATGGGCTGTTTGCCCGTGCTGTAGGAGATGGTCATGTGAGGAGCCCATCGCCCGGCAGGCCCGGTGACACTGCCCGTTCGCCCTGTTGCCGTAAGCGTGGCCTGCCGCACAGCGTCGTGGATGGGATCTAGGGCCCCTTCGGGCGTGAACCCCAGCATGATCGCCTCCGGGTGGTAAAGGACCCTGGAAATTGTCACGCTGATCGACTGAACTCTGCAGAGGCGTTGTCGCGCCCCGGCAAGCATCAGGTCCAGGTCCTCGTCAGAGATATCGTCCGTCGTGCCCGCGACCAGAGCTGTTGCGTGAAGCCACTCCCCGGGGGTCATGTGGAGATCGCGGAACGGAGCCAGTCGTGCTTGTGCCTCCCTGGCCGCGGCGCGAACGGCAGGATTGTCCCGGAACAGAATGTGCCAGTAGATGACGCCTTTGCCGGAGTCCGGTTCCGCCCTACCGTCCCAGCGGTCTCGTGTCTCGTCAGGTACCGGCATCACGGTTTCAGTCCTCTCGGGATTCTGTATCTGGCAGGGCGTCCGCCTTGAATCGCGCGAGCCGCTCGCCCAGTTCACGAACTCCCGCGGCACCGTCGTACCGAGGATGTTCCAGGCGTCGCCTGAGCCGTTCCGTGTAGGCCGTCACGGTAGCGACGCGCATGCTTGGGGGAAGGGCCAGTACGGGCTCTACTTCCGCGACAGCACCGTCAAGCGACCCATTCAGCAGATGCGCGATCCCCGCGCCGACCCGTATCTGTGCCCAGTTCGCGGAAACTTTCGGGGCTCCCGCGGACCAGGCAGCATCAGCCGCGGCGGCAGCTTGCAGCATCGCGTCCGCATCGCCTATTTGCGTCGCCACGGACTGCGCGAAGACGGCCTGCCGGGTGACCGGGAACGACCAGGCCGAAAGCCCGGAGTCCAGCGTCACGAGCTCCGCGGCCTGCTCGGCCCTGGCGAGAGCCTCCCGTGCACGCCCTGCGTGGCCCAGGAGCGCTGCAGCGTTCGCTTCCTGGCTGGCGAGCTGCACGCGGATGGGGGTGTTCGGGCTGCACGCAAACCCCCTGCACGCCATATCCATCGATTCTATGAATCGCTTCTGCCAGCGGAATGTCTTCGCGAGTACGGTCATGGCAACTGCCTGATCCGACTCTGCTTCCTTTGCGAAGGCAAGCGCCGCCATACCGTACCGCTCAGCAAGAGCGTTCTCGTTAAGGTCCCCTAGCAGCAGGCAGGCGTGCGACAGCAGCAGGGATTCGATCCTGTACAGTTCGCGTTGCTGTGAGAGCCGCAGCCTCCCCCCGAGCAGCGACCGGACGCGTTCATGGAGAGGAACGACCTGGCTCAGGATCTTGCGGGCTGGTGCTTGCGTATGAGATTCAGCCAGGGAGATGGCGGCTCGTTCGATCTGCTCAATCGCATCTCCGCCGGTGCTGGTGACGGTTAGCTGCGCGAGCAGGTCATCGATGTCATCAGGCGGGATCCGCTGCCGGGGAATCGCCTGAGCGGCTGACGGAGATGAACCGGCAGGACCGAACGCATGCGGATCTCGTATTCCGGGGGAATCCACGCGATCGGCCCGTCTGCCGCGTTCTGTCAGCAGGGTGAACTGGGCTTTCGCCCGGTCCGGCGCACGCTCAAGCGCGGTATCGAGAGTTTCCTGTATCGCTGGTTTAGGAATGATCTCAGGCTGCTTGCGCCAGTTAGCGACGGTGCGGACTGCCACGCCCAGGTACTCCGCGAATGACTCGTTGGTCATGCGCAGGGAGTGCCTGAGCAGGTCGGCGTCGCCGCCAGTCCACGTCGTAATCACCTGCATGCGGGCTGGACCGTCAATCGTCGCGGGCATGATCAATCACCGTGGCGACCTCGGACTTAAGTTCGGTCAGAAGCTTGGCGATCTCGGCAAGCCGCAAGTCGAAGGAATCAAGGCGGGACCACACCGCAGCAAGATCAGGCGCGGCATGACCCTCGGACTGCTGCGAGCCCTTGAGTACCCGGTGAAGGTATTCCGGCTCCCACCCGAGTGCCACAGACAAGGCCTCGAGCGTGCGGGGGCTACGGCGACGCTCGACGGTGTGCCGCTGGATTTCCCGCACGACGGCCACGGACACGTGCGAGCGCTCCGCAAGCTCACGCTGACGCCAGCCGAGCTCGCGGACACGGCCGCTGATCGCCCGGGCAACCGCAGCCCAGTTCTCCGGATCGCCTTCCGACACGCGTTTCCTCCGCGCTCCACTTCCAGCGCCGAGACTAGCCGGTCACTTCGCGATCCGGCGCCGAGCCGGGACCAACCGCAAGCAGGCGAAGGCATTCCGTAATATCTAGAGCTGAAATGAGCCATAAATAGCTTATTTCAGCTCTACAACGACGGCGGTATCTGACGCAAAGAACCGAAGGCCGTTGATCGGCGTGCGATCATCATCGGCAGCCCAGGCATTTAGGCGCGTGGGTTCCTCGTCCCGCGCCGCCATCTGCGGAAAGCGTCTGACAATTATTTACGAGAGCGGACGACCATGGACTAGCATGGTTCATCGGCGAGCGGAGGTGCGCCATGAGTCGGCCCATTGATCTCGGTGAGACTGACCCGCGGCCGTATATCCGGATGGCGGCGCGGCTGCGCAGGCAGATCCTGGCTGGCGAGATCGCGCCCGGGCAGCCCGTCCCGTCGCTGAGATTCAGCTGACCGTCGTCAGACTCGACCGTGCCACGGAGAATTACACCCCAGTTGTCAGACCGCCGATCACGATGTTGTGCACGTGGGGACGTGGGAGGCCGTGAGGGCTGGTGTGGTGCTCGAAGGAGGCGACCACCCAGTGCTGGGGCTTGACCGGCGAGAACCGGGTCAGGCCCGTGCCCTGCATGAGCTCCAGTACTGAGTAGTTCGCCGACCAGGCGTGTGACCAGATGGCCCGGAGGTCCTCCCAGAGCTGCTCGGCGCGTTGGGAGTCGCCGGCACTGTAAGCGCGCATGGCTGCCTGGAATACCCGGGCGTGCTCGGCGACGAGCTCGTCGGGGGCTTCCCAGATAAGGTCGGCGATCTCGCTCCCGTCGGCCAGCTGCCGCAGCACCGCGTTGTCCACGTCCCCGCCCAGAGCCAGCCCGTAGCCAGGGCCGGCCAGGCCGGTCCAGGTGCCCGAAGGCTCATCGGCCTCACAGTGCTCCAGTACATGGGCCAGGTTGTCGTGGACCCAGGTCAGCCGCAGCACGCCGGTCAGCCCCATCCCAGTGATAGCGAGGGCGGTCATCTTGGTCACCTCCTGATCCCAGGATGGACCAGGCCACTGTCAATCTGCGGCCTCCGGGTCGGCGTCGCGGTCCGCGGCTCGCCGCAGGACCTGCGGGGACGGGGTGATCTCGGGTTTGGGCGGCTGCAAGATGGCGTCTTTGGCCGGTCCGGGCCAGGGCGGGAACGCCTGGCCGAGGTCTCCGTAGTCGGGATCTTCGGATGGGAGGGCGAGGCTTTGGCGTTCGGCGAGCGTGCCGGCGAACGTGCGGTGCGCGGCGGCGAGGTCTTCGATCCACTGGCCGATCTCGCCGGGCGGCTGGTCCGTAGTCAGGGTGAGCTCAGCGCGCTGGGCGGCGCTGGCGGGCGGGGGTTCGGCTGACTGGAGTGGCGGGTAGTGCTGGCCGGGGTGGCGGCGGCGGAGTTCGGCGTCGGCGGCCACGGCCAGGTGACGTTGTGCGCGGGTGGCGATGTCCCAGTCGGCCCGGTCGGCCATGATGGCGGCAAACACGGTCTCGCGGTCCTGGTAGGCCTGATGCAGGGCCTGGTAGCTGGCGGCGAGATCCCGCTGCTGGACAGCGCGGTCGTGCTGGTCACGATTTGCGGCGGCGGTGGCCTCGGCACCGGCACGCAAGCCGCCCAGACGGGCCTGCCAGGCGGCTGCGCGGACCTGACGGAGCTCGTCGCCAACGTATTGCGGTGCCCAGGCGGTTTCGGTGGGGTAGGTGTCGCGCAGGTGCAGCAGTATCCCGTCGGAGATGCCGCGGACGTCGGGCCCGTCGATCGGACTGAGAGCGGAGAAGGCCTCCTGCCAGGCGGCCCGCAGGTCGGGGGCGGCTGCGGCCGGTTCGGAGCCGATGGGCTCGGTGGGGTGCTGGTAGCCGGACAGTTCCCGCCAGGCGCCGATGGAGGCGGCCCGCTTCTGCCAGTCCAGCCTGTCCAGCGGATGATCGGGCACCGGGCCGAGGGCAGCCACCGCCCAGGGCAGGGCGTGCTCGGCGGCGTGCTCGCCGATCCGGTCCTTGCGGGCGTCCATCAGGGCGGCGATCTCGATGACGTACGCGTGGCGTTCGGGGTCGGCGATGGCGGGGACTTGCGCGGACCACGGCCCGGGCGGGAGCGGGACCGGGGCGCCGAGCCGGGACCGGATCCGGGCATCCAGGACGGCGGCCAGGTCGCGGGACCCGGCCAGACCCCGCTCGCCGATGGCGTCAGCCAGGACCTGGGCAGGGTCCAGGCCGGCCAGTTCGGCGGTGCGCAGAGTCCGGAACAGCCATCGGGCCTGGCGGCCCGGCGCGTCGCGGTGCTCCGGGGGGAGGGCGGCCATGAGTACGTCGCGGTAGCGCTGCTGCCGGGCCAGGGTGGTTTCAGCGGTCCAGGTCGCGTGCAGCAGGGCCAGGTGGTCGGCGTCGGCGAGGGCCTGCCGGCGGGCCTGCGTGGCCGAGCGCTGCTGGCCGTCGCGGTCCAGGACGGCGGCCAGCACCCCCAGCGCCTCGTCGGGGCGAGCGCGCAGGGTGCCGTGGGCCGGTTCGCCGGTCCGTTCGGTATGAATCTGGTCATAGCGGGCCAGTTCGGGAGCGGGCCGGGGGCCGGGGACCGGGTCGGCGCGCTTGGGAGAGATGGTGAACACGTAGGCGAGGTTGGTGTCGGTGCCGCGGGTCAGCGCGACGTAAGCGTGCTGGCGGTCCTCGGTCCCGGTGATCACTGCCAGCCCGGTGTGCACGGTGCGGCCTTGGGCGACATGATCGGTGACCGCGTACCCCAGTTCGGCATCGCTGAAATGTTGGTACAGGAAACTGCGGTCGGTCCACCGGCGGCGCCCGGTGGCCGGGTCGGCGTCCAGGGCGCGGCGCACGACCAGGCCCGCGCCGGTGACGGCCTCGATGCGCAGCAGATCCCCGTTGGCCAGCGTCCGGCCGGGTTGTCCGGCTTCCAGGGTGTGGTCGTTGCGGGTGGCGGTGATCAGGTCGCCGGGGCTGGCGGTGGCGCCGTCGGCGATGCGGACCGCGGGCCCGGGCTGGACGATGCCCAGGGCGATGAGGTCGTCGCGGATGCGGCGGGACAGCTCGCGGCGCAGGGCATGCTCGGCGGCCATGAGCAGGGTGTCGGTGCCGTCAGAGGTGAGGGCGACGTAGGCGGCCGCGGCGGCGTCCATCATCTGCTCGGGGTCTCCGCCGTGGATGCGGCTGTGCTGGTGGTAGTCGGCCAGCACGGTGGTGTCGCCGTCGCGCAGCCGCAGGCTGGCGTGCTGTTCCCAGGCGGCGCGGAACCGGGCCGGCTCGGCGAGCCGGGCGTAGCCGAGGGCGTCGGCGAGCAGGGACATGCCGCCGCCGTTCTCGACCGCCTGTAGCTGGCTGGTATCGCCGGCCAGGATGAGCTTTCCATCACGGGCCTGGGCATAGGCGATCAGGTCGGCCAGGTCCGGGCCGGGCATCGTCGAGGCCTCATCGACCAGCAGGAGTGGCCGCTGACCGGCCTCGACCGGGCCGCGGGCGCCGCGCCGGTCCGGAAGGTGGCCCAGGAACTGGGCACTGTTGTAGGACACCGGAACCCCGGCCGCCAGGGTATTGCGAGCCGACTGCGCCGCAGTGATCCCCACCACCGGGCCCAGTCCGGTGGCGGTCCAGGCGCGGCCGGTTTCGGTCAGCACCCAGGTCTTGCCGGACCCGGCCGGCGCATTGATGACCGAGACGCGCTTGCCATCGGTCAGGACCGACAGCGCGGCGGCGGCTTGGTCTTCGCGCAGCCCGGTTTGCGTGCGCGTCGCGTGCGTTTCTGTTGCGCGGCCAGCCAGCGCGTCATCCAGCCGGGCCGGGTCGGCGCCGAGGGCGCGCGCGGCTTGCGCGCGGGTCAGGCGCGGCGCGCCGCTCGCGCGTGCTTGCGTGAGCATGCGCTCTTCCATGGCCAGTTGCGCGCGGGTGGCGTACCGGGTGCCGCCGTGCCGCTGGTAGACGCTGCGCCCGTCGGCACGCAGCAAGCTGCGCGGGACTTCAGCTGGCTCGGGTGCTTCCAGGCAGACCATCGGTTCGAACTCTGAGCGCAGCGCGCGGTCGGCCAGGTCCTCCAGCAGCGCGGCGGCCGCGGCCGGATCCATCCCGGACCGAGGCAGGACCCGGCCGAGATACTTGACCACATCGGCGCGGGTCCACGTGCTTTTCTCCTGCTGCGCGAGCGCGACCGCTTTCTGCGCCGCGCGGGACAACTCGAGTTCGGTCAGGACCGTGCCTTTTGCGCCGTGCGCGTGCGCGGCGGCGCGGCCGGGGGCGGCGGGGCCCACCCCCCCCCCCCCAGAGGGCCGGCCCCCC
>Ga0302325_10007165_pt1 | contig 24814 bp, 23 predicted proteins | sample Palsa_T0_2_FD_201948 | JGI IMG/M metagenome (GOLD analysis project Ga0302325, IMG submission 201948) | Peat permafrost microbial communities from Stordalen Mire near Abisko, Sweden - Palsa_T0_2 | ecosystem: Environmental > Terrestrial > Soil > Palsa > Peat permafrost | place: Sweden: Abisko... | reverse complement strand
CTTCCAGGCCGTCCTCGCGCAGCTGTTGAGCCGAGTACCGTGCCGCGATCGCGGCCGGCGAACTGCCCGGTGCACCCGTCCAGGCCGGCAGCGCGGCGAGCACCGCGACGGTGCGCTCGGGATTCCGTAGCGCCCACGCAACGGCCACCGCGGCGCCGATCGACACACCGCCGACCACGATCGGACCCTCGCGCGCGGCGTCGTCCAACCCACTCAGATAGCCGCCGATCAAACGAGTCGGCTGCGGAGGCGGCGCCAGCAACGTAGCGCCGGCGTCGCGCAGTGGTCCGCCGAATGCTCGGGTGATGTAGTCGTCGTCGGACCCCGTTCCCGGCAGCACGACGGCACGCACTGCGCGCAGGTCGATAATCACCCCTAGATATTGCCTGGGCGCCGCTTGGCGTTTGGGGAACCATCGGGTCTACGGTGTCCGTTGTCGTGAGAAGATCGGCATCATCCGGTCCGAAGTGAACTACAAGCTTAAGACGCTCAGGAGAGGCCATGGCGGCGGAAGGTTATCTGCGCCGGCTGACTCGTCGGTTGACCGAGGACCCCGAGCAGCGTGATGCCGAGGATTTGTGCGACGAGGCGGTGACGACCGGCGCGCAGCGGGCCATCGATTGCGAGCGCGGCCAGGAGGTCACCGTGGTCGGAACGCTGCGCAGCGTGGAATGCAAGGGCAAAGGCTGCGCCGACGGTGTTCGCGCCGAGCTGTTCGACGGAACCGACACCATCGAGCTGGTGTGGTTGGGGCAGCGCAGGATTCCCGGCATCGAGTCGGGCCGCACGCTGCGTGTACAGGGCCGGCTCGGCAAGTTGGAGAACGGCGCCAAGGCGATCTACAACCCGCACTACGAAATTCAGCGGTGAGGCACTCTTGGTGAGTCGTGCGACAGACGCCGGCGATACGGCTGATGCCGTCGACGGCGAAGTAGAGACTGCGGACGTCGACCGCACCCCGGCCGACCGGATGATGGAACAGCTGGGCGGCGTAGCGGGGATCATTTACTCGTCGGTGCCGGTGCTGGTCTTCGTGGGCACCTCGCGGCTGATGGGCCTGGCCGCGGCGGCCGGCGCGGCGCTCGGCGTCGCCACGCTGATCCTGCTGTGGCGACTGCTGCGGCGCGAGTCGGTCCAGCCGGCGGTGTCCGGGCTCATCGGCGTCGCCGTCTGCGTGCTGATCGCCTACCTGCTGGGGGAGTCCAAGGGCTATTTCCTGCTCGGCATCTGGACATCGCTGATATGGGCCGCGGTGTTCGCGGTGTCGATGCTGATCCGGCGGCCGGTCGTCGGCTACCTGTGGAGCTGGCTGCACGGACACGATCACCAGTGGCGCGACGTGCGTCGCGCGGTGTACGCCTTCGACGTCGCCACGTTCACCTGGGTGCTGGTGTTCGGCGCCCGTTTCGTCGTGCAGCGGGTGCTCTACGACACCGACCACACGGGGTGGCTGGTGGTGGCTCGCATCGCGATGGGCTGGCCGCTGACCGCCGTGGCGGCGTTGGTGACCTTCCTGGCGATCAGGGCGGCACAGCGCGCCATAGCGGCCGTCTCCGTCACTGCTGCGGCAGTAGAAGCCGGCGCAGTTCCTCTTCCGCCTCGGTGACGGCGACGAACAACAGTTCGTCGCCTCCTTCGAGCGGTTCGTCGTCCTGCGGCACGATCACCCGCGGTCCACGCAGAATCGTCACGAGCGCGACGTCTCGGGGCAGCTGCAGCTTGCGCACCGGCTTGCCGCCCCACGGGGTGTCGTCGGGCAGCGTGATCTCGACCAGGTTGGCTTGACCTTTCCGAAACTCCATCAGCCGCACCAGATCTCCGACTGCGACGGCCTCTTCGATCAACGACGCCAGCATCCGCGGGGTGGACACCGCCACGTCGACGCCCCAGGCGTCGGTGAACAGCCATTCGTTGCGCGGGTCGTTGACGCGGGCCACCACCCGGGGCACCGCGAATTCGGTCTTGGCCAGCAGGCTGAGCACCACGTTCGCTTTATCGTCGCCGGTGGCGGCCACGACCACGTCGAATTCATGTAGCTTCACCAACTCGAGCATGCTCACTTCGCAGGCATCCCCGAGCTGCCAGTGTGCCGCCGGGATGGCGTCGACCTCGATGTGCTCGGGCTTACGCTCGATCAGCGTGACGTCGTGCTCGTTCTCGATCAACTCGCGGGCGACCGAGCGGCCGACCGCGCCTGCCCCTGCGATAGCTACTTTCATTCGAGGTCCTCGCTTGGCGGCAACGCCGCGATGGCCACGGCCTCCGCGGCCCGTCCGGAGATCGCCGCGATGTAGACCTGATCGCCGGCCTGGATGACCGTCTTGGGTTCGGGAAGCACGCCGGTACCGAATCGGATCAGAAATGCCACTCGCGCGCCGGTGGCCGTCTCCAGATGGGTGGCCGGGCGGCCCACCCAGTCTTCGTGCAAGACAACCTCGACGACGGCGACGGTTCCGGTCGGATCCCGCCACCTGGCGGTCTCGCTTTCCCGGGTGAGTACGTGCAGCAGCCGGTCGGTGGTCCACGGCACGGTCGCGATCGTGGGGATGCCGAGACGCTCGTAGACCTCGGCGCGCTTGGCGTCGTAGATCCGCGCGACAACCCGCCGGACGCCGAAGGTTTCCCGGGCCAGCCGGGCCGAAATGATGTTGGAGTTGTCGCCGGACGACACCGCCGCGAACGCGTCGGCCTCTTCGATACCGGCCTTCAGCAGGACATCCCGGTCGAACCCCAAACCGAGTACGCGTTCACCGGCGAACTCGGGATTCAGCCGGCTGAACGCGGTGCTGTCGCTGTCGATCACCGCGACGTCGTGGCCGATCCGCGACAGTCCGTCAGCGACCGACGAGCCCACCCGGCCGCACCCCATCACAACCACTCGCACTTGAGGTCCTCTCGGCCCGCCAGCCACATTGGCCAGCCGGTTTGGGAGACATTCTCGTCTAGGGAACCGTACCGGCAGGCCCGGTTGCGCTTACTCTTGGCTCTCGTGTCCAAACTTTCGACCGCGGCGCGTCGATTGGTTTTGGGTCGGCCGTTTCGCAGCGACCGGCTGAGCCACACCCTGCTGCCCAAGCGGATCGCCTTGCCGGTGTTCGCCTCCGATGCACTCTCGTCGGTCGCGTACGCACCCGAGGAGATCTTCCTGATGCTCTCGGTGGCCGGTCTCGCGGCGTATTCGTTGACGCCGTGGATCGGCGTAGCCGTGGCGGCGGTGATGCTGGTTGTGGTCGCCAGCTACCGGCAGAACGTGCATGCTTACCCGTCCGGCGGCGGCGACTACGAGGTGGTCACCACCAACCTGGGCCCCAATGCCGGCCTGACCGTCGCCAGCGCGTTGATGGTGGATTACGTTCTCACGGTGGCTGTTTCGACCGCCTCGGCGATGTCGAATATTGGATCCGCGATCCCTTTCGTGGAGGATCACAAGGTGCTGTTCTGTGTGTTCGCGATCGTGCTGGTGATGGCGTTGAACCTACGTGGTATTCGTGAATCGGGGGCGGCCTTCGCCGTCCCGACCTATGCGTTCATCGTCGGCGTGGGCATCATGCTCGGCTGGGGCCTGTTCCGGATCTACGTACTGGGCGAGCCGATCCGGGCTGAATCCGCCGGATTTGTCATGCACGCCGAACGCAATTCGATCGCTGGCTTCGCGTTTGTCTTCCTGGTGGCGCGGTCGTTCTCGTCGGGCTGTGCGGCGCTGACTGGTGTCGAGGCAATCAGCAACGGGGTGCCGGCGTTTCGAAAGCCCAAGTCGCGCAACGCGGCAACGACGTTGCTGATGCTGGGCACAATCGCCGTCAGTCTGTTGATGGGCATCATCCTGCTGGCCAAGGAGACCGGCGTCCAGATCGTCGACAATCCCGCTGCGCAGCTCACCGGTATCCCTCGCGGCTACCAGCAGAAGACCCTTGTCGCTCAGATCGCGCAAGCCGTCTTCGGCAGCTTTCACATCGGATTCCTGCTGATCGCCATCGTGACCGCACTCATCCTGGTGCTGGCGGCGAATACGGCGTTCAACGGTTTCCCGGTGCTGGGCTCGGTGCTTGCGCAGGACAGTTATCTGCCCCGCCAGTTGCACACCCGCGGCGACCGGTTGGCGTTCTCCAACGGAATCGTGTTCCTGGCGGTCGCGGCCATCGCGGCGATCATCGCGTTCCGGGCGCAAGTCACCGCGCTGATCCAGCTCTACATCGTCGGGGTGTTCATTTCGTTCACGTTGAGCCAAATCGGCATGGTCCGGCACTGGACTCGGCTGCTGCGCAACGAGACCGACCCGGCCGTGCGGCGAACGATGATGCGCTCCCGGGTGGTCAACACGGTCGGTTTCGTGGCCACCGGCGCGGTGCTGCTGGTCGTCATGGTCACCAAGTTCCTCGCCGGAGCCTGGATCGCGATCGTGGCCATGACGTTGCTGTTCGTGCTGATGAAGATGATCCGCAAGCATTACGACACGGTCAGCCGGGAAATCGAGCAGCACGCCGACGACGAAGGCGTCGTCTTGCCGAGCCGCAATCACGCCGTGGTGCTGGTGTCGAAGCTGCATCTGCCGACGCTGCGCGCGCTGTCCTATGCGCGCGCGACGCGGCCTGATGTGCTCGAGGCCGTGACGGTGAGCGTCGATGACCTGGAAACCCGCGCGCTGGCCCGCCGCTGGGAAGAAAGCAACATCAGTGTGCCGCTGAAGGTCATCGCTTCGCCGTATCGCGAAATCACCCGCCCCATACTGGATTACGTCAAACGGGTGAGCAGAGAGTCGCCGCGTACCGTGGTGACGGTCTTTCTCCCCGAATACGTTGTGGGCCACTGGTGGGAGCACGTGCTGCACAACCAGAGCGCGTTGCGGTTGAAGGGCCGCTTGCTGTTCATGTCGGGGGTGATGGTGACTTCGGTGCCCTGGCAACTCAATTCGTCGGAACGGCTCAAGACGCCGCATCCGCATGCGGCGCCCGGCGATGCCCGGCGGGGGATCTTCGATTGACAACGGAATCCACGGAACTGACGTTGACGGTCGGGGCGCCGGCCAACGGCGGGAGCTGCGTCGCCCGCCACGACGGTCGGGTGGTGTTCGTGCGCTATGCGCTGCCCGGCGAGAAGGTGCGGGTGCGGGTCACTGCAGACCGGGATGCCTACTGGCACGCCGAGGCGGTGGAGGTGATCGAGCCGTCGGACGACCGTAGGGCGTCGCTGTGCCCGATCGCGGGGGTGGACGGTGCCGGTTGCTGCGATCTGGCCTTCGTCGAACCGGCGGCGGGGCGCGCGCTGAAAGCCGAAGTGGTGTCCAATCAGCTTGCCCGCCTTGGTAATTATCAGTGGAACGACGCGGTGGCGCCGCTGTCGGCCGCCGGTCCGACCGGCTGGCGCACGCGGATCAGGCTCGACGTCGGGGCTGACGGCCGCGCGGGTTTTCATCGCTACCACAGCGATGAACTGGTCGGCGATCTCAACTGTGGTCAGCTGCCGTCCGGGATGATCGACGGCCTGACCGACGTTGCGTGGCCGCCGGGTGCGCACTTGCATGTCGTGATCGACGACGACGGTCAGCGGCATGTGGCGCGCACGGTGCGCCACGGTCGGCGCAACTCGACTGACGTGGTTGAGGGCAACTACGAGGGTGTGCAGCGCGCCGGACGGCATAGTTGGCAGGTGCCGGTGACAGCCTTCTGGCAGGCCCACCGCGACGCGGCGCGGATGTACAGCGAGCTGGTGGGCGACTGGGCCCGTCCCGACCCGGGCATGACCGCGTGGGATCTCTACGGGGGCGCAGGGGTTTTCGCCGCGGTCCTGGGCGACGCGGTGGGGGAGTCGGGGCAGGTGGTCAGTGTTGACAGCTCGCGGGCGGCGACGCGGTCGGCCCGCGCCACGTTGGCTGACTCGCCGCAGGTGAGTGTGATCACCGATTCGGTCCGCCGGGCGTTGACCGCGCAACGTAGTGGCGCCGATGTGGCCGTGCTGGATCCGCCGCGCGGTGGCGCAGGGCGTGAAGTGATCGACCTGCTGGCCGCCGCCGAGGTCCCGAGGATAGTTCATATCGGTTGTGAGGCAGCATCATTCGCCCGCGACATCGGCCTCTATCAGCGGAACGGCTATGCGGTGGACAAGATCTCGGTGTTCGACTCGTTCCCGCTGACCCATCACATCGAGTGCGTCGCGCTGCTGACTCGCTGACCTCGCGGATCACGCGAGGACGAAATATCGGAGCCACAAGTAGAGCGCGCAGAGCACGGTCGAAATCGTGGTGATCACCATGCCTTTGCGGGTGAATTCCCAGAAAGAGATGGGGTTGCCGGAGCGCAAGGCGATGCCGAGCATGACGATGTTGGCGCTCGACCCTACGGCGGTCAGGTTGCCGCCCAAGTCGCCGCCCAACGCCAGCGACCACCACAGCACGTGGTGGTGCGAATGGCCCGCCATCGTCGAGGCCAGGTGGCTGACGATCGGCGTCATGGTGGCCACGTAGGGGACGTTGTCGATGAAGCCGGACACCAATGTCGAGACAACCAGGATCAGCATGGTCGCCAGCAAGACGTTGCCGTCGGTGAATTTGGCCGCCAGCTCGCCCAGAATCTTGATGACCCCGGTCTTGAGCAACGCGCCGACCATGATGAACAGGCCGACCATGAACAGCAGTGTTTCCCATTCGACGTTGGACATGTACTCGGACTGTTCCAACCGTGAGGTCAGGATCAAAATGCCGGCGCCCAGCAGCGCCACCAGGGACGGCGCGATGTGGATCGTCGGGGCGAGGATGAACCCGGCGAACACCACGAGCATGACGATGCCGCACCTGATGAGCAGCCGACGATCTCGGATGACTTCATTCTCTTGCAGCGACATCACGTCAGCGACTCGTTCGGCACTGACGGCCGAAAAGCCGCGAAACATCAGCGTCGACACGGCGAGCAGGGCGAGCAGCACGATAACAACGATCGGGCCCATATTTGCCAGGAACGCGTTGAAGGACAGGGCCTTACGGGCGCCGATGATGATGTTCGGCGGGTCGCCGACCAGTGTCGCCGCACCTCCGACGTTGGAGGCAAACACCTCGGCCATCAACATCGGTACCGGATTGATGTCCAGCGCATCGCAGACCAACAAGGTGACCGGGGCGATCAGCAATACCGAGACGACGTTGGGTAGCACGGCCGAGGCGAGCGCCATCACCAGCATCAGCAGCAGCATGATGCGCACTGGCGAGCCGTTGGCGCGTTTGACGGCCCAGATCGCGACGTATTCGAAGACACCGGTCTGGCGCAGGACGCTGACGATCATCATCATCCCCAGCATCAGAAAGATGACATCCCAGTCGATTCCGTTGTCCTGGGAGTAGAACACGTCGGGAGAGTCCATCACTGGCAGGCAGATCATCAGCCCGGCGCCCACCAGCGCGACCTTGGTCTGGTTGAAGCGCTCGCTGATGATGAATGCGTAGGCAACCACGAACACGGCGATCGCGTAGTACATCATGGGCGCGATTCCCCCGACGGCCTCGGCACGCCCGCAGCCTATAGCGGAACCCTTCGATGTTTCTGTGAAGTCGTGTGCCGTGCTGCTAATATGTCCGGATGGTGAAATCTACAGGGCTGCTTGGTTAATGCCCGCAGTGAAGGCTGGAGGCGGCCGCCCGATCACTCTTTCAACGCTGCGGCCAACAGGCGCGATGCGGTGATCACCCCGTGCAACCTACCGTCTTTGACGACGGCGACCAGCGGACTACGCACGCGCGCCATCAGCTCGGCCACCTCGATGATGGTGTCGTCGGCGTCGACCACCGGTACATACTGACGTTGCTTGGGCAGCATGTCGCGAATCGTCTTGCCACCCAGCTTCGCTGCGGCCTGGTCAGCCATCGATTCGGTGAACACGCCGGCCAGCCCTGGGTCTTCCTGCACATAACCGGGCACGATGAATCGGACGACCTGGGATGCCGGGAGGACGGCGTACGGTGTTTCGGACGTGTTGGTCACAACCACCAGTCCGTTCAGCCGGTGCTCGGCAAGCAAGCGGACCGCGTCCAGCGCGGGGGAGTCGATGGTGACGACCGGGAACTCCTCGACGATCTCCTCGGCGCGCACGCAGCCCATAATAAATTCCTCTGATGTTCCGGTGTAGGGGGGTGCCGTGTTGCGCTGCGGGCGGTGGCGCGGCGCCTGGCAGACCCTGGGTTAACCGCGCGGCTGCCTTGTGAAATCCTTTGGTGCGCTTGGCTAGTCGTCACGAACGGGGTGCTGATCGGCGAGGGTGACGAACACTGGTGCGGTCAGGTCGATGACAGCAAGCTGGGCCCGGCTCCGGCGTGGATGGCGAACTTCACTGTGAATTAAGTTCGCGCAGTTGCTCATTGAGCGACCATTGGCTGAATCGCCGGTCAGGATTAGGTGAAGGCGAAGTAAACGAAGGGGCTAAGTAGCCTGCGCAATGCGCGGGGACGGTCTATGCGGTGCGGGGTGCACTTTGCTCATTCAGCGCGGCGGCCAGCAGGCGTGACGCGGTGATCACGCCATGCAACTTGCCGTTTTTGACGACGGCGACCAGCGGACTTCGCAGGCGCGCCATCAGCTCGGCCACCTCGATGATGGTGTCGTCGGCGTCGGCCACCGGCAAGTGCTGGCGTTGCTTGGGCAGCACATCGCGGATCGTCTTATTGCCCAGCTTCTCCGCGGCATGGTCGGCCATCGATTCGGTCAACACCGCGGCCAACCCAGGGTCGTCTTGCACATAACCGGGCACGATGAATCGGACGACTTGAGAGGCCGGCAGCACGGCGTACGGCGTTTCGGACGTGTTGGTGACAACCACGAGACCGTTCAGTCGGTGCTCGGCAAGCAAGCGGACGGCATCAAGCGCATTTGAGTCGATATTCACGACCGGGAACTTCTCGTCAAGATCCTTTGCCCGCACACCTTCACAATACTTCCCGCGGGGACCTCCGGTGCTCATGTTCGGCGTTGGGGTTTTGTCAAGGCTCCGGGCCGATTGGTTGCGGTCCCGACCGGCGGCCGATGGGCGACTAGCTGAACACGAAGTAGCGCAGCCACAGATAACCGACGGAAATCACCGCCGAGATCAGGGCCACTACCGCCCCTCTTTTGGTGAAATCCCAGAACGACACCGGGTTGCCCGAGCGTTGCGCAATCCCGACCACGACGATATTCGCGCTGGCCCCCACGGCGGTGAGGTTGCCGCCGAGGACAGTGCCCAGTAGCAGGGCCCACCACAGCACACCCGCGTTGGCTTGGCCGTGAATGGACGAGGCGAACTCGCTGACGATCGGTGTCATCGTGGCGGCATAGGGAACGTTGTTGACAAACCCGCTGAACAGGAAGGACACCCCGAGGATCAGCATCGTGGTCAGCCATAAATTGCCGTGGGTCGCGTGGCTGGCCGCATGGGCGAGGTTGTTGATGACGCCGGTCTTGACCAGGGCCCCGACCATGATGAACAGTCCCGCGAAGAACAGCAGCGTTTCCCACTCGACGCTGGACAGGTAGAACTCTCGGTCCAGGCCGGAGATCAGGATCAGGATGCCGGCGCCGGTCATCGCCACCAGTGACGGCTCCATGTGGATCTCTTTGTGCGCGACGAACCCGGCGAACACCGCAAGCAGAACGATTCCGCATTGGATCAGCAGCTTGCGATCACGGATCGCTTCGGTCTCGTCCAGCGACATGACATCGGCGACCCGCTCGGGATCGACCGTGAAAGAGCCGGGAAATAGGCGCGGGATCAGCGCCAGCAGGGCGGCGAGCACGATGACCACCGCCGGCCCCATGTTGGCCAGGAACGAAATGAAACTCAGGTGGGCTCCGGTGCCGATGATGATCGTGGTCGGGTCACCGACCAGGGTGGCCGCGCCACCGATGTTGGCGGCGAACGCCTCGACGACGAGAAATGGCACTGGGCTGACTGCCAGTCGGTCGCACACCAGCAGGGTGACCGGTGCGATCAACAAGACCGTGGTCACGTTGTCCAGGAAGGCCGATCCGACCGCGGTCACCAGCACCAGCAGGATCATGATCCGCAGCGGAGAGCCCTTGGCGCGCTTGGCCGACCAGATCGCTATGTATTCGAAGACCCCGGTCTGGCGGACCACGCTGATGATGATCATCATGCCCAGAAGCAAAAAGATGACGTCCCAGTCGATCCCGGTGTCGCGCGAGTAGAAGACCTCATCGGAATCGATCACCGGCAGGAAGAACACGGCTACCGCGCCGGCCAGTGCCACCAGGGTCTTGTTGAAGCGCTCGGTGGTGATCAACGCGTAGGCGACCACGAATACCGTGGCCGCGTAGATGGCGTGAACGAGGTTCATCGGCTGTCCTGCCGTCGGGCGCGCACCTGGCTCAGCATGCGCGGGGAAGCGGCGCTCAAGATTTGAGCGCCGCGGCCAGTAGGCGTGACGCGGTGATCACACCGTGCACCTTCCCATCCTTGGTGACCGCGATCAGCGGACTCCGCAGCCGCGCCATCTCCGCGGCGGCCTTGGTGACAGTGGCACGGGCATCGACCGATGGAATGTCGCGCATGTGGTCGGGTAGCACGTCGCCGACCGTCTTGCCCGCCAAGTTCTGCACGGCCTGGTCAGGCGTGGGTTCGCCGAGCACGCCGGCCAGTGCCAGATCGTCCTGCACGTAGCGCGGCAGGATGTATCGCAGGATCTCGAATGCCGGGAGCACCGCGTACGGCTTGCCGGAGGTGTCGGTGACCAGGAGTCCGGGCAGATTGTGCTCGGCGATCTTGCGCGCAGCGTCGACTGCGTCGGAATCGATGCGCACGATGGGGAACTTCTCTTCGAGATCCTCTGCCCGCACACGGACACAATAACGTCTGCGGACAGATCTGGTCTCGCCCGGCCGACAGGGCGCCTAACTGAAGGCGAAGTAGCGCACCCACAGATAACCGACGGAAAGTGCGAACGATACCGCGGTCACGACCGCCCCCCTTTTAGTGAAGTCCCAGAAGGAGACGGGATGGCCGGCGCGTTGCGCGATCCCGACCGCGACGATATTCGCACTGGCTCCCACGGCGGTGAGGTTGCCACCAAGGACGGTGCCCAACAACAGGGCCCACCACAACACACCGGAACTGGTGTGTGCGGGGATGGATGCGGCCATGTGTGCGACGACCGGTGTCATCGTGGCGGCATACGGAACATTGTTGATGAAGCTGCCCAAAGTGAAGGACACACTGAGGATCAACATCGTCGCCGTCCAGGCATCGCCGCCGGTCAGGTGGCTGGCCAGCTCGGCCAATTGCTTGACGACGCCGGTCCGCACCAGGGCCCCGACCATGATGAACAGTCCTGCGAAAAACAGCAGCGACTCCCACTCGACGCTCGAGAGGTAGAACTCACGGCTCAGGCCGGACATCGCGACCAGGATGCCGGCGCCGGCCAACGCCACCAGTGAAGGCTCCGTGTGGATCTCTTTGTGCGCGACGAATCCGGCGAACACCGCGACCAGGACGATTCCGCATTGGATCAGCAGCCGGGGATTGCGGATCGCTTCCTTCTCGTTCAGCGACATGACATCGACGACCCGCGCGGGATCGACGGTGAAGAAGCCTGGAAACAGCCGGGGCAGCATGATCAGCAGGACGGCGAGGACGATGAGCACCGCCGGCGCCATGTTGGCCGTGAACGTAATAAAGCTCAGGTGGGCTCCGGTGCCGATGATGATGCTGGTGGGGTCGCCGACCAGGGTCGCAGCGCCAGCGATGTTGGCGGCGAGGGCCTCGACGATGAGAAACGGCGCTGGACTGATCTCGAGCCGGTCGCACACCAACAGGGTGACCGGTGCGATCAACAGCACCGTGGTCACGTTGTCCAAAATTGCCGTTCCGAGTGCGGTGACAAGTATCAGCAGGATCATGATCCGCAGCGGGGAACCCTTGGCGCGCTTGGCTGACCAGATCGCCATGTATTCGAACAAGCCGGTCTGGCGGACCACGCTGACGATGATCATCATCCCGAGGAGCAAAAAGAGGACGTCCCAGTTGATCCCGGTGTCGCGGGAGTAGAAGACTTCGTCGGAATTGACCGACGGCAAGAAGAACATGGCTGTCGCGCCGGCGAGCGCGACCAATGCCTGGTTGAAACGCTCGGTGGCGATCAACACGTAGGCGACCACGAATACCGTGGTCGCATAGATGGCGTGAAAGACACTCATTGGCTGACCTGCCGTCGGGCCCGCCCTTTTGGTGCGGTCGCGTCGACCGTGCGACTCATCGTGCGCTCCTGAATAGCCCTGAATAGCAGGGAAACCCGAATAGCACGAATTAAGACGCCGACCAGGCTTCCCGGCACACCGGGGCATAATTTAGCAGGCCTAGCTGGACTACGGTGTGCGTCTCATCCAACCTTCGGGTTGGCTACCGTTGAGGTATCTCCGCTGGTCGGCGCTGTGAGTTGGCCGTCGTGCGTACACTGGCGAAATGCTTGAACAGATCCGTGGGCCCGCCGATCTGCAGCACCTCTCCCAGGCGGATCTGCGCGATCTGACCGTCGAGATCCGCGAGTTTCTGATTCACAAAGTCGCCGCGACCGGAGGCCACCTCGGACCCAACCTCGGCGTCGTCGAACTGACGCTGGCGTTGCACCGGGTATTCGACTCGCCGCATGACCCGATCATCTTCGACACCGGCCATCAGGCCTACGTGCACAAGATGCTGACCGGCCGGGCCGCGGACTTCGAGACGTTGCGCAAAAAGGATGGGCTGTCGGGTTATCCGTCGCGTTCGGAGAGCGAACACGACTGGGTCGAGTCGAGCCACGCGAGCGCAGCGCTATCGTATGCCGACGGGCTGGCCAAGGCGTTCGAGCTGACCGGACATCGCAACCGGCACGTCGTCGCGGTGGTCGGCGACGGCGCACTCACCGGCGGCATGTGCTGGGAGGCGCTGAACAACATCGCGGCGACCCGCCGGCCGGTGGTGATCGTCGTCAACGACAACGGCCGCAGTTACGCGCCGACGTTCGGCGGTCTCGCCAACCACCTGGCCATGCTGCGGTTGCAGCCCGGTTACGAGCATCTGCTGGAGCGCGGGCGCAGTGCGATGCGCGGCATGCCGCTCTTCGGCGAGGTGGCTTACCAATTCATGCACAGCGTCAAAGCCGGTGTGAAGGACGCACTTTCGCCGCAGCTGCTGTTCACCGATCTCGGCCTGAAGTATGTCGGGCCGGTCGACGGGCACGATGAGCACGCCGTCGAGGCGGCGCTGCGCCAGGCCCGCGGATTCCACGGTCCGGTGCTGGTGCACGTCGTCACCCAAAAAGGCAGGGGCTACGGCCCTGCCGAGGACGACGAGGCCGAGCAGATGCATTCCTGCGGGGTGATCGATCCGGCGACCGGGCTGGCCACCAAAGTCGCGGGGCCGAGTTGGACGGCGACGTTCTCCGAGTCGCTGATCGAGCACGCGACCAAACGCCGCGACATCGTCGCGATCACCGCGGCCATGCCCGGGCCCACCGGGCTGAGCGCGTTCGGAGAACGGTTCCCGGACCGGCTTTTTGACGTCGGCATCGCCGAGCAGCACGCGATGACGTCGGCGGCTGGCCTGGCGATGGGCGGGATGCATCCCGTCGTCGCGATCTACTCGACGTTCCTCAACCGGGCGTTCGACCAGATCATGATGGACGTGGCGCTACACAAGCTGCCCGTCACGATCGTGCTCGACCGGGCCGGGGTCACCGGCAACGACGGCGCCAGCCACAACGGCATGTGGGACCTGTCGATGCTGGGCATCGTCCCCGGTATCCGGGTGGCCGCGCCCCGCGACGGCGCCCGCCTGCACGAGGAACTCGGCGAAGCGCTCGCCATCGGCGACGGGCCCACCGTGATCAGATTTCCGAAAGGCGATGTCGGCGAGGATATTCCGGCGGTGCAACAGCACGCCGGGCTGGACGTGCTCGCGGTGCCGGCCGATGGGCTGGTTGCCGACGTGCTGCTGGTGTCGGTCGGCGCGTTCGCGTCGATGGCCCTGGCGGCGGCCGAACGGCTGCACGACCAGGGCATCGGCGTGACGGTGATCGACCCGCGTTGGGTGCTACCCGTTCCGGATGCGGTGGCGGAATTGGCGATGGCGCACAAGCTGGTAGTCACCCTGGAAGACAACGGGGTGGCCGGTGGTGTCGGTTCGGCCGTGTCAGCCGCGTTGCGGGCCGCTGAGATCGACGTGCCATGCCGCGATGTCGGCCTGCCGCAACAGTTCTTCGATCACGCCTCGCGTGGCGAGGTACTCGCCGCCGCCGGTCTGACCGACCAGGGCGTGGCCCGCCGCATCACCGGCTGGATTGCGGCGTTGTCCGGAAGCGGTGTGGAGTCTGCGGCCGAGATCACTGAGCAGCTGGAGTGACGTCGTCGCTGTCTTTGGGCGGCGGTTGCAACGCCGCGGCCAGCACGGGCACCGCTAATTCGCGCTGCCAGTTTCGGGCCTGACCAGCCGCCAGAAACTCGTCGACCACGACTGCCGTGTCATCGGCGGCTTCCCAATCCCAGCACAGCCGCCGGACCAGGTCGGGCATGACCAGGTTCTCCGCTGGCACCGTGACCCGCTCGGACAACTCCCGCAGCGCGGCGCGGGCTGCATCGAGTCGCGCTGCAGCCTCCGGCCTGCGTCGAGCCCAGCGCGCCGGCGCCGGTGGACCGTTGGGCGGCTCGATTTCGTCTCCAGAGCCAGGGTTTTCGCGCGCGGACTTCAATGCTGCCAACCACGTGGCGGCACTGCGGCGTTGCCTTTTCCCGCCGAATATCGGCAGGGCGACCAGATCGTCAATGGTCTTCGGGTCGGCGGTGGCGGCGTCGATGATCGCGGAATCGGGCAGGATGCGCCCCGGGGCGATGTCACGGCGCTGCGCAATTTCATCTCGGACCGTCCACAATTCGCGCACGGCGGCCAGACCACGCTGGTTGCGTACCCGGTGAATACCGGAGGTGCGGCGCCAGCGGTCTCGGCGGGTCGCCGGCGGGGCTTGGCTGGCGCCGCTCCGAAGGTAGTCGAATTCTTCTGCGGCCCAAGCGGTTTTGCCCTGCTCGGCGAGCACCCCTGCGATCGACTCGCGCAGGCCGATGAGTACCTCTACGTCCAGGGCCGCGTAGTTGAGCCAGGCGGCCGGCAAAGGACGTCGAGACCAGTCCGCCGCGCCGTGGCCCTTGGCCAGCCCCACACCGAGCAGCCGCTGCGCCATCGCCGCCAAGTTGACTCGGTCGAAGCCGGCCAGCCGGCCGGCCAACTCGGTGTCGTACAGCGCCGGCGGCTGCATGCCGACCTCGGCCAGGCACGGCAGATCCTGATCGGCAGCGTGCAGAATCCACTCGTCCTCGGCCAGCACATCGGCGACGGGCCGAAGCACCGCCAGCGAGTCGCCGCCGTGGCTGACCGGGTCGATGAGAACGGTGCCGGCGCCGGCCCGCCGGATCTGAATCAGGTACGCGCGGTTTGAGTATCGGAATCCAGAGGCCCGCTCGGCGTCGACCGCGAACGGGCCGTGGCCGCCCGCGAGCAGCTCCGCGGCGGCCTTGATCTCGCCGGGGGTGGTGGACAGGTCGGGCACCCCGTCGGCGGGATGGAGCAGCGGCGTGACGTCAGGTTCCGCGGCGTCGGGCGTTTCGATTGGTGCTTTCGTCGGCTCCGGGGCCATGTCAAACGCGCGACCGGGTGCCCAAATCTGTCACCCCGACCGGTGGCAGCCCCGCGGCGTGCTCGAGCACTTCGCAGAACGCCTCGACGTGGGTACCGATGTCGGTGGTGAGCGCCGTCCACGACGCGCGCAGCTCCAGCTGATGGGCGCGCGGTGGTCCGGAGATATCGCCGTAGCGCACCGAGGTGGTGGCGGTGACCGTGCCGCCGAGCGCGGTGACCTGCTCGGCGCGCGCGTCCAGCGCCTCTACCAGCCAGCTCCACGCGACTTCCGGCAGCAGCGGGTCGACCGCTTCACTGGAATCCAGATCGGCCTGGATGTAGGCGACCAGCCGCATGGTGCCGTCCCACGCATCGGCCCCTTCGGGGTCGTAGAGCAGGATCAGCCGGCCGAACGCGTCACCGTCGGACCGCTCCGGGACGATATCGACTTCAGGACGCTTGACCTCAGCGCCCAGCGCGTAGCTGTACGGCGCGAGCCGCTGCGGCGGCCGGATGGGACCCAGCTCGATTTCGGATCGGACGCTGGCTCCGCTCATCGCCGCTACGGCTTCGCGAAACGGGACCGGTTCGGCTGTTGTCATACCCGCCGCTCCTCCTCGTCGCTCCGCCCCCCATCGCTGGCGGCCGAGGTCACGGGCGCCGCAATTGTCCGTCGCCCCGCTGCGTGTCGTTGCTGGCGGGTCACAGCGTCTGACGCTAGACCTATCCGGCAACACGGCGATACAGGCGCGCCGTTTCGGCCGCCGGGGTCCGGTGCGGGTGGGCTGTTGCCGAGTCCTCATGTCGTCTTAGTCGGCGGTGAAACGCGCCGGGCGCTTCTCGCGGTGCGCGGCCAGACCTTCTCGCACGTCCGGGCCGCCGAAACCCAAAAACTCCAGGCCAAGGGATGTTTCGAAGGCCGGTGCGGCCGTCCGGTACCAGTGGTTGAGGCTGTGTTTTGTGAACCGGATCGCCGATTGCGCACCTTGCGCCAGCTCCGTTGCGATGCGCGTCGCGGTGGTGAGTACCTCGGCGTCGTCCACGCAGAGCGAGACCAGCCCGATGCGTTCGGCCTCGGCGCCGTCCAGCGGCGCGCAGGTGAGCAGGTAGTACTTGGCCTTGGCCATCCCGACCAGTAGCGGCCAGCAGATGGCGGCGTGATCGCCGGCGGCGACCCCGAGCTTGGTGTGGCCGTCGATGATCTTGGCGGTGCGGCCGGCCACCGACACGTCGGCCAGCAGCGCCACCACCAGACCCGCGCCGACCGCCGCGCCGTTGATCGCTGAGATCACCGGTTTGTCGAAGTTGACCATGTTGAGCACCAGGTCGCGGGCCTCGCGCATGATCCGCATCCGGTCGTCGAACTCGCCAATGGTCTCGTCGATCAGGTCGAAGCTGCCGCCCGACGAAAAGGCCTTGCCTTCGCCGCGGACCAGCACCGCCCGCACGTCGGGATCGCGACCGATCGACGGCCAGACGTCGGCGAGGTCGCGGTGCATCTGCGGCCCCACCGAATTCAGCCCGGGCGCGTCGAGAATCAGGTGCAGCACGCCGTGGTCAGCGCGTTCGATTCGCAGGCTGGGAAACTCGTCGTAGCTGACTTCTGGGTGGCGAACGGGCATCCCGGCTCCTGACCACTGGCTCACGGACGTTGACGACGACGACGTTACGCACGGCTCGGGGCGCTGCTCGCCGCACCCGTCATACGGCGGTCGTGGCAGCATTGACGCTGATGAGTGACCGTCGCACGCTTCCCGAATCGCCGTACCTGGCCGCGGCCGCCGGCCGCAAGCCGAGCCGGGTGCCGGTGTGGTTCATGCGGCAGGCTGGGCGTTCCCTGCCGGAATACCGCGCGCTGCGGACGCAGAACACGATGATGGAAGCCTGCTTCGACGCCGGGCTGATCGCCGAGATCACGCTGCAACCGATCCGCCGGCACGACGTCGACGCGGCAATCCTGTTCTCCGACATTGTGGTTCCGCTGCGCGGCGCCGGCGTCGATGTGGATATCGTCGCCGACGTCGGCCCGGTGATCGCCGCGCCGGTGCGCACCGTCGCCGACGTCGACGCCCTGCGACCGCTGGATCCCCAGGGTGTTCAGCCGGTGTCGGATGCCGTCTCGCTGCTCGTGCGTGAACTCGGGGAGGTGCCGCTGATCGGTTTTGCCGGCGCACCGTTCACGCTGGCGTCCTACCTGGTGGAGGGCGGCCCGAGCCGCAACCATGCCCGCACCAAAGCCATGATGCTGGCCGAGCCGGCGTGCTGGCATGCGCTGATGGAGAATCTGACCGACCTGACCATCGGTTTCATGCGGGTACAACTCGATGCCGGGGTGGATGCGATTCAGCTGTTCGATTCGTGGGCGGGCGTGCTGTCGTTGGCCGACTACCGGCGCTACGTGCTGCCGCATAGTTCGCGGGTGTTCGCCACGCTGGCCGATCGTGGCGTGCCGATGACGCACTTCGGGGTGGGCACCGCGGAGCTGCTGGGTGCCATGTCGTCGGCCGGAGCGACGGTAGTCGGGGTCGATTGGCGGACCTCACTTGCCGACGCCGCATCCCGGGTCGAGGCCGGAAAAGCGTTGCAGGGCAACCTCGATCCGGCGGTGCTGCTGGCCGGCTGGGCGACGGTCGAGCAGGCGGCGCGCGCGGTGGTCGACGACGGACGGCGTGCCGTGGACGCCGGCGCGGCCGGGCACATCTTCAACCTCGGCCACGGCGTGCTGCCGGAAACCGACCCCGCGATTCTCACCGACCTGGTAGCGCTGATCCACTCGTTATGACTCGCTCGTATTGTGTTGTCGGCGGCGGGATCTCGGGCCTGACCGCTGCCTATCGGTTACGGCAAAGCGCCGGTGACGATGTGACCATCACGCTTTTCGACCCCGCAGACCGGCTAGGCGGCGTGCTACGCACCGAGCAGGTCGCCGGAGTTTCCGTCGATGTCGGAGCCGAGGCGTTCGTGGTGCGCCGACCCGAAATGCCGGCGTTGCTGGCCGAACTGGGCCTGGCCAACGAGCAACTCGGCACGACGGGTGCGCGTCCACTGATTTACAGCCAGAACCGGCTGCACCCGCTGCCGACCGGGACGCTCACCGGCATCCCGTCGTCGGCGGAGTCGATGGCCGGTCTGGTCAACGACGCCACCCTCGCCCGTATCGCCGCGGAGCCGGATCAGCCGTTGAGTTGGCAGCCCGGCGCCGATCCGGCCGTCGCCGACCTGATCGCCGATCGATTCGGCGAGCAGGTGGTGGCCCGGTCGGTGGATCCGATGCTCGGCGGGGTCTACGCGGGATCAGCGGCGACGATCGGCCTTCGCTCGGCCGCCCCGACGCTGGCCGCCGGCTTGGACGCCGGCGCCACCAGCGTTACCGAGGCGGTTCACCGCGCACTCACGAGCATCACCGCGGGCCCGATCTTCGGCGCGGTCGGCGGCGGATACCGGGTGCTGGTGGAGGAACTGGTTCTTCGCAGCCGGACCACTTGGGTACCGGCCGCGGTGGACGGCATCGAAGCCGTGCCCGCGGGGGGCTGGATGTTGCGCGACGGCACCGGTGCCGAGTGGCAGGCCGACGGGGTGATCTTTGCGGTCCCGGCCGCGCGACTCGCTGGCCTGGTCGACACCGTCGCGCCGCGCACCGCGGCGGCGGCCGGGCGCATCGACAGCGCATCATCGGCGGTGCTGGCGATGGCCGTGCCCCGCGGTATCGCCTTCCCGCAGAATTCCGGCGTTCTGGTGGCTAGCGGAGAACAGTTGCACGCCAAGGCAATTACGCTGTCATCGCGGAAGTGGGGGCGACGAACCGATGTGGAGCTGTTGCGACTTTCGTTCGGGCGATTCGGCGACGACCTGGCAACCGGCGCATCCGACGACGAGTTGCTGGCGTGGGCGCTCGAAGATCTGGCGACCGTTTTCGAGCTCACGGTCGAGCCGGTAGACGTCTGCATCCAGCGCTGGCCGGATGCGATGCCGCAGTATGGGCCCGGGCACCGCGACCTGGTCGCCGAACTGCGGGCCGGACTGCCGCCGACCCTCGCAGTGGCGGGCAGCTATCTCGACGGGATCGGCGTGCCGGCGTGCATCGGCGCGGCCGGGCGGGCGGTGACCAGCACGATCCAGGCGGTCGAAGCCTCCGTGGCACGATAGTTCCCATGGCCCGCTTGGACTACGACGCGCTGAACTCCGCCGTCCGATACCTGATGTTCTCGGTGTTCTCCGTCAGCCCCGGCCAACTCGGCGAAGACCGCGAGGCCGTCGTCGACGAAACCGCCACCTTCTTCAAGCAGCGCGAAGAACACGGCGTCGTGGTGCGCGGTCTCTACGACGTCGCCGGATTGCGGGCCGACGCCGACTTCATGATCTGGACGCACGCCGAACGCGTCGAAGCGCTACAAGCCACCTACGAGGACTTCCGCCGGACCACGACGTTGGGCCGCGCGTCGACGCCGGTGTGGAGCAGCGTCGCGCTGCACCGGCCGGCCGAATTCAACAAGAGCCACATTCCGGCGTTTCTGGCCGGCGAGGAGCCGGGCGCCTACATCTGCGTCTACCCGTTCGTGCGGTCCTATGAGTGGTATCTGCTCCCCGACGAGGAACGTCGGCGCATGCTCGCCGAACACGGCATGGCGGCCCGCGAGTACAAGGATGTCCGGGCCAACACGGTGCCGGCGTTCGCGCTCGGGGACTACGAATGGCTGCTGGCGTTCGAGGCACCGGAACTGCACCGCATCGTCGACCTGATGCGAGAACTGCGGGCCACCGACGCACGCCGACACACGCGCGAAGAGACACCGTTCTTCACCGGGCCGCGAGTTCCGGTCGAGCAGTTGGTGAATTCGCTGCCCTGAACCGGCACCAGAGGGGGAGACATGACCACACAATTCGATCCCAACGATCCCACCCGCTTCGAAGAGATGTACCGGGACGAGCGGGTCGCGCACGGCCTGCCGGCCGCCACACCGTGGGACATCGGCGGCCCGCAGCCGGTGGTGCAGCAACTGGTCGCGCTCGGCGCGATCAAGGGCGAGGTCCTCGACCCGGGCACCGGTCCGGGTCATCACGCCATCTACTACGCGTCAAAGGGCTACTCGGCCACCGGAATTGACGGCTCGGAAGGCGCGGTGGAGCGGGCCCGCGAGAATGCCCGCAAGGCCGGGGTGTCGGTGAACTTCCAGCTGGCTGATGCGACGAAGCTCGACGGCTTGGACAACCATTTCGACACCATCGTGGATTGCGCGTTCTACCACACGTTTTCGACCGAGCCGGAGCTGCAGCGGTCCTACGCGCGCGCTCTACACCGGGCCACCAAGCCGGGAGCCCGACTGTACATGTTCGAATTCGGCATCGGCAATGTCAACGGTTTCCAGATGCCGCGATCACTGTCCGAGGACGACTTCCGGGGGGTGTTTCCCGCCGCGGGTTGGGAAATCACCCATCTGGGGCCGACCACGTATCAGGTCAATATGAGCGTGGAAACCCTTGACATGATGCTCGCCCGCAATCCCGATCAGGCCGAGCAGATCAAGCCGCTCGTCGATCGGTTCCGGACCATTGAGCCGTGGCTGACCGACGGCCGCGCGCACGCCCCGTTCTGGGAAGTGCACGCCACCCGGGTGGACTAGGCCTTTTCGCCGAGTGGCCAGTTATGACACACGATCGGCCGCCGAACCGCGTGTCATAACTGGCCACTCGCCGCTCAGGAGGCCGGGATCCGGAGGCTGTCGCGGATGGCAATTCGGCGGCGATCGCCGCGGCCCCGACGGTCGTGCCCAGCTCGTCGCTGCTCCAGCGGGCGCCGGCGGTGAAGAGCTGCGGTATCGCCGCGAGGTCCACGCCGTTACCCCGCGGCCCCTTGTTCACCGCCCGGGCGTACCGGTAGGTCAGCGTGGTTATCGCTTCGATATCTTCCAGCTGCCGGAGGCGTTGTTCGAGCGTCATGCCGCGACCTGGCGCAGCGCCTCGGTCAATTCGGCGGCAGGATCGGCGGGCATGGCGGTCCAGCGCGCGGCGATGTACCCGTCGGGTCGCACCAAACTGGCGCCCCCGGGCCCGACACCGTAAGCCTCGTGAAATGGCCTCGGCCCCAGCACCTCTGACGCGTCAAGGCGCACGAACGCCACATCGATGCGCTTGGTGGCATCGATCCAGCCGTCGTCCTGCGTCAGCAGCACCCAGCCGTGCTGAAAGAGGTCGAGCGTCGACGACGTCTGCCCGTCCACGCCGCGCAGCGCCAGATGCGGGGCCCGGGTCCCGGGTTGTCCGGCCCAGTGGTCCGGTCGCTGTGCGGGCGGCAATGCGTCCGAAGCGCCCAACACCGCCGAGGAGCGATAGAGCTGGCCGAGTTCCATCGCGACGTCGTCGATGACCTCGACATCGCTGGCCGGACCATCAAGGTAAGCCTTGTAATCGGCGCGGGCAAAGATCTGCTCATGGCGCAGCCAGGCGATGGGCCGCCGCTCGGCGTCGTAAGTGTCGAGCAGCGCCGACGTGGCCTCGCCGCGGAGTACGGCTGCCAGCTTCCAGGCCAGGTTGTGGACGTCCTCGATGCCGGTGTTCGCGCCGTAACCGCCACGGTTGGGCGGCAATTGGTGTGCGGCGTCTCCGGCCAGGAAGACCCGGCCGGCGCGGAAGCGGTCAGCGATGAGCGCGGCGAGTTCCCAACGGCCGGTGGTGAGCAACTCCACCGGCAGGTCGGGGATGCCGACCGCTTGTCGCACCACAGCGCGCTGATGGTCCGCGTCACGGTCGACGTCGTCGCTGAGCATCAGCACCCAGCGCCCGTCTGAATAGGTGGTGAGAAACGCCGTAAGACCGAGCTGTTTGATCTCGAACTGCACCACGCCGTGCTCCAGGAAATGGTCGATGGGCGCTCGGAACAAGATGCTGCGCTGAACCGACAGCAGCCCTTCGCCACTGCGATTGATACCCAGGGCGTCGCGTATTTGGCTGCGGGTTCCGTCGGCGGCGACGAGGTACTGGGCCCGCATCCGGTAGCGGACACCGTCGCGTGGCTGCAGCGTGACGGTCACCCCGTCGTCGTCCTGGGTGAAGTCGGTCATCTCGGTGCCGAGCCGTAGGTCGGCTCCCAATGCGACGGCCCGGTTGCGCAGGATGGGTTCGAGTCGGTCTTGGGCGATGGCGGTGGCCGCTGCGGGTGAGTATTCATAACGCGGCGCGGCGGTGTCGGCCGTCCACAAGTACTCCTCGAACCAGGTGCCGGCGAGGCTTTCCACGTGAGCCCGGCGTGGCGGCCCATGACCTTGGGTGGTGGCGGGAAGCTCGACTCCGACGGCGCGAAACAACTCCAGCGTCCGTGTGGTGTAGCCGATCGCGCGGGGGTGAGCCGAACTGCTCGCGTGTTTCTCCACCAGCGTGACGGGCACTCCGTGGCCGGCGAGGAACACGGCTGCGGACAGCCCTACCAGGCTGCCGCCGGTGACCACTACCGGCTTACGCTCGATGATCTGAGCTGCCATGATATGACGAAACCATAACTGATGAAGAAATACAAGTCACTAAAGTTATTGAGCGAATAGCGGAATTGATACCCTGGTCGGATGGTCTCCGAAACCGGTGGACGCCGGGAGCGTAAGAACGCGCGGACACGCGCGGCGTTGGCCGACGCGGCGCTCCGGCTCTTCCTCGAGAAAGGTTACGACGCGGTCAGCGTCAAGGAGATCGCCGACGCCGTCGATATCTCGGTTCCAACCGTGTTCAACCACGTGCCCGACGGCAAAGAAGCTTTGATCTTCGACGACGGCACCGAACGCCGGGAGAGTTTGCTGGCTGCCTTGCACGAGCGCCCTGGCGGGCAGTCGGTTATGGCCGCGCTGCGGGAATTCATCGCCGGCCGTGGACCTTTCGTGGCAGATTCAACGCCAGAGTTCCGCCGGCGCACCGACCTGATCATGACGACGCCCGCGTTGCGTGGCTATACACGCAAACTCTGGATCAGCTGCGAAGAACCGCTGGCCGCAGCGATCGCCACTGAAATGGGCAGGCCGCCCGACGATCTGACCGCCCGTGCGGTCGCCCGCTATGTGCTGGAGATTCCGGAGTTCGTGGGAGATGCCGCCGACCCGGTAGGCGCGCTGCACGCCGTCTTCGACCTACTGGAGCACGGGTTGATCGAAGCGGTCAGCGTCAGGAGCCGGCCGGCACCAGGCGCAGCGAAATCGAGTTGATGCAGTAGCGCTGGTCGGTGGGCGTCGGATAGCCCTCGCCCTCGAAGACGTGGCCGAGATGGCTGTGGCAATTGGCGCACACCACCTCGACGCGCTTCTGGCCCAGCGAGTGGTCGGGGCGCAGGATCACCGCATCGGAGTTCGCCGGGTCGAAGAATGACGGCCAGCCGCAATGGGATTCGAACTTCTCCGTGCTGCGGAACAGTTCGGCGCCGCAAGCGCGGCACTGGTACACGCCTTCGGTCTTGGTGTCGGTGTACTCACCGACGAACGGACGCTCGGTTCCAGCGCGACGCAGCACGTCGAACTCTTGCGGGTTGAGTTTCTTGCGCCACTCGTCGTCACTCAGTTGCACCTTAGGACGCGACAAATCGCTAGTCATGCATCCACGCTAGCGCGCGGCCGCTCGGCCGTCAGCCATGCCGGATCGATCCCGTCGTCCAGCCGGTGTTCGGCCTTGGCGTCCAAGTAGCGGAAGTAGAGCACGGTGAACACCACGATCAGCAGCAGCGACCAGCCGTAGGTGATCTTCAGGTAGTCCAGCGGCCGCCCGATGTACATCCAGTGGAGCAGCAGCCACTTGTCCATTGTCAGGAAGCCGTAGACGCCCAGCCAAGCCGGCCAGTTGCGAATCACCGAATTGGGCAACACCACCGTCATCAGGAACGGGAACAACATCATCGAGTAGTAGCCCTGGGCCAGTGCGAGCACCAGCCACGACCACAGCAACAGCACCCCCGACGATGTGGTGAACCAGAACAGCGGATCACGGGTCCGGTAGTAGCGATACAGCAGCCACAAGCCGCCGATGGCCAGCAGGGTGAACAGGATTCGCAGAAACAGGATCAGCCAGAAAGGCAGCCCGAAGTAGACTCCGTTGCCTTCGATCGAGCTGTTGAAGTAATCGCGGACGCCCAACGTGTAGGGCAGGGTGCGGGTGACGAAGTCCATCGGGTGGACCACCAGAGGCCATGCGGCCAGATTGAACGCCGCCGGCACCACAAGGGCGGCCA